>Ga0247610_10002363_pt1 | contig 21896 bp, 14 predicted proteins | sample 174DNAGHGhighgp2_FD_193483 | JGI IMG/M metagenome (GOLD analysis project Ga0247610, IMG submission 193483) | Sheep rumen microbial communities from Palmerston North, Manawatu-Wanganui, New Zealand - 1742 DNA GHGhigh gp2 | ecosystem: Host-associated > Mammals > Digestive system > Stomach > Rumen...
CGTCTCCGAACTGGTCAATATGCGTCTCTCCAACATCTTCGCCGATGACGAATGCCTTCTCATCACTGGCAAGGGCGACAAGCAACGCTGGGTGCCTATCAACAGTTACGCTCTCAAGCTCCTGCTCCAGTACATCGAATTCATCAGGTCTCATCAGAAAATCAAGCACGGCGAGGAGAACTACGTCTTCATCAACCGGCTGGGGACGCACCTCTCGCGCAACTACGTCTTCATGTTCCTCAAAGCCGCCGTCGAGAAAGCCGGTATTGCCAAGACCATTTCGCCGCACAGCCTACGTCACAGTTTCGCCACCGAACTCGTCACCAATGGCGCCGACCTCCGCGCCGTGCAGGAAATGCTCGGACACGAAAAGATTGCGACAACAGAGATTTATACACACCTCTCTCGCGAATACTTGCGCGACACAATTTCCAACTTTCACCCTCATTATCGTAAGTAATTTTGTGCTTTTCCAAAAAAAACTTAACTTTGCAACTGCATTGTTATTGCTTTTTTTATTATGGAACAAGAAGAAAATAATATAATTCAAGAAATTACAAACGAAGACTATAAGTGGGGCTTCGTCACAAATATTGAAACCGAGACCATCGGCAAGGGCCTCAACGAGGATATTGTACGCCTGATTTCCAAAAAGAAACAGGAGCCGGAATGGCTTCTCGATTTCCGCCTCAAGGCCTTCCGCCGTTGGCAGACTATGGAGGAACCCGATTGGGCGCATCTGACGTATGAGAAACCTAAATATCAGGAGATTATCTACTATGCCGCTCCTAAGCAACCCTCCAAGAAGTCTATGGATGAGGTGGACCCCGAACTGCTTGCCACTTTCGACAAACTCGGCATCCCTCTTCACGAAAGGGAGGCTCTCGCCGGCGTGGCCTACGATGCCATCATGGACTCCGTGAGCGTCAAGACCACCTCGCAGAAAATGCTCGAGGAGAAGGGCATCATCTTTTGCCCCATCAGCGAGGCCGTGCAACGCTACCCGAAGCTCGTCAAGCAGTACCTCGGCAGCGTAGTCCCCAGCAGCGACAACTTCTTCGCCGCTCTCAACAGCGCCGTCTTCAGCGACGGCTCCTTCTGCTATATCCCCAAGGGGGTGCGTTGCCCTATAGAGCTCTCCAGCTATTTCCGCATCAACGCACGTGGCACCGGACAGTTCGAACGCACTCTCATCGTCGCAGACGAAGGTGCATACGTCAGCTATATGGAAGGCTGTACGGCTCCGCAACGCGATGAAAACCAGTTGCATGCCGCTATTGTCGAGATTGTGGCCATGAAAGACGCCGAGGTCAAGTACAGCACCGTCCAGAACTGGTACCCCGGAGACAAAGAGGGTAGGGGAGGCATCTACAATTTCGTCACCAAGCGCGGTATATGCAAGGGTTCGCACTCCAAAATCAGTTGGACGCAGGTCGAGACCGGCAGCGCCGTGACGTGGAAGTACCCAAGCTGTATCCTGCAGGGCGACGACAGCACCGCCGAGTTCTACTCTGTGGCCGTTACCAACAACTACCAGCAGGCCGACACCGGCACCAAGATGATTCACGTCGGCAAGAACACTCATAGCACCATCATGAGTAAGGGCATAAGCGCCGGACACAGCCAGAACGGCTACCGTGGCCTCGTGCAGGTCAACAAGAGCGCCGACGGCGCACGTAACTACTCGCAGTGCGACTCGCTCCTCCTCGGCGACAAGTGCGGAGCGCACACATGGCCCTATGTCAAGTGCTCCAACAAGAGCGCCACGCTTGAACATGAGGCCACCACAAGCAAAATCAGCGAAGACCAGCTTTTCTACTGCCAGCAGCGTGGCATATCTCCCGAAAGCGCCGTAGGCCTCATCGTCAACGGCTACGCCAAGGATGTCCTCAAAAAACTGCCCATGGAATTTGCTGTCGAAGCCCAAAAACTCCTCAGCATCAGCCTCGAAGGTAGTGTCGGATAAAAAATAATGTCTTCGTCAAACTCAAAATGTGAACTATCTAATTAGTTCTCTTCAAACCCATTAAGCGATTCAATAATAAATAATTAAACAAAACATCTCCATGCACAAGCTCTCCACACAGGAAATGAACCGCCTCTCCTTAGACGAGTTTCGCGCAAGCCAGAAGCTTCCGCTTACTGTCGTGCTCGACAATGTGCGCTCACAGAACAATATAGGCTCTGTCTTCCGCACCGCCGACGCTTTCCGTGTCGCCCATATCGCTCTATGTGGCATCTGCTCCACGCCTCCACATCGCGACATCCACAAGACCGCTCTTGGCGCCGAGGACAGCGTCCAGTGGAGCTATCACGACGACACCGTCGACTGTGTGCGACAGTTGTGCGACGATGGCTACTCCATTTTCGCTGTCGAACTCGCGCACAACAGCCTGAAACTGGGCTCCGACATCATCTCCACTCGTCCCCCTGTCGCCCTTGTGCTGGGCAACGAGATCGACGGTGTGCAGGAATCCGTCATGGATCTATGCGACGCCTTCCTCGAAATTCCACAGGCTGGCACCAAGCACTCTCTCAACGTCAGTTGCGCCGCCGCCATCGCTATATGGGAAATGTATAAACTCTTGAAACAATGACAAAAGAAGAAAGAACCGATAAAGCTATGACCCTCCATAAGCAGGGATGCAACTGCTGTCAAGCCGTCGTCATGGCCTATGCCGACAAGCTCCCCATCACCGAGGAAAACGCCATGAATGTTGCCGCCCCCTTCGGCCGTGGCCTCTCTGGCACCCGCGAGGTCTGCGGTTGCGTCAGCGGCATGGCCATGGTCTGCGGACTCACAGCCCACACTGCCGACACCCGCAATCTCATCGAACAATTCCGCTCCGAGCATGGCGACATCGTCTGCGGACGTCTCCTCCAGATGGGCAAGAAGCCCTGCAACCTCATGGTCGGCTTCGCCGCCGGTCTCCTTCATGATGTAGTTGAATAAATTAACTGTAAAATAATATAATATATTATGAAAAAACTTATTGCATTATTATTCACCATTTGTATTGCCTCGCTTCTGTCGGCTCAGAAGATAGACTTCTCTATGGGCTCCAAAACCAACAAGAAAATTTATGCCCCAAGAATGGTACGCCTCACCGACAGCCCCTCCGACGAAAACATCCTCGTGGTCGAACCTCAGCTGAAAGCCATCAACGCTGGCTTCTCCGCCAATTCTGTGAAAGGCTACAAGATAAGACTCTGCGACATGGAATGGAAAGACTCCAAAACACTTGAAATCCCCAACTCCAAAGGCTTCCTCCTGGGCGAGACTTTCCGCAATGGCAACTCCTTGAACATCATGATGTACGACTACGAAGGCGGCATCCGCCTGCGCATCGTCTCCCTCGACATTCAGAACTTCACTATCTCCCGTGACGAAATCGTCTGTACCCTCTCCAAGGACAAAGGCTACGATGCCGAGCTCTTCTCCTGCTCCTCGCCTAATGGCGAGTATTATGCCGCCGTCTGCTGCTTATGGCCCAACAAGAGCCAAGGCTCCGCAGTGGCTCTCCTTTTCGACGATGAGATGAACAAACTGTGGCAGCGCGAGTTGGTCTACTCCGACATCACCGACGTCATCCTCTCCAACGACGGCGACCTCGCCACCATCGCTCTCGGCTCCCTTGATGGCAATAAGAATGCTACCGCTTTCAGAATCAATGCTGTAAGCGACGGCGGCGAACAACACGCCGAATACACGATCGAGGCCGACCTCACCACCGTGGCTCTGCTCAACTACATCGATGGGCGCATTCTCGCCACAGCTCTCGAGGGCAGCGGCGGCAACTCAAAGATAACCATCGGCGCCCTCGGACACCGCAACTTCTCCGGCATCACAAGTCTCGTCTTTGACCTCGACAAAGAGGATATCGCCATTTCCAACAGACACCCTTTCACCAACAACGAACTCAACGCTCTCAGCAACAGCCCTAAAGGTACACCCAACCTGGGCGGAGACCTCAAGTTTATCCGCAAAGTCGACGCATGCCAGACACCCAACGGTGGCGCTGTCCTCTATCAACACGCATGGTCTGAAGAATCACGCGACATGAGAAGCGGCGCCAGCAACCTTACCGTTCACTCCAAAGGCATCCTCGTAGTTCAGGTCGACATGAAGGGCGAAATGGTCGTCAGCCCCATCATGCAGAACAACCAGAACGCCAGCTGGCCCCATGTCGGCGCCGACCTCTTTGCCACGGGCGACAAAGTCTACATCCTCACCAACGAGTCAGGCAACGAGGGTGACGTATACACCCCCCTCGAACCAGCCAAACGCTCCCTCAAACTACTCGCCGCCAACTCGGCAGCCTCCCTCTATTGGTTCACAGCCGATGGCTTCGGCGCCAAGCAAGTGCTCCAAAGGGACGAAAAAGCCATCCTCTTCACCCCTGCCGTCAAGGGCGAAAACGGACGCTACTTCTTCCTCGCTGGTGGCATGTTTCCAAGCATAGCCCGCTTTGTGCTGCCCTAAACTATTTTGTTGATAGTTTCCCGCTCTATTTCGCGTAGTTCGAGTTCAATACATTCTACATTCTACATCCAAACTCTCAACTCTCAACTCTCAACTCTAAACTCAAAAGTGTTTAAGCACAAAATCATAAACGACCCCGTATACGACGGCTTCCTCTCTCTCGACGACCCCGTCATACTCTCTGTCCTCGAGCACCCCTACTTCCAGCGCCAGAGGCGCATCAAGCAACTCGGACTCACCTGCCTTGTCTATCCGGGCGCCATGCACACACGTTTCAGCCACATGCTCGGCGCTCTCAACCTCATGGAACGCGCTCTCGACGTCCTGCGACAGAAGGGCGTCGACATCTCCGACGACGAATGCCAAGGCGCAAAGCTCGCCATCCTCCTGCACGACATCGGTCACGGCCCCTTCTCTCACACCTCCGAGCATGTCATCGTCCGCGCTCATCACGAGGACCTCACCGACCTCTTCATGCAACGCATGAACACCAACGGACAGCTCGACCTCGCTATCGACATCTTCCGCAACACCTACCACAAGCATTTCCTCCACCAGCTCGTCTCCAGCCAGCTCGACATGGATCGTCTCGACTACCTCGGACGTGACAGCTTCTTCACAGGCGTCAGCGAAGGCATCGTCGGCACTCACCGCATCATCTCTATGCTCAACGTCAACGACGACCAGCTCGTCGTCGACCAGAAGGGCATCTACAGCATCGAGAAATTCATCATCTCTCGACGGCTCATGTACTGGCAAGTCTATATGCACAAGACCGTCATCGCCGCCGACCAGCTCCTCCTCGCCATCCTGCGCCGCGCACGACAGCTCCCACCCTCCGATGTCGCTTCCCCACTCTCCTTTTTCCTCCACAACGACATCTCACTCAGTGACTTCAATGCCAACCCCGACCTTCTCGACAGCTTTGCCGCCATCGACGACGACGACGTCATGGTCGCCATCAAGCAGTGGAAACACTCTGACGACCCTCTCCTCGCATCCCTCTCCTCCGCGCTCCTCTCGCGGCGTCTTCCTGCAATTCGCTTCCTCCCCTCACAGCAAGAGGCCGATGCTCTCGTCTGCCGCCTCAAGCCGCTCTTCGACAGCCTTACGCCTCTCCCCGAAGGATCGCCTCATCTGCTCACATCTGGCATCCTACGCAACCGCTCCTACGACTTTGCCGACAACGAGATAAAGATTCTCTTCAAGGACGGATCCTGCCTCCCCATCAGTCAGGCCAGCGACCAACTCGACCACCATTTCCTCGAAAAAACCGTCGTCAAACACTTCGTCTGTTTCCCAAAACAATGTTTTCGTTAAGCCAAATGACCAAAGGGAGCTTGCTCACTTTGGCATGGCGAGAAAACAGCCTAATGAAATTGAATTAAAACAATCTCTCTGATTTCCATTATGGTCACCTCTAATAATTCGACCAATTCGCGTTCTAAACTAAAACATTAATTGCCATGTAATTATCAGTGTGATTTTTGTCGCGTCAGCAATTAATGGTCAATTATATGGAAATTCGTGTTCAAAAAAATTCGACCAATTCGCCGTTAAAAAAACATTCGTGAAATTCGTGTCATTCGTGTTCAAAACAAATATCGAAAAACTCTACATTCTACATTCTACATTCTAAATTCGCTAAATTCGACCAATTCGCCGCTTAAAAATAATTATTAGAGATTTCCATTATGCATATTGCAAAATTCATAATTCATAGCTCAAAAATCCTTTCCGGGTTAAAGTCAAGGTTGAAGTCAAAGTCAACTTTCTGCTGTGGCCCGCGACCTTGTGGAGCGATCTTTCAACTTTCAACTCTCATAACCCTACTCTCCCTCTTCCGCCTCGCTTTCGCCCAGCAGACCGTCGTCATGCCACATCAGGGCGTCGACACCCTCTATGTCTCATCCACAGGCTGCTACACCATTCTCGACCCGGGCGGCACAGGCAAATACTCCAACAACGAGGACTCATACCTCTATATCATCGCTGACGAAAACTTCTGGCTCGACGTCGATTACGAGACAGGACACATCGACGACGGCAAGGATTGGATTCGTATATATTACGACACCGTCCAATGGTACAGCCACGAATACTTCTGCGGAACAGGCCAACGCGAAATGCAATTGTGGTACAACAGGGCTCTCATACACTTCCACTCCAACAACTACAACTCTTTCGACGGTTTTACCATCACTCTCCGTCGCTACTCCTCCATCTACAACCACTCCTTCTCCTCTCCTTCATCCTCCAGCGTCACCCTCTCATGGCACGACTCCCGCACCGATGCCTCCTCTTGGCAAGTCTTCTACAGCTGTCAGGACGGACAACTCGACTCCATAACGTCCAACTCAACCTCCGTCACTATCAGCGGAATACAGCCAGACCGCTACTACCGATACTACATCAAAAACAATGTAGCCCCCTGCACACACATCGACTACAACTGGTTCCTCTCACGCAGCGACAGCTCTCTCGTCATCATGCGCCCCAACGGATGGAACTCCGATACCATCGACGCCCCCAATTGCCTCTCCCTCACCGGACCCACCGGCGACACCGCAGCCATCAACCTCGATTACAACTCCAACGAATTCTATTTCAACAATGGTCACGGCGTCTACCTCCGCGGCAACTACCGTACCCTATCAGGTGAGGCCAGCACCGAACTCCTCGCTGTATGGGGTGGTCACCGCGGCAAATACCACTACAATTGGGACGGCAACAACCAGCGCCCCCTCTACGAATGGTATCCTCTCGGCTACGTCCGCACCATCATCAATGGACGTTCCCGCTTCCACTACGACATTCTCCCCGAAAACGACAGCTACATTGTCCCTTCTGTTTCTGCACTGACAGCCACCTCAGCCACCGTCTCATGGACTGACGCGACAACCTCTACCTCATGGACTTTCCGCTACTGTAGCCAAGAAGGACAGTGGTCGCAACTCTCCACCACTACACCCTCCGTCACCCTCAACGGTCTCGCCCCCGGACGGCAGTACCTCTATACCATCGAGGGCAACGTGAAACGCAGCGCCTGCGACGTCCCGGCCCGTCATGCCTTCATTACCGTTGCCTCCTCCTCCGACACCATTATCATGCCCTACCGCGGCAATAAAACTGTCTCCCTGCAACCTCGCCATTGCTACATCGTCACCGACGCTGGTGCCAGTGGTCCTTATTTCAGCACCGACTATTCGCGCCTCGTCCTCCGCACTGCCAATGGCAATGGCTTCAGGATCAAGGGCTCATGCTCGCTCACCGACGACGACATTCTCTATCTCAAGGATGGCGACCGCTACGCCTCCTTCAGCAACAGCTCCTACGACATCCAGTTCTCCACCTCCACAGATTCGCTCGAAGTCTTCTTCCAGAGCAATGCCCAGAGCGTTGGCACCGGCTTTGTCCTTCAGGTGCTTCAGGTCGACGACTCCATCCTCGCGCCTGTTGTTTCCAACGTCACCGCCAACTCAGCCACCATCAGCTGGAACTCAATCGGCAGCACCTCTTCCTATGTGGTCCACTATGGCGACAGCGAGGACAACTTCCACACTGTCACCTCCTCCTCCACAAGCACCACTCTCTCAGGACTGACACCAGGCACTCAATATGTCTACTATGTCACTGATGCCGCCGACAACAACAGTTGCCTCTTCAGCAACCGTCACGCCTTCATCACTCTCGGCCTCCCCTCCGGCGATGTCTTAATGCCCTATCGAGGTGTCGACACACTCATCATACAGCCCAACGGATGCTACAGGATATGGGACGCCGGTGGCAAGCAACATAACTACTTCAACAACGACACCTCGGTCCTCGTCCTCCGCTCCAGCGACAACAGCGACTTTACCATCGACGGACAGTTCCTCTTCGGCGGCAACGAGTCTCTGTACGAAAGCAACTCCTACGAAAACTACGACCAGATTAACATCCAGATATACGAAAATCAGTCCGACTATTGGTGGAATTACGACGGATGGTACAACCGTTTTGGTGCCAATGAGCACATTCGTCAGACCTCCAGCAACGGCTATATGCGTATCCGCTTCGTCAGCAACGGTCACACTGTCCGTCAGGGCTTCTGTTTCACCGTCGACCGCTCCAACGGCGAGGTGGAACGCGTCAGGATTACCCGCGTCACGCGTAACTCTGCCACCGTCACTTGGAACGACAATAGCGGCGCCTCGCAGTGGACTGTCGCTTACGGCACCGTCGGCGGCACTATGTACACCGCCACCACCAACGTGCGCAACTACACCATGAACTACCTGCAACCCAACACCGACTACGAGGTGCGCATCTACTCCGGCTCCTTGTCTCAGTGCGACGTGCCGGCCACTTTCTTCACCACTCTCGACAACAACTCGATAGTCATGCCCTACAACGGCGACGACACTGTCTATCTCACTCCCGGACAGTGCTATTATGTCTACGACCCTGGCGGCAGTGGCAACTACCTCCCCTCCGACACATCGCGTCTGGTCATCCGCTCCACCACTGGCGAAGGCTTTTATTTCTCCGCCTCCGCTTCGGTCGGCGCCACCGACTACAGCGACCGACTTTATGTCTCACATTCCGGATGGGGGCATACCCATTTTTGGTGGGGCTGGGAACAGTGGCAACCGGCAAACGAGGACCTCACCATCGAGCTGACTACCAACGAGGCTATTCAGGATCGTGGCTTCTGGCTATGGATACGCTTCCCTTCCGCATGCTACAACCCCGACACTATTAACTTGACCGACTCGACGGTCACCATCACATGGATGGACACCTCCGCGGCTACGCAATGGAATTTCTCCTATGGCACCAACATCGACTCTATGACCACGGTGACCACCTCAACCAAGCAGTTCACCATGACGGGGCTTCAGCGTAACCGCCAGTATTTCTATAGTATATATAATACCACTGAAAATAAGGAGTGTCTCCTCGACAACATCTATGGGGTCACCATGCCCTGCGATGCCGGACGCTATGTCGACCCCTATCGCAACCATTTTCTCGCCTACGCCGGCCGTCAGTCACTCTACTTTGTGCCGCATGGTACGCTCACTCCCGACAATTGTTACCATTTCACTGATGTCGGCGGCATCGGCAATCTCTTCTATCAGCATGACAACAGTTTCCACTTCCACACCTATAACGATTTGGGACTGACTATCGAAGGCTATTACGACCTCGGCTCATCCGGCATTTGGATTTACACCAGCCAGTCTAGCTCATGGTACAGCAATTCCGGTTACTTGCAACTCTACGCACCCGACGGATATGTAGCATTTCAGCACCGTGTGGGCAACAATCCTACCGACTATGCCACAGGCTTCGATTTTGCTGTCTCTTTCAACTATAAGATTTACAACGTACATACTCAGAATGTCACCTGCAATTCCGCCACGCTCCTTTGGAACGACAGCACCTCCGCCACACAGTGGACTCTCGCCTACGGACCCACCGAGAAGCAGCTCGACACTCTTCTCCTCTCCTCCAAGTCGGTCAATCTCACCAACCTTTTGCCCGACCACCAGTATGTCTGCTACCTCGCCAGCAATGACCCCTCGCTATCTTGCTACAAGCCAGTTAAGTACTGCTTTATAACTACCTGCGACACTACCAAGTTCGTCCTGCCTTATAACAAGGATACCATTCGTTATCTCGATATAGACGAATGCTATACCATCTACGACGGCGGCGGCCCGCTCGACTACATCTATGCTGACCACCACAACGTATGGCTCAGAACGCCTCCTGGCATCACCCTCACTTTGCGTGGCAACATCGGAATGGGCGACAACGACTATCTCTATGCCCACGACTGCAATGGCAACTGGATCGGTGGTTGGAGCAATGCCACCGACATTGTCATACGCGATACTAATGGATGCATTATGTTGGAATACAATTCCGCAGGCGATACCATTACGGGCTCCGGATTCGAATTTCAAGTCTCTTTCAGCTCTATCTCCAACATCAATGTCTCGCTCAAGACCGACACCACCTGTCGCCTCACGTGGACCGACAATAGCAACGCCTCACGATGGGTCTGCTACTACGGCATGGATCGCGACAACATGGATTCCGTCGTCACCAACAACCCCATCGCCCACCTCTCCAACCTCGTCTATGGCAAACAGTACGACGTCTTCATCCTCAACAACTCGATCAACTGCATGGACACCACCTGGTTCTCCTTCTGCGCTGGTGGCGACAAGTGCATCGAGTTCGGCGACCTCTACTCCTGCTTCACCACTGCCTACTATGGGCGCATCCACAACCCCGAGGAAAACAGAGGTATCGTCGACTACGGCCCCGACGACATCAACTCGCGCCATACGGTTATCGACGACACTCTCGCCACCGACCCCCGCACTGGCAATCAGCTGCGTTGCGTCCCACAGGGCTATCCGCATGCCATTCGTCTCGGTAACTGGGACATCGGCGGTGAGGCCGAGAGCGTAAGCTATGAGTATGACATCGATACAACAAAGTCCGAGGTCATCATCCTGCGCTACGCCGCTGTACTCGAAAACCCGGGACACTCGCCCGACGCGCAGCCCCGCTTCCGTTTTGCACTCTACGACGAACATAACAACGAGATTGACCCCGACTGCTATTCCGCCGATTTCGTCTCGGGCAACAACCTCGGCTGGAACACCTATTCCTACGACACCAACACCGTCCTCTGGAAGGACTGGACTGCCATAGGCATCGACCTCGCGCCTCTCCACGGGCGACACGTCTATTTCAAACTCACTACCTACGACTGCAACGAGATGGGACACTTCGGCTACGCCTATTTCACCCTCGAGTGCCAGCAGAAGGAAATGCGCCCCAGCGACTGTGGCGTCGTGCACAGCAACACCTTCACCGCCCCCGAAGGCTTCGCCTACAAATGGTATAATGTCGACAGCGCCGATGTTACACTCTCCTCGCAGCGCACCTTCACCAGCAACCAGAACGGCATTTACAAGTGCCGCGCCTCTTTCCTCGGCTCTACAAGCTCCAACTGCTGGTTCGAGAAGACTGCCGTCGTCGGCGACATCTTCCCCTACGCCAATTTCGACTACCAGATTGTCGACACCGTCGGATGCAATGTCGTAGTCCAGTTCTACAACCGCAGCTGCGTCACTCTCGACCAAGACAACCAGCAACCTACATCCATGGAGTGCGACGGCTTCGTGTGGAATTTCGGCGACGGCACCACCAGCTATGAGAAGCACCCCATGCACATCTTCCCATCCGATGTCTTCGACGTCTCTCTCTCGGCGTCGCTCAACGGACAGTGCTTTGACGACACTACACGCACTCTTCTTATGTACTCCCCCTGCATCGCCTTTGACACGCTCTTCCCCGTCGTCTGCCAGGGCGACACCTTTGCTCTCCGCGACTCGGTGATGACGCTTCAGGGCGACTATGAGGTCCGCACCGAATACCACGCCGACAGTATCGTCACCACCTTCGTCCATCTCACCGTCCACCACACACTCGACACCAACATCCTCGGCGGCATCTGCGACGGAAACAGCTACACCCTCTTCGGCTTCAACGAGGACATCGAAGGCGACTATGTCCACGCCTTCACTTCCGTCCACGGATGCGACTCCATCTACAGGCTCCACCTCGAAGTCGCCACCTCCTACGACACCGTCGTGACACGGCACGGATGCACCTCCTCGGGCTTCCACTACCGCGACACAACCTTCTACACCTCCACCATTTACACCGACAGCCTGCTTTCCATCTACAGCTGTGACAGCGTCGTCACTATGAACATAACCATCACTCCGTCCTACTACAACGAGCATTTCGACACCATTTGCGAAGGCGACACGTTCTACTTCCCCGACTACCCCTACCCATTAACCTACTCAACCACCGTTAGATTCATCACGACCACAGCAGCAGGATGCGACAGCATCGATGTCTTTAACCTGCAGGTCAAGCCCTCCTATTCCACCTTCGACACCGCCTACATCTGCCTCAACGAAAAATATTTCTACCGAGGACAGCCCTACACGCCACAGCTCATCGTCGACTCGCTCTCTTCTATAGACCTCTGCGACAGCGTCGTGCATATCGACCTCAAATACTACGACAGCACCTTCGCCGCACGGCCTTTCTTCTCCGTCGACACGCTCTCTTGGCTATCTCTCGATAGCAACGCCGTGGCTGGCTGTCTCCCCCTGCGCGTTTTCTTCTCCGACAGTGCCGCCGCGCCTCCCGCTATCCCTGACCATATCTGGTATTTCGGCCACCACAACGCCACGGAGGCCGCCTATCCCAGCACCTCCTACCTCTACACCGATACGGGCATCTTCGACGTTGTTCACGTAGTGCGCAGCGCCGACGGTTGCCTCGACACCGCCCGAGGACGTGTTCAGGTGCTCCCGCTCCCGTCGCCCGACTTCATTTGGCCTTCCGACCTCATCACCACAATCAACCCTACCGTCCATTTCGTCAATCTCTCTCAACCCGCCGACGACAGCCTCGCTTTCCTATGGTACTTCTTCCAGCACCACGACGTCGAAACAGAAAGCCCTGTCGACTCCTCTACGCTTCGCAATCCTGACTACACATGGCTGTCGGACGGCGAAGACCTCGACGGCGACCACGACGTATGGCTCATCGCCTCTCAGTCGTTCCTCGCCATCGACAGCAACACCCTCTTCTGTGTCGACACCGCCCGCAAGGTCGTCAATATCGTCAACGTACTCCTTCAGTTCCCCAACGCGGTCACTCCCAACGGTGACGGCATCAACGACACATGGAACATCGTCAACATCGAGTACGGTCGCTATCCCACCAACCGCATTCGCATCTACGACCGCTGGGGACGCCTTGTCTTCAAGCGCGACAATGTCATCGACAATTCCCAACCCTGGGACCCCAACGACTGCGACTGCCCCGACGGCACCTATTTCTTCCGCTTCGACGCCATCGGCGAACCTGGCTCCGTACAGCACAACGGCGCCATCGAAGTGATTCGCTAATAATCTGTAATCAAAAAACATCATCCTATGCAAACCAACGATAACGAGAACATCTCTTCCGCTGTAAATCAAGCCTTTAATGTGGACGAATCTTCCACCGGAACACCTCTCCTCGACAACGAGGAAATCGAGACCGAAGAACCTCCGCGCGTCAACCTCACCGCCGTCATCTGCACCGCCATCGTGGCTCTTTGCGCAACCATCATCCTCTGCGTGGCTCGCCCATGGCGCACCGACGGCAATGACGTCGTCGCCGAGAATATCGTCGAACAGACCGACGAACCTCTCTCTGCTGCCGACGAGAAGCGTCAGGAAGATGAACAGGCCGCCCTTAAGGCTGAGCAGCAACGTCAGGCTGAGGCGCAAAAGGCCGAGGCCGCACGGCAGGCCGAAGAAGCACGACGCGCAGAGGAAGCACGCCTCGCCGCCGAACGCAAAGCCGCCGAACTCAAAGCCGCCGACCAGCAGAAAGCAGCAGGCCTCCCCCTGCTGGCCACCACCTCCACTGGCACCGACAATCCCTACAACTCCATCCGCCTCATCGACGCCTCCTCGCGTGCCCTCACCGCCACCGAGGTCGCCAAGATGACTAAGGCTGAACTCGCACTCGCGCGAAACACTGTCTATGCTCGCCACGGCTACCAGTACAACAACCCGCAACTCAAGGAGTTCTACGCCAATCAGCCATGGTTCAAGCCTGTCCCCGGCAAATCCATGAAGGCCGCCAGCGACGACTTCTCAAAGACCGAAGTTGACAACATCAACCTCATCATCGCTCAAGAAAGGAAACTCTAAGTACCTACCACCGGAAGGCTCATCTCGCCCATTTTGCCCATCTCGCCCAACTTGACCATTAACCCCTTCAGTCGACAATTCATGCCTCGCCTTATCCTCTTCCCCGTCCCCATCGGCGCCGACGACATAGCTCTCTCTCTCCCCAACGCCAACCTGCAGCTCCTCAACGGATGCCGTCACTTCATCGTCGAGGAACTCCGCTCGGCACGGCGTTTCCTCAAGAAAGTAGGGTATGTTCACCCCATCGACGACACCGAGTTCTTCATCCTCAACGAACACACTCTGCCTCAGGAAATATCGCACTATCTCGACCCTATCCAGAAGGGCGACGACATAGGTCTACTCAGCGAGGCAGGGCTCCCCTGTGTCGCCGACCCCGGCGCCATGGTCACTCGCATGGCGCAAGCTAAGGGGGTTGAGATTCTCCCGCTTGTAGGGCCCTCATCGCTCATGCTCGCCCTCATGGCCTCTGGTCTCAGCGGTCAGAACTTCGCTTTCAATGGCTATCTCCCCGTCGACCGACAGCAACGTGCCAACGCCATACGCTCCCTCGAGGCCACCGCTCTCCGCAACGGACAGACGCAGCTCTTCATCGAGGCTCCTTACCGCAACAACCAGATGCTACAGGCCTTAGCCGACACATGCCACCCAGACACTCTGGTCTGCGTCGCCTGCGACCTTACGCTCCCCTCTCAGTTCATCCGCACTCTCACTGCCCGCCGCTGGCAGAAGGAACGCTCTCAGGTCGACCTGCACAAACGCAACACTGTCTTCCTCCTCGGCCGTTAATCTCCGCCCTGTCTGCTTCAACCCAAATTGGTCGTTAGGATTTATAATAGTCGGTCTAATGACCAATTTGGGTTCAACCTCCGAAGTCGTCGAACATGATGTTCTCGCGTTGCACGCCAAGGTTGTCGAGCATGCCAATGACGGCTTTCGACATAGGCCCGGGACCGCACATGTAGTACTCGATGTCCTCCGGTGCCGGATGGTTCTTGAGATACGTCTCGTACATCACGTTGTGGACGAACCCCGCCGTGTAGGGCACTCCAGCCTTGTCGGCTGCCGGGTCCGGACGGTCGAGCGCCAGATGAAAATGGAAGTTCGGGAACTCCTTCTCCAGCTGGTGGAAGTCATCGAGATAGAACACCTCGTTGAGCGCCCTCGCACCATAGAAATAGTGCATTGCACGTTTCGTGCAGTGCAATGTGCGTGTGAGGTGCATGATTTGCGCGCGCAGGGGCGCCATGCCGGCACCGCCGCCCACCCATATCATCTCAGGCTGCTTCGGATCGTCGCTCCATGTGCCGTCGTCTGTGCCGCGGACGTGGAACTCGCCGTAGGGACCAGACATGACGACCTTGTCGCCGGGCTTCAGCGAGAAGATGTAGCTCGACGCTATGCCGGGGTTTACGGGCATGAAGCCACTGCGGTCTGGCTTGAAGGGCGGCGTCGCGATGCGCACAGTCAGCATGAAGACGTCGCCCTCGTTCGGGTAGTTGGCCATGGAGTAGGCGCGCACTGTCGGCTCGCTGTTGCTGCAGTGCAGGTCGAACATCTTGTTCTTCTCCCATGCCGGCAGATAATCCTCGCCAATCAGGCTGCGGTCGAAGTCTTTATAGTCTATCTCGAACGCGGGTATCTTGATCTGCGCGTAGCTGCCAGGGACAAAGTCAAGGTGCTCGCCCTTCGGCAGTTGCACTTTGAACTCTTTGATGAAGGTGGCGACGTTGCTGTTGCTGATTACGGTGCATTCATATTCTTTGATACTCAGGATACTGGCAGGCAACGCCAGACTCATATCCTCTTTCACTTTCGTCTGGCATCCCAGACGCCATCCCTGCTGTATCTCTTTGCGTGTGAAGAATCCTACCTCTGTGGGCAGTATGCTGCCTCCGCCTTTCAGCACGCGGCAGCGACATTGGCCACACGACCCCTTACCGCCGCAGGCCGACGGCAGGTGTATCTTCTGCTCGGCAAGGGTCGATATGAGGCTTCCGCCAGTAGGGACGGAGAGTTTCTTGTCGTCGTTGATGGTTATCGTGACATTGCCTTGTGGCATCAGTTTGGCTCTCAGCACAAGGAGCAACACCACAAGGATTAAAATGATGGCCAGAAAGATGACCAGTGCCGATATTATTGTACTTGTCATGCTGTCTCTACAATTTTATTCCCATAAATGACATGAAGGCTATGCCCATCAGACCAGTGATTATGAATGTGATACCCACACCACGCAGGGCTGGAGGTATGGCCGAATAGCGCAGTTTCTCACGTATTGCCGCTATGCCCACGATGGCTATAAGCCATCCGATGCCAGAACCCAGAGCAAAGCACGTGACCTCGCCGATGTTGCTGTACCCACGCTGCTGCATGAACAGCGAACCGCCCATCACGGCGCAGTTCACGGCTATCAGCGGCAGGAAGATGCCCAGCGCGTTGTAGAGCGACGGCGAAAACTTCTCAACCACCATCTCCACTATCTGCACGATAGCGGCAATGACGGCTATGAACATGATGAGACTCAGGAAACTGAGGTCTACATCCGCCAGCTTCGGACTGAGCCACGTCAACGCTCCTGCACTGAGCAGGTATTTGTCTATCAGGTAGTTGACAGGTACGGTAATGACCAGCACAAAGGTCACCGCCACGCCAAGACCCAGCGACGTCTTCACGGTCTTCGATACAGCCAGATAGCTGCACATGCCGAGGAAAAAGGCGAATATCATATTGTCGATAAATATCGACTTTACAAATATATTGAAATATTCCACAATTTTTTAACGGTTGATTAGTAGTGATTTGTTTTACTTCTCCTGCAACTCTTTGTCCGAGCTGCGCTGTATCCAGATGATGATGCCAACCAGAATCAGCGCCATGGGTGCCATGATGATGAATCCGTTGTTCTCGTAACCTATGTTGTACAGACCCAGCTTCTCCAGTACGGGGTAACCCCATAGGGTGCCACGTCCGAAGAGTTCGCGCACAAAGCCCAGTATTACGAGTATCACGCCGTAGCCCAGTCCGTTGCCGATGCCGTCAAGCAGCGAGTCCAACGGCTTGTTGCTCATCGCAAAGGCCTCCAAGCGGCCCATCACAATGCAGTTCGTGATAATCAGTCCCACATATACCGACAACTGCTTGCTGACATCATAGACGTATGCCATAAGCACTTGATTGACAAGTATAACAAGGGTGGATACAACCACAAGCTGCACGATGATGCGGATTCGCGGAGGTATCGTGTTGCGTAACAGCGATATTATCAGGTTCGACAAGGCCACGACCACTGTCACAGACAGCGCCATCACCACGGCGGGTTTCAGCTGTGCCGTCACGGCAAGGCACGAGCAGATGCCAAGCACCTGCACAGTGATAGGGTTCTCCTTGCTCAACGGGTTTGTTATCAGTTTTCTGCGTTTACTGCTCATCGCGGGCCTCCTTTCTGGTCGTCGTTATAAATGACTGGTATCGTTTCAGGTCGGCAAGCAACATGTCGCTCACGCCGTTGCTCGTCATTGTGCCGCCGCTGATGGCGTCCACCTGATGGGCGTCGCTTGCGTCGGCATGCTTCACAACGGCAACGGAGACGACGGTGCCTTCGCCGTCAAGTATCTGCTTGCCTACAAACTGGTTGCGGAACGCCTCGCCGGCTATCTCAGCCCCCAGGCCAGGGGTCTCGCTGTCATGGCTGAACGTGATGCCCACAATCGTGCTCAGGTCGTCGGCAAGCGCTATGTTGGCGTACACCGCACCCCACAGGCCGTTGCCTTGGGTCGGTATCACATATCCCTGTTCTCCATCTTTCTCATACACATACACGGGAAATTCTCCCTTGCCGCCACTGTTCTCTTTGGCTTGCTCTTCTTTCAGTTTGATGTCGAAGGCGCGTGTGTCGCCATTCTTCACCGCAAACTCGCCGGTGGCGATGATGTAGCGCGTTACGACTTTACCGTCGGTGCTGACGGTCAGCTCTTCCTTGAAATAGGCAGGATATTGATTTGCAGCGTCGTCGCGGCTGCATTCCACACCTATCGTGGCCAGCAGCATCTGCATCTTCTCGTTGCGTATATTGGCGTCCTGTCGCGTTTTCAGGCTCAGCGCCACGACCGACAGCACTACGGCTACCACGGCGGCGATGCCCAGCGAGTAGAGGAGCATGTATCTGTTTGTGAAGTTCTTCATCGTTCTATGCTCCTTTCTGCCGACAGCAGCCAGCGTTTCTTGCGTTGCTTGATGTTGTGACCTATGACGCAGTGGTCTATCAGTGGCGCAAAGCAATTCATAAGCAGGATGGCAAGCATCATGCCCTCAGGATATGCCGGGTTGAGCACTCGCAGCAGCACGGCGAAGGCGCCTATCAGCAGACCGTAAATCCATTTGCCTGTGTTGGTCTGCGCCGCCGTGACGGGGTCTGTGGCCATGAACACGCAACCGAACATGAAGCCACCCATCAGGTAGTGGTAGTAGAACGGCATCTGCATATATTCATTGGCTCCTATGGCGTTGAAAAGCAGTCCCATCATTCCGCCACCTATGACGACACTCAGCATGATGCGCCAGCTGGCGATGCCTGTCGCCAGCAACAACACGGCACCCAACAGGATGGCTATCACTGATGTCTCGCCAATGCTTCCGGGTATGGTGCCTATCAGCATGTCTAATGCCGATGCCGACAGGGGTTGCCCAGCCATCAGCTGTCCCAGTGGCGTGGCGCCGCTTATGGCGTCGCCGGCATAGTGGAACGGCTCGGCAATCCACACGCGGTCGCCCGACATGTGCGACGGGTAGCTGAAGAAAAGGAACGCGCGCGCCACAAGGGCAGGGTTCAGGAAGTTGTAGCCACTCCCACCGAACACCTCTTTGCCTATCACTACGGCAAAGGCTACGGCAAGCGCCAGCTGCCACAGTGGAACGGTAACTGGCACTATCATCGCTATGATGATGCCTGTACCGATGTAGCCTTCGCTGACCTCCTCGTGGCGCACCTCGGCAAATATGAACTCTATAAGCAATCCCACGACATAGCTCACCACGATGATGGGCAGCATGCGCAGGAATCCGAACCACAACTGATGCCAGAAGCCCCAGTCGAGTGCGTAGTATTGTGTGGTCTCGTACCCTATGTTCCACATTCCGAAGAGCAAGGCGGGCATCAGGGCAACGACCACGGTGGTAATCGTGCGTTTCAGGTCGACGGCGTCGCGCAGGTGGCTGCCGCGATAGGTGCCACCAACTTCGCCTCCCGTCACCTTGTTGGGCGTGAAGGCAAACGACTCGAAGGCCTCGAAGGTAGACGACAGCTTCTCGAATTTCCCGCCTTTGCTGAAATTCGGCTTCTGTTTGTCGAAAAAGTTTCTAATAAACATTGTTTCAGCCCTCCTTTCTTATATTCTCCAACGCCGCGCGTATTATGGCCTGTATCTCGGTCTTCGAGGTGTCGGCAAACTCGCACAGCGCAAAGTCTTCGGGTTCAACTTCATATATTCCAAGGTTCTCCATCAGCTCTATGTCGCCCACCACGCAGGCTTTGATAAGCTGCAGGGGATAGATGTCTATCGGCACCAACTTCTCGAACTCGCCGGTGACGAACAGTGGGCGACGGCCGCCGTGCATCCCTGTGTCGAAGTCATATCTCGCGCCGTTGGCCTTCGTCTTTCGAAAGATGCCACTCATAAATGTACGCGAGAAACTGAATTTGTGCAGGTTGGGACGCAGCCAGCCGAGGAAGTCGTAGTAGTCGCCCTCGGGCAGGACGCTGATTTTGTCGCATCCGGCGGCGAGGTAGTATACTGGCCGACAGACGGATTTGCCACTGAGCACATCGCCGCATATCACGCGCTGGCCGCTGCCTCCGTTCTCTTTTCCACTCTTTGCGGTCAACTCCAGTGCGTCGAGACGTATGCCCGACAATACTCTGTAGTACTGCGGTTTGGCAAGCGTGGGACCGCAGGTGGCTATCACTCGCTCGGGACGGTATTCGCCCTTCAGCATCAGGTGGCCTATCGTAGCCACATCCTGCACATTCACCGTCCATACGCTCTCGCCTTTGTTGATGGGGTCTATCTTCGAAATCTGTGTCCCCACCAGCCCACAGGGGTGCGGACCCTCGAAGAAGTGTATTTGTGCATTCTCACTCCTGGCAATGAAGGTGTCCCGTTGCGAGGTGTGGAGCGACAGGTGGACGGTTCTGGCGACGCGTTGCAACGCATCGATGCCTGCCTGAAACTCCTCTTCGCGTCCTTCCAGCATATAGGCGTAGTCCACCGGCAGGGGCGAGCTGTCGAAGGCTGATATGAAGACGGCCTTGGGCTTCGAATATACTGACGGTATCGTGCCGAAGGGGCGTTGGCGCAGCAGGGTCCATGCTCCCGAGGCTATCATGAGCCGGCGCACACCCTCCGCGTCGCTGATGCCGTCGGTGGAGTAGGGGAGGCTCTGCTCCTCGCCGTCCGCGGCAATCACCACGGCAAGCAATGCCCGCTTCTCGCCACGCACTATGGCGCGCACCGTGCCGCTCGTTGGCGACACGAAAGCGAAGCCCGCATTGCCCTTGTCCTCGAAAAGGGGGGTACCTGCAACCACGGCGTCGCCTTCTGCAACCAACAGACGAGGCATCACGCCCACATAGTCTGTAGGCATCACGGCATATTCGCCACCATCGGCAACACTACCCATCCGCCTTTCGGCTACGCCGGGAATGTTGATGTCGAGCCCTTCCTTTATTTTGATGACATTGTTTGACATATAATCACTTAGTTAAAAACCGACAGTGAATGATGGCCGTTTCCGACCATCATTCACCATCGTCTAATCGGCTTTATTTTTTTAGAGAACTATGTCGACAGGTTTCAGCATGTTCTCGGGCAGCAGTATCTTGTCCAGCTGCTCCTTCGTGAGCAGGCCGTGCTCAAGCACCAGTTCGTACACGCCACGGCCGGTCTCGCTGGCTTCCTTGGCTATCTTCGTGCTTTGTTTGTATCCGATGATGGGGTTGAGCATGGTGACAATGCCTATCGAGTGCTCCACCAGCTGACGGCAGCGCTCCACGTTGGCTTTGATGCCGTCGATGCAGAGGGTGCGTAGCGTGTCGAATCCGTTTTCCAGCAGGTGGATGCTCTCAAACAGGGTGTAGGCTATGACGGGTTCCATCACGTTCAGCTCCAGCTGGCCGTTGTCGCTGGCAAGGCTGATAGTCATGTCGTTGCCTATCACGCGGTAGCACACCTGATTCATCACCTCGGGAATCACAGGGTTGACCTTGCCGGGCATGATGCTCGAGCCGGGCTGACGTTCAGGCAGGTGTATCTCGTTAAGGCCGCAACGCGGACCGCTCGACAGCAGGCGCAGGTCGTTGCATATCTTGTTGGTCTTGATGGCAAGGCGCTTCATTGCCGAGCTGTATGCAAGCATGCAGGTCGTGGCGCTGGTGGCCTCTATCAGGTTGTCGGCCAGCGAGATGTTCCAACCGGTAATCTTGCGCAGAGCCTTGATGCAAGCCTCGCTGTATCCGGGCTTTGAGCAGATGCCAGTGCCGATGGCCGTGGCTCCCATATTGACCACGAGGAACTCGTCGGCGGTGATGCGGAGGTTCTTGTATTCGCCACGCAGCGAGTCGG
>Ga0247610_10002367_pt1 | contig 21869 bp, 14 predicted proteins | sample 174DNAGHGhighgp2_FD_193483 | JGI IMG/M metagenome (GOLD analysis project Ga0247610, IMG submission 193483) | Sheep rumen microbial communities from Palmerston North, Manawatu-Wanganui, New Zealand - 1742 DNA GHGhigh gp2 | ecosystem: Host-associated > Mammals > Digestive system > Stomach > Rumen...
AAGCCTGCCCTGGCTCGTGGTGAGTTGCGTGCCATCGGTGCCACCACACTGAACGAGTATCAGAAGTATTTCGAGAAGGATAAGGCCCTGGAGCGAAGATTCCAGACGGTGATGGTGGATGAACCTGATGAACTCTCGGCTATCTCCATCCTTCGTGGATTGAAGGAGCGCTACGAGAACCATCATAAGGTACGTATCCAGGATGATGCCTGTATCGCTGCCGTACAACTCTCAGAGCGATATATCTCAGAAAGGTTCCTGCCTGATAAGGCCATCGACCTGATGGACGAGGCAGCAGCCAAGTTGAGGATGGAGCGTGACAGCGTGCCTGAGGAACTCGATGAGATTACGCGAAGGCTCGCGCAACTTGAAATCGAACGCGAGGCAATCAAGCGCGAGGGAGACGAGCCCAAGATTGCGCAATTGGATAAGGATATCGCTGAGCTCCGCGAGCAGGAGACCCAATTCCGCGCCAAGTGGGAAGGTGAGCGACAGCTCATCAACAAGATCCAACAGGATAAGCAGGAGATGGAGAACCTGAAGCTGGAGGCTGAGCGTGCTGAGCGCGAGGGCGACTATGGTAAGGTGGCGGAGATCCGATACTCGAAACTGAAGGCCCTCGAAGACGACATAGAAGTGAATAGTGAAAAGTTAAGAGTGAATAGTGACAGTAATCGTCTGGTGCGTGAGGAGGTGACAGCTGATGATATCGCAGAAGTTGTATCGCGCTGGACAGGTATCCCTGTGACGCGTATGATGCAGAGTGAACGCGAGAAGCTGTTGCACTTGGAGGAGGAACTGCACAAACGTGTGATCGGTCAGGAAGAGGCCATCACTGCTGTCTCAGATGCCGTCAGACGTTCAAGGGCAGGTCTGCAGGATCCCAAGCGACCCATTGCCTCATTCATCTTCTTAGGCACAACGGGTGTAGGTAAAACAGAGCTCGCCAAGACACTGGCCGACTACCTCTTCAACGACGAGACGATGATGACGCGTATCGACATGAGTGAGTATCAGGAGAAGTACAGTGTGTCGCGTCTGATTGGTGCACCTCCAGGCTATGTGGGCTACGATGAAGGTGGTCAGTTGACGGAGGCTGTGCGCAGAAAACCCTATTCTGTCGTGCTCTTCGATGAAATCGAAAAAGCCCATCCGGATGTGTTCAATATTCTCTTGCAGGTCTTGGATGACGGTCGTCTGACAGACAACAAGGGACGTACGGCGAACTTCAAGAACACCATCATCATCATGACCTCGAACGCCACCCGTGAGCAACTGCGAAGCACGATGCGTCCGGAGTTCCTGAACCGTATCGATGAGATCATCACCTTTACGCCACTGACGAAGGAACAGATTGCCGATGTGGTGCGTCTGCAGATGAAGAAAGTCACGGAGATGCTGGAGCCTCAGGGTATCCGTCTCGAATGCACACCGCAGGCTATCGCCTATCTGGCCGAAGAGGGTTACGATCCAGACTTCGGTGCAAGGCCCGTAAAGCGCGCCATCCAGCAGTATGTGCTCAATGACCTCTCGAAGAAGCTTCTCGCTGATGAGGTCAATCGCGAAAAGCCGATCATCGTTGATGAGTTTGGAGAAGGTTTGGTGTTCAGAAACTGAACACCAAACCATTATGAATGTAAAGTCCCTTCTGCATAGGTCTGCCTGACAGGCGTCGTCCTTGCAGGTCGTACCAGATGCCGTTGTCAGAAGCATCAAGAGAGACAGCTGAGATATCTGCCGGCACCTTGTTGAGCGACATGCGCTCCACACGGAGATGCTTGGGATCGTTGTTGACGGTATTCTCGTTCCAGGCTGTCTCATCGTAGTCGATATGCCAGGCCATCAGACCTGAAGAGGGCAGATAGCTGTCCCAGGAGGTTTTCTCACGGCACTCGATCAGATAGTAGTCGGCAGACTCAGGACTACGTCGATAGATCCGCACATCGGGCTGCAGGTGTAAGGGTTTCAACGAAGTCACCGTCTGTGCATCCTCCACCGGATCAGGCGTGAGCCACCCACAGGCATAGCGTTCATACGAGGAATAGCCCGTAGGACACCAACCGCCACCACTATAACAGCCCTGATCCATCAGGTCGTAATTACCCAGGACCGAGGTGCCTTTTTTAGTATCATACAGATCAGGCAGTCCGAGACAATGGCTGAACTCATGGCAGATGGTACCCATACCTTCCAGCTTATTATTTCTGTTGATCTCATTACCGCAGGCATAGGTATCGATGCGCACACCCTGTAGCGTGATGCCTTCCTCATAACCAGGCCAATCCACAGAGAGTGTCGCCATGTGAGGCCAGATAACGGTGGAGTCCTTGGCATAGTAATCGTTCTCCCCATGTCCGGCATAGAGCAGGAAGATCTGTTCCACCTTACCGTCAGCATCCCAATCGTAATCAGCGAAACGGACACTGTCATCGACCGCATGACAGACCTCATCCACAAGTTCTCCGACATTCTGGTCGAACCATCCCGTAGGCGGTCCCCAGTCTATGTTCGTACCGTAATAGGCATAGGGATTCTTTGTCTCCACGGGTCCCACAATATCGAATGATAAACGAAACTGTCCGTAACTCTGATCGCGGAAATAGTCGCTCACACTGCCCTTTGCCCCGTTGTCGCTGTAGCCCTCTTGGTTCACGATAGCCTGCCAAAGTGCCTTGGGGTCTTCACTGCCGAACTTCTGGTCGGGGAAAGACACCAAGATGATCAGCCCTCTCTTCTCACCTTGATAGTCACGACTCACGGGGACAGGTCCAGTGGGTCGTCGGGCTGACAACCCACTGGACCTGTCCCCATGAGTCGCGTGAGCTCTGGCAAGGATAGACGTGCCACATGGCTTCAGATCCTGTGCGAAGGCGGTGAAGCATGATACGTGGAACGCGAAGAGCAGGAGCAGGAGGATATGTTTCATCGGAAGATCTTTTTCGTACTACCGTCGCTATATTTAATGATGATGATTCCCCGTCTTCCTGTCTTCTTGTCGCCTTGTCTCCCTGTCTCCCTGTCAAGCAGTCGTCCCTGCAGGTCGTAATAGGCCACCGGCCGGATATCGTCAGCGATAGAAGAGATGCAGTCGGCATTCGATGCATAGAACTTAAAGGAGATAAACTTGCCCTGTTCACGGATCTGCGTGATGGGCTTACCCATCAGCAACTCACCATCGGCATTCCGATTGAACAGCGTGGCTGCCGGTATGGTCTCGTCTGTCAGGGCATCATGACTGACACCCAGTGAATCCACATAGGGATAAGCCGTATGCGGCATACGCAGGTTGCGTCCGTCTTCACCATAGGCGGCCTGATTTTTACCATAGAAGGCATCAAAATAAGTGTAATCGTGTGAGTCGGCATGGAAATAATCCAGGCGGTGGTGCTTGGAATCACTATTGACATCATTACCTGTCCACGTATTCTTATCAAAGTCCACATGTGTGATGAGTAGCCCGTGACCAGGAAGCATCATGTCCCATCCCTCCCACTGACGGTTCTCCAACAGGTAGTACTCATCAGGATGGGCATCGTTCACGATGCGATAGGCCACACCTTTGCGATCGAAAGGTGGCATATTGGTAATGGTAGTAGTCATGGTGAGGTCTGAAGGCGTCTGCCATCCCAGATATTCCCGTTCGTGAATGGAGAGATTAGGCGGGCACCAGCCATCATCGGAGAAGTTGCCGCCATCCATCAGGTCCCACTCGTCGAGCAGGGAGAACTCACTACTCCCTACAGGATACATGTCAGGGAGTCCCAGCACATGACAGAACTCATGGCAGATCGTCCCTATACCGCAGGAGGTATTATTGGTCCACAGCTCAGGACTGGCAGAAAAGCCGCCAACGGTCACCCCGTCGAGCTTCATATAGAGATAGTCCGTATTCGGCCATATACAACCATACGCTTCATCCACCTCCTCATTACCGCCATAGCCGGCAAAGATAACAATCACCGTTTCTGCCCGTCCGTCGCCATCCCAGTCATAATTGGCATAGTTCAACTGACTGTCTGCCTTCTGGATTGCATCACGGATCTGGGACATGCCGTAGTTATCATCCGTCTTGGCTTTCTGATTGGATGTCAGTTTTATTGGTCCCACGACATCAAACTGCAGATTGAACTGCCCTGATGACTGGTCGCGGAAATAGTCGGCCACGCATCCAGGACCCTTCCCAGGATTGAAATTCTTCTTGTTAAACATGTTCTGATAGAATTCCAACGTGTGGTCCTCAGCAAAGTCGCAGTCTGCAAACGACATCAGGATAACAGGCAGACGATAGGTTTTCTTGGCATCCCAAGTCGTATTTGGATCCGACAACGCACGTGTCACCTGGGCACTGCGTGTGAAGTGCAGTACCTTACCGTCAGACATACGATGCGATTTAACTCTGACTGCATTTGCAGCCAGAGTTAAAATCAACAGGATTACTGTTGCAATAAGACGCGATAGCCTTACTTGGCGCACGGCGTCCAGGGTTTCAGGGTTTTGAAGAAGTCATTACCCTTGTCATCGACGAGGATGAATGCGGGGAAGTCCTCGACATCAATCTTCCAGACAGCCTCCATACCGAGTTCGGGATACTCTACGCACTCGATGCTCTTGATCGAGCTCTGTGAGAGCACAGCAGCCACACCACCGATAGAGCCCAGATAGAAGCCACCATACTTCTTGCAAGCCTCTGTCACCACGTCTGAGCGATTACCCTTGGCAATCATCACGAGTGAAGCACCATTAGCCTGGAACTCATCCACATAGGGATCCATACGGTTAGCTGTGGTGGGACCCATCGAACCGCAAGGATAACCCTCCGGCGTCTTGGCAGGACCTGCATAGAGCACAGGATATTTCTTAAAGTAATCGGGCAATCCCTCACCAGCATCCAGACGAGCCTTCAGCTTGGCATGAGCGATATCACGAGCCACGATGATCGTTCCCTTCAGGTTCACACGGGTAGAAACAGGATACTTAGAGAGTTCCTTACGAACGGCATCGATACCCTCACCCAGATCGATAGTGATGGTGTTCTGTCCCTCACCGGCCTTGGCATACTCTGCAGGAATCAGTTCTGAGGGGTTCGAGTCCATCTTCTCCAACCAGATACCGTCGGCATTGATCTTCGCCTTGATATTGCGGTCGGCAGAGCAGCTGACACCCATACCAATCGGACAGCTGGCACCATGACGCGGCAGACGAATGACGCGGATATCGTGAGCCAGATACTTACCACCAAACTGAGCACCAAGACCAATCTTGTGAGCCTCCTTCAGCAGTTTCTCCTCGAGGTCGATATCACGGAAAGCACGACCGGTCTCATCACCGGTTGTGGGCAGGCCATCATAGAACTTGATAGAAGCGAGTTTCACAGTGAGGAGGTTCTTCTCAGCAGAAGTACCACCAATCACAAAGGCAATGTGATAAGGCGGACATGCAGCTGTACCCAGCGACTTCATCTTCTCAACGAGGAAGGGGATCAGCGTTCCCTCGTTCTGGATGGTAGCCTTGGTCATGGGATAGAAATAGGTCTTGTTGGCACTACCACCACCTTTTGCCACCATCACAAACTTATACTCAGCACCCTCGGTAGCCTCGATGTCAATCTGGGCAGGGAGGTTACAACGGGTATTCACCTCATCATACATGTTCAACGGTGCATTCTGCGAGTAGCGCAGGTTGTCCTGGGTGAAGGTATTGAACACACCCAGACTCAGGGCCTCTTCATCCTCAAAGCCGGTCCAGATCTGCTGACCCTTCTCACCATGAATGATGGCCGTACCCGTGTCCTGACAGAACGGCAGGATACCACGTGCTGCCACCTCAGCATTGCGCAGGAACTGCAGAGCCACATACTTGTCGTTCTCTGAGGCCTCAGGATCGTTCAGGATCTTGGCCACCTGGAGATTATGTTCACGACGCAGCATGAACTCCACATCGTGGAAGGCCTGCTGTGCCAAGAGCGTCAGGGCCTCCTTCGAGACCTTCACGATCTGCTTTCCTTCAAACTCGGCGGTCGTCACGCCTTCCTTACTCAACAGACGATACTCCGTCTTGTCCTCGCCCACCTGAAACATCGGGGCGTACTTAAAATCAACTGTCTTAGCCATAAATGTATTTGTTTAATATCCGAAAATTTCTTCTGTCGTCAGTCGCTTGATGGGTCCGAACTTCTCGAGGGCCTTCATATCCAGTTCCTTCTCATCACCAAGGATGATATAGCGATAAGCCTTGTTGGCCATCAACTGCTTCTCAAAACCTACGATATCCTGCAACTTCAGAGCGGGCAGTGCATTGTAGACCTTCTCATTCAGGTCGTAGTCGATACCCTTACGCTGGGCCACGAGATAAGCACTGATGACACCAAACTTCGTAGTGCGGAGGCTGGCGAGCTGCTTCGTGGCGGCATCCTTCGCAATGTTGAAAGCCGTCTCACTGGCAGGCATCTCATTCAGAATCACATGGAAATGATTCACGGCATCCATCATCTTATCGTTCTGCGTGATGATATAGGTCTGATAGAACTCCTTCTCATCCTTCTTGGCCGGCGTATTGTAACGCGCTGAAGCACTGTAAGCCAGACCACGGGCCTCACGCATCTCCTGGAAGACGATACCGTTCATACCTCCGCCATAGTACTCGTTGAAGAGGTCCACAACACCCTCCTGTTCAGCATTCCAGTCGCGACCTTCGTTATGATACATCATCATATAGATATTCTTGGCATCATAAGGTGCTATCAGGATCTCATTCGACGTTGCCTCCTGACGTACATAGGGCTTGCCCTTAGGCACATCAGCCAGTTTCTTAGCGGTCTTATGGGTAGCAGCCAACACCTTCGAGAGTTCTTCTGGTGACAGCTTGCCATAATAAAGCACGGTATGTTTCAGGTTAGGCAGATTTGCCAGCAATGACAACAACTGCTGAGGATCGGTCTGACGCAACTGATCGGCACTCATCACATCACGATAGGCATTATGAGGGCCATAGGTCGCGTAGTTCACCAGATACTGGAAGTTGGTGCGCTGATCCTTCTTCGCATCGTCACGACTCTTCAGCACCAGACCCACATACTGGTCATAGGAATCCTTATCGGCCTTAGAGTGACGCAACACTTCCTCCAGCAGTTCCATAGCCTTAGGCATCTGTGACTGAAGACCTGAAAGCGTGATACTCATATTGTCGGCATTGACATTCACGGAATAGTTGCAGGCCATCTTATAGAACTCCTGCTTCACCTGTGCAGCAGAAAGCTTGTCTGTTCCTACGTAGTTCAGGTAATCGGCAGCAATTTCATAACGGTTGTCATCCTGTTGTCCGAACTCATAACGATACACCAAAGTAAAGAGGTCGTTATCCACATTCTTCTTATAAAGCAGCGGCAACTTCTGTTTGGTCTGCGTCACCGTCAGGTCCTTACTGAAGTCCACGAACTTCGGCTGGATAGGTTCTACAACCGAATTCTGGATATCCTTCACGAACTGACTCATCATATCACGGTTTGCAGGAATCGGAGTAATGGCAGGCTTGTCAATCTTCTTCTGGGTAGAGTCTGTTCCCTGTTTCTTGAAGACAGTGGCATAGCCGTTGGTAAAGAAGCGGTTGGCAAAGGCCACAATCTGTTCCTTGGTCATCTTCGCCACACGATCCATACGCTGTGTCTGTTGGGCCCACGTCGTACCGTCGATGAATGAAGCCATCATCTGACGCACACGCCACTGGTTATTGTCGAGCGCACGCTGACGCTGGAGTTCCATATTGTTGACGATACTCGGCAGGAGGTCGTCAGAGAAGTTACCCTTCTTCAGATTCTCCACCTCCGCCAACATCAGGCTACGGACCTCCTCCAACGACTGTTCAGGTTTTGGCATACCGATGAGCAGGAAGGCCGAATAGTCCTGTTGGTCCTCAAGATAAGCCTGCGCAGCCTGGATCTTCATCTGCTGGTTCAGGTTGATGTCAATGAGTCCGGCCTTACCATTGGTCAGCATCGAACTGATCACGCTCAACGTATCGCACTGGGCATCAGAGGCTTTCTTCGCCAACCATCCCACAATGATCTCCTCAGCCTGTTGTCCGATGACAGAGGTATCCTTCGGAGCCGTCAACGGCTTCTGTACAGGGAATACCGGCTGACGCACGTCATCACCAGGCTTCCACTGGCCGAAATACTGGTCGATGATGGCGATGGTCTTGTCCATATCGAAGTCACCAGCCATACATACAGCCACATTATTGGGAACGTACCACTTCTTGAAGTAGTTCTTGATGTTCGTGATGGAGGGGTTCTTCAGGTGTTCCTGCGTACCGATAGTGGTCTGCAGACCATAGGGGTGAGTAGGTGTCAACAGCTTACCCATTGCGCTCCATACCTTATCGCCATCATCTGTGAGATACATATTATATTCCTCGTAGACGGCCTCGAGTTCCGTATGGAAACCACGGATCACCATATTCTGGAACCTATCGCTCTGGATCTTGGCCCAGTTCTCGATCTCGTTCGAAGGAATATCCTCCGTATAACAGGTGACATCGTTCGAGGTGAAGGCGTTGGTACCCTCAGCACCGATGGCAGCCATCAGCTTGTCGTACTCATTAGGAATGAAATACTGTGCAGCCACCTGCGAGACGGAATCAATCCCATGATAGGCCTGTCTGCGGGCTTCAGGATCCGTCAGCTTACGATAGGCCTCGTAACGGGCTTCAATCTCGTCGAGCAAGGGAGCCTCAGCCACAGGATTATTCGTACCAAACTTACTGGTACCCTTGAACATCAGGTGCTCCAGATAGTGCGCCAGACCGGTGGTCTCTGCAGGATCGTTCTTCGAACCCGTCCTCACGGCAATATACGTCTGAATACGGGGTTTCTCCGGATTCACGGAGAGATACACCTTCAGTCCGTTATCCAAAGTGTAGATGCGTGTCTTCATCAGGTCGCCATCTACGGTCTCATACTTGTAATCCTTCGCCTGCGCACTCATTCCGAGCATCGCCAGCCCCAAAACAACTAATAATTTTTTCATATGTCTTGTCTCCTTGTTTTCTTGTCTCCTTGTCTCCCGAGAATTGAACTCACTCAATTCTCATAATCGATCTCATGATCGAGCTTCGAGAGGAAGTCCTCATAGACCTCCTGTTCCACATCACCCATCTGATATTCCTTCTCAGCATCCTTACGGATCTCTGCAATCCAGGCACGACGGGCCTTGATATAATCCTCATGGATACGCTCCACATCGACCTCGGTAATCTCCTCAAGACCATAGTAGTCGAGAATCATCTGGTATGACCACGACCAACGGTAATCGCTATAGTTTTCATTGATCTCTACAAAGCGGTCAAGTACCTGCTGTATATTATCGATATCGCCGTTCTTAATATCACGGACCATACGCAACTCCTCGCTCTCCGGCAGAAGCAGTCCACTGAGATCCGTCCAGCGGCCCTTGCCCACAATACTCTTCGGACGTCCGAAGAAGCCCTCTTTCTGAGCTCGCTTCAGCACGGCACCCATATAGATACGCAGGGCGATATCATAATACTTCAAGCCCTTCCTCAGCGAAGACGCATTGATCACATACTCATGGAAGTTGTAGGTCGACACATTATCACCGCTCGCCTCCCTTAAGGCCTTCAGGATCTTGATGCCTTCCATAATCTCTCCCACAGTGAAGGGCGAGAGCCAGTCGAAGTTGATGATACTCTTCCGAGACTGCTTCGAACGCTTGTCACGCTTCGGCCACTTCTTGATGTCACGATAGAGTCCCACTGTCGTGATGTTACGTCCTGGCACCAGATAACAGTCCTCACCATAAGCCATCAAATAGCTGAAAGGCAGGTTACGCGTATCAGGATGGTGCATCAGTTTACCGAAACAAACTGAGAAAGCACCTATCGTAGCCGGCATCAGGATATAAGAGCCAGAAGCGGTCTTCGTACCACGCTCAAGGGTACCGTAATGCAAAGGTCCCATCTTATAGGCGTGGTTCGAGAAGTTCGTGTTCGAGCCGGCATTGTAGAACGAGAACTCGCCACCAATCAGCAGGGAACTCTTGTGGTGGCTTGCACAGAACGGGCCGCAGAAGGCAGCACAAGCCTCACCATTGGCCATAAACGAGTTGGCAAAGAAGAGACTGGCCTCAGCCGTGAAACCATTCGTGATCTGACAGGCCTCACCCACGAAACAGTCCTGCATCTTCACACTGTTATTGATAGAGCAACCGTCGCAGATAATCGAGTTCTCACAGATCACACCTGTTCCGATGAATACAGGAGCATCCATCGAACTCATCACGGTACACTCAGAAAGACGGGCTGCACCACTGATCTCACAGTCACCCTTGATGATGGTATTGGTGATATCCTTCGCATTGATAATCTTCACATTATTGCCGATGTAGCCGCGATCCGGACGATTCACACGCAACTCGTCCTCAATCATCTGCTCGAGGGCTTTCTTCAACTGCTTGTCGCGATCGTGCTTCACCATAAAGGCCGCAATCTGACTGTTCAACTCGCGGAAGATGGTCACGTTGCCATCACCCATCTCGTTCAGGACTGAAATCGTCGAGCCCTCACCGTACGTGGCATCGTCAGTGGTCTCAAGGGTACATATATTAGAAATATAACAGTCATTGCCGATGGTATAATTATTGATATAATTACCGACCTTCTCAATCAGGCAGTCATTACCCACAGAGACATTACGCAGGGTTGTGTCGTTGATGCCGGAATGTTTGAAGAATCCCTTTGCGACTTCCACCTGTTTATTGAACTCACCCAGGCGGATATCGCCATAGAACATCACACGGTGGAAATTGTAAGGTTTAAAGCCCTCGGCCACCATCACGCGCTGCCAGTCCTCTGCCCAGCAAACATTGTTCTCCAAAATCTCAATTTCGGTTTGTGTTAATTGTCTGTAATCACTCATAATCTTGATATAAAAAATCGTTATATGGATATTTCTGAACGTGCAACTCGCGTACACGTTTATAGAGTACGTCGCGAAGCTCGTCGATATTCTCTTTCTGTTTGGCGGAGATGAACAGGCACTCCAGATAGCCATTGAACATTGACCACTGACCATTGACCATTCTTCCCATCCAGGTCTTCTTCAGGTCGTCGAGGGTGATATTCTCTTTCGTCTCTGGCGTCAGGTCGTCTGCCTCCTTCGGCACCCAGGTATAAGCATCGATCTTATTGAAGACGATCATCGCAGGCGTCTCAGCACACCCCAGTTCCTTCAAGGTGTTTTCCACCACCCGGATCTGCTCTTCGAAGTCTGGATGCGAGATATCCACCACATGCACCAGCAGATCAGCCTCACGAACCTCATCGAGGGTGCTCTTGAAACTCTCCACTAAGTCAGAGGGCAACTTCCGGATAAACCCGACAGTATCTGCCAGAAGGAAAGGCAGGTTATCGATGGTCATCTTACGCACTGTGGTATCGAGGGTGGCAAAGAGCTTGTTTTCAGCAAACACCTCACTCTTGGCCAGCAAGTTCATCATTGTGGATTTTCCCACATTGGTATAACCTACTAAAGCCACACGAATCAGACGACCACGGTTTTTTCTTTGTGTCGTCTTCTGCTTGTCGATCTCTGCCAGACGCTGTTTCAATAAGGTGATACGCTGGAGGATGATACGACGGTCCATCTCCAACTGTGTCTCACCAGGTCCACGGAGTCCTACAGAGCCTTTTCCCCCTCCAGAACCAGAACCACCGCCCTGACGTTCCAAGTGCGTCCAGAGTCGCTGCAGTCTGGGAAGCATATAGCGATGCTGGGCCAGTTCTACCTGAGCCTTCGCCTCAGCAGTTTGGGCTCGCATAGCGAAGATATCAAGAATCAACGATGTACGGTCAAGGATCTTCACCTGCAGTTCTTTCTCGATATTACGCATCTGTTTGGCGGAGAGTTCATCGTCGAAGATCACCATACCCACTGGTTGCGGTGCCTTCGACTCATCAAGCAAGCCTTGCGCCCACAGCGAGGCATCCTGGGCATCTACCCAATCATCGTAAGCGTCCTGGCATTGTTTGATGTATTGTCTGATTTCCTGCAGCTTGCCACTACCCACATAAGTCGTTTGACTCGGTCCGCCCACCTTTTGAGTAAACCGTTTCACCGTCACTGCTCCAGCTGTATCAGCCAGGAACTCGAGTTCGTCGAGATATTCTTTAGTTTTAGCCTCATCCTGCTCCTTGGTAATGAGTCCCACCAACACAGCAGTTTCAGCCTTTGCTTCAGAGATTACAAATTCCTTCATATAGACTGCAAAGATACTCATTTTCCGCCACAGATTTCACGGATTAACACAGATTAATATTTTTTTCTTAAAAAATTTGGCAAAAATGATGGAGAAAACAGATTTTTTTGTACTTTTGCAGCATAGTTTTAACGAACCAAAAACAAATCATTATGAGAGTAATAATTCAGTCAGATTATCAGAAGCTGTCAAAGTGGGCAGCCGATCACGTGATTAAGCGCATCAACGAGTTCAACCCTACACCCGACCACAAGTTCGTACTGGGACTCCCTACGGGTTCTTCGCCTGTAGGCATGTATAATGCCCTCGTAGAGGCTAACCGCGCTGGAAAAGTGTCTTTCAAGAATGTCATCACCTTCAATATGGACGAGTATGTCGGTCTGCCAGAGACCCATCCTGAAAGCTATCATGCCTTCATGGCCCGTAACCTCTTCGACCATATCGACTGTCCGAAGGAGAACATCCACATCCTCAATGGTAACGCTCCTGACCTCGTAGCTGAGTGCAAGCACTATGAGGAGATGATTGCTGAGGCCGGTGGTATCGATCTGTTTATTGGTGGTATTGGTCCTGATGGTCATATCGCATTCAACGAGCCAGGTTCCTCACTGAGTTCAAAGACACGTATGAAGACCCTCACCACAGACACCCGCATTGCCAACAGCCGTTTCTTCGGTGGCAATCCAGAGAATGTTCCTGCTCACGCACTCACTGTAGGTGTAGGCACTGTGATGGCAGCTCGCGAGGTGATGATTCTGGTGAATGGTCATGGTAAGGCTCGCGCTCTTCAGGCAGCTGTCGAGGGTGCAGTCTGTCACATGTGGACCATCTCTGCCCTCCAGATGCACGAGCACGGTATCATCGTCAGCGACGAGGATGCTGCAGACGAGCTGAAGGTGAGCACTTACAAGTATTTCAAGGATATCGAACAAGATCAGCTCTTGTAAACAAAAATACCAAAAAGAAAAATCGGCAGAGTCTTCGAAACTTCTGCCGATTTTTTTGTTACCAGACGAAGATTTTATAGTCTTTGATGCTGCCTGGTGCACCTTGTTCTGCACGAGGCAGGTAGTCGAAACCTGAGAGCTGCTGAACATCACCAAGGTCGATGACCATCACATGCGGCAGCTCACTCTTACGGGCTGTTCGCCAATAGGTGGACTCCTGCAGATCAAAGGTCTTCTCTGCACCAAAATTACCTCGCTGCAGTTCCTCGCTGTCAGCATACTTCACCGTCCAAGGCTCACGCGATAGTCGCTGCCCGTCAATACCTCGGGCATACACCTCTGCGATGCAGACCTCACCCTTACCGTCGTGTGTAGAGAGCGCCTGCAGGGCCACATATCGTCCTGTGACAGGCTTTTCAAACTTCACCATCTGCCAACCATTGCCTGACTGGAAAGAGCCTGACGATACAGGCGTCAGCGAAGTAAGATGAGGTTGGTCTTGAGGGTTGTTATGTGCCACAGAGGCCTTGACATTCAGCTTGTCGAGTACAGGGTGGTCCATCGCAAAAAGCTCTGGCGACGAAGAGGAAGGACCTATCACGTCCAGCACGACCACTTCGTTCTTACCCTTCTTAAGCCAGCAGCCTGGCACATAAAGTGTCTGTTGAGGTCCGATATTCCAGAAACGGCCTATGGGATAACCATTTACATAGACATGCCCCTTTCCGAAGGACTCCATCACCAAGAAGGTATCACCACATTTCCTGAGCTTGAAATAGCCACGATAGTAACCAGGACCACTCAACGCTGGGGCTCCCTCACCGGGACTCTGGGCTGAGGTCATGGCACGTGCAGCCGCCTGATAGTCATCGGGAATGGAGAGCATCGTCCAGCGTTTCAGATTCCATGTCACCTCGTTGCCGTCGACCTCTGCAGAAAGCGTCACCCGCTCGGTTATTCCCTTATAGTCCTTGATGGCTCGTCCAAAGTTGATACGTCCCATCGCCTCAACGACGATTTTCAGTTCCTGACCCTTATGCACCGGTGGTAACTGAAGGCTCTTCTCATGCTGCACACGGTCGATGCTACCCATCAACTTGTCATCAATATACACCTGTGCATAGTCATGCCCCTCGTCGAGCGTGAGCACACTCGGGGTATCCACCTCAGGCAGACTGGTGACATAGACCATCGTCCCCCACCCCATATCCATCTCCTCCATCGTGAGCAGGGGAGAATCCATCACAACACTGTCGGCACCCAGGATCAGAGGGGCATACTCCTTCATTTCAAATTTTGGGATACTGATGAGTGCTGCAGCAGCCTTGGGTTCCTGCGGCAAGGGTGTCGAACTGTACTTCTGAAGTACACTGCGCAACTTGTAGTATTTCTCTGTGGCATGTCCGTATTCATTGATGGGTGCATCGTAGTCATAACTGGTGACATCCGGGGCAAAACCAGGACTATTGGCACCCGCCCAATGACCGAAACTCGTGCCGCCATGCGTCATATAAAGAGAGAACGAGATGCCTTTCGAGAGCATCTCATCGATGCCAGCGACCATCTCCTCGGCAGGACGCGTCTCATGACGGGCACCCCACTTGTCAAACCAGCCACTCCAGAACTCAGAGCACATCAGCGGGGCATGAGGACGCAACGACTTCAAACGCGCAAACTGTTCGTCGATATTGGCGCCTGTACCGAAATTCATGGTCCATACGAGATCGTCGAGACCGTTTTTCTCGAAATTCGATGACCAGTCGCACTGGAAAAGGAGACAGGGAGACAAGGAGTTCCCTAAACTCCATGTCTCCTTGATGATATCGCGGATAGCAGAGATATAGGCCTTATCCTCACCATAGGAGCCATATTCATTCTCCACCTGCACCATGATAATCGGCCCGCCATTCTGGATGGTGAGGGGAGCCAGTTGTTCACCCACCTTCTGTTCGAAGATTCTGACACGTTCCATGAAATACGGGTCCTGCTCCCGCAGACGGATATCCTTTTTCTTCAACAGCCACCAAGGCAGACCGCCCATCTCCCACTCCGCACAGACGTATGGGCCTGGACGGACAATGACATACATGCCATTTTTCTGTGCCAGACGACAGAATTCTGCCACATCGTTCTGACCCGTGAAGTCAAACTGTCCCTCACGCTGTTCATGGAGATTCCAGAATACGTAGATGCAGAGCGTGTTCATACCTAATGCCTTGCACAACTTGATGCGCTGTTCCCAATAGGGCTGTGGAATACGGGGATAATGTACCTCTGCTGCCTTGATGATAAACGGCTCACCATTCAACAGGAAGGTCTTGTCGCCGACAGTAAAGTCGCCTGCCTCCATCAACATTGGAAAAATGGTCAGAAATGCTGTTAGCAGTAGTCTCATTCTTTTCATTTTGTTTCAATTCTTTAGTTATATGGCGCAAAGATACAAATTTTCAGGCATAGATGATACAAATTACGCGAATTTTTTATATTTTTGCAGAAAATTTATGAAATGATGAAGAAACTGACATTACTTCTTATGGCTATGGTCTTTGCAGGAATGGCAAAGGCTGAAGACGGTCACCAGTTGTGGCTGAGGTATCAACCCGTGAACAAAGCGAAGGTTGCTGGTCCTGAGTGTCTGGCTGCTGAAGAGTTGCGCCATTACTATGCTGGTGACAAGGCCACACTGGTCATCGACCCTACCATCGCCAACGATGAAGGCTATCGCATCAGCGGCAATACCATCAGTGCCAAGACGGAGATCGGTCTGCTCTATGGTGCCTACGCCCTCTTGCGTGCTCAGACTGGCGGATTTGTGATTCGCCAGAACGTTGTGGAAGCCCCTTATTACAAGCTCCGCATCCTGAACCACTGGGACAATCTCGACAGTAGCATCGAACGTGGCTATGCCGGACTCAGTATCTTCTGGGCATTGGAAGACCCGCAGACCCGCAGGAACAGTGACCTGTGGAGGCCAAAGCCCATCAATGCCGAACTCATCAGAGAATATGCCCGCGCCAATGCCTCCATCGGCATCAACGGTACCGTACTCAACAATGTGAATGCCTCGCCGAAGATGCTCTCGGCCCTTTATCTGAATAAGGTCAAGGAGATTGCCGACATCCTGCGGCCATACGGTATCAAGGTGTATCTGTCTGTAAACTTCGCCTCACCGATGTCGATTCCCGCCAAGGGGTTCAATGGTGGCAAGCCCGTGAAGACAGCAGATCCATTGAATCCGCAGGTCAAGGCCTGGTGGAAGGCCAAGGCTAAGGAGATCTATGCCCTGATTCCCGACTTCGGTGGTTTCCTGGTGAAGGCCAATTCCGAAGGTCAGCCGGGACCTTTCGATTACAAGCGTACCCATGCTAATGGTGCCAACACACTGGCTGATGCCGTGAAGCCCTTCGGAGGCATCGTCATGTGGCGCTCATTTGTATATGGTGCTGCCCATAAAGGTGAGGATCGCGTGAAACAGGCGGTATCTGAATTTAAAAACCTCGACGGGCAATTCCGAGACAATGTCATCCTGCAATCGAAGAACGGTCCTCTTGACTTCCAACCCCGTGAACCCTATGCACCTATCTTCGACAACATGCACAAGACCAAGCAGATGGCAGAGTTGCAGATCACTCAGGAGTATCTCGGACAGTCGCGCCATCTGGTCTATCTGGCCCCGATGTGGCGTGAGTTCTTCGGATTCGTGGAACCTAGCCGTCTTGTGGGTATCGCTGGTGTGGCGAACATCGGCCTCGACAAGAACTGGTGTGGGCATCATTTCTCACAGGCGAATTGGTACGCCTTCGGTCGTCTGGCTTGGAACCCGAACCTCACTTCAGAGGCCATCGCCGAAGAGTGGCTGAAGGCCACGTTTAATTTAGGGAGTGCGGCAGCAAATTCTTCACTCTTCACTCTTCACTCTTCACTTCTCAACATCATGTTGAGATCGCGTGAGGCCTGCGTCGACTACATGATGCCCATCGGCCTGCACCATATCTTCGCTTTCGACGAGCACTATGGTCCTGAGCCCGGTGGCTTCATCGCCAGCTACCCCATCGAGTGGTGTCCTGTTTACTATCATAAGGCCAACAACGACTCGATTGGTTTCGACCGCACCCACACTGGTTCGGATGCCACCTCACAATACAGGGAACCCTACTGCTCACTCTATGACGACATCAACACCTGTCCTGAGCGTTATCTGCTCTGGTTCCATCGAGTACCTTGGTCTTATCGTATGAAGAGTGGACGTACGGTTTATGAAGAAATGGAATACCGTTACACGAGAGGTGTGCATGAGGTTGAGGACTTCATACACATCTGGCAAGAGGCTAAGCCATATATCGACGAACAGCGTTGGCAGGAAACAGATCAGCGCATGCAGCACCAACTAGAGAATGCCAAGCAATGGCAGAAGGTCTGCCTCGACTACTTCGGCAGTTTTACTAAACAGTGATTTCACCCGAACCCAAGCAGCGGTGGTGATTCTCGTCGTAGATGACACAGAACTGTCCTGGTGCCACACCGTGAATTTTCTCTTTAGAGTGGACAATGAACTCATCCGAGCCTGTCCACTCTAATTGTGCAGGGTGGTACTCTGGTGTATGACGGATCTTGAAAGTCACCTCACAAGGTGTCTGACACTTTGTGAGATAATGAAAGTCACAGACTGGAAAGTCCTGACGATAAGCCGTCTCGGGGTCGTAACCATGTGAGACGTAAAGGATGTTCTGTGCGACATCCTTCTTCACTACAAACCAAGGACCACCACCGAAGCCCATACCCTTACGCTGTCCGATGGTATGGAACCATAGTCCCTTGTGCTCACCGATACGCTTGCCGGTTTCGAGTTCAATTACATCACCAGGTTGTTCACCCAAATACTTGCGGATATAGTCGTTATAGTTGATTTTGCCCAGGAAACAGATGCCCTGTGAGTCCTTACGCTTAGCATTCACCAAATGTTCACGCTCTGCGATGACGCGAACCTCGTCCTTCACATAATGGCCAATGGGGAAGAGAGCCTTTTTCAACTGCCAGTCATAGATCTGAGCCAGGAAGTCGGTCTGATCCTTCACGGGATCCGGACTCGTACAGAGCCACTTTAATCCGTTTTCGTCAATCTCTGTTTGCGCATAGTGTCCTGTGGCGATGAGGTCATAGTCATGTCCTTGTTTCTCGTCGAAGGCACCAAACTTAATCAACCGATTGCACATCACGTCAGGATTAGGTGTCAATCCTGCGCGCACCTTATCCATAGTGTATTTAGTGACTTGATCCCAATATTCCTTGTGACAGTCAATAATCTCCAATTTGCAGCCATACTTATGCGCTACAGCAGTTGCCATCTCCAAATCCTCCTCGCTGGAACAGTCCCACTCCTCACTTTCATCAGGACCTATCTTAATATAGAAGCAGTCTGGATGGAGTCCGAGCTTCGCAAACTCATACACCACCACACTGCTATCCACGCCTCCTGACAATAGCACAGCTATACGTTTGTTCTCTATCTCTTCAATATTCATGGGTGCAAAGGTACGAATTTTAGTTGACAGTTGACAATTGACAGTTAATCGTTAACCGTTAAATATACTTAATTATTTGCATATATTCATTGCCAAATGAAAAATAGTTTATATCTTTGCGATATCAAATTGATATCAAAAAGAATTAAAGTATAATCATTAAGGATTTAGAGTTATGGAAACAAAAGAGTATTCATTCAAAGGAACGGTGATGAACGGTTTTCTCATGCTGTTTGTAAACTTCGCAATTCTGGTATTAACCATAGCAGGTATCGTGCATAGCATCATCCAACTCGATGCAAGCAACGGTGCTATGGGAGGTTGGGAGCTTGGTTTCTGCGGACTGATGATCATTGTTAACATCATTATGTGGTGCGGCCACATGCAGTTGGAACCCAACGAGGCTCGCGTCACCACGTGGTTTGGCAAATATAGCGGCACTTTCGCAAAAACAGGCTTTTACTGGATCAACCCCTTCTATGGTACTAAGAAGGTATCCTTGCGTGCGCGTAACCTCGATGCTGAGCCCATCAAGGTGAATGATAAAACAGGTAACCCCGTGATGATAGGTCTCGTACTCGTTTGGAAACTGAAGGACACTTACAAAGCCTTATTTGAGGTAGACACCCAGACGATGGCTTCTGCGCCCAACACCGTTGGCAGCGATACAAAGGGACTGATGAATGCCCTCGAGAATTTCGTCCGTGTACAGAGCGATGCCGCCCTTCGTCAGGTAGCCGGTCAGTATGCTTACGACGATGAGGACACGAAGGCTGGTGAGCCTACCCTGCGCTCGAGCGCTGAAGAGATCAACGAGCAGTTGGAACAGAAACTCGACGAACGTCTGGCTCTCGCAGGTATCGAGGTTGTAGAGGCTCGCATCAACTATCTGGCATATGCTCCTGAGATAGCAGCCGTGATGCTTCGCCGTCAGCAGGCATCGGCCATCATCACAGCCCGCGAGAAGATTGTAGAGGGTGCAGTATCAATGGTAAAGATGGCTCTCGACAAACTGGCCAACGAGGATATCGTAGAACTCGACGATGACAAGAAGGCTGCAATGGTCAGCAATCTACTTGTAGTGCTCTGTGGCGATGACTCTGCTCAGCCCGTAGTGAACACAGGAACGCTGAATCATTAGACAGAAGAACAGATAAAGACAGACTAACATACTAACAAAAAATATGTTCGTTTGTTATTATGTCTAAAAAGATTATTATGTCTGAAAAGAAAACCAAAAGTTTTATCCTGCGTGTCGACGGCGACACGATGGACGCGATAGAGGCCTGGGCTGCGGACGAGTTCCGCAGCACCAACGGCCAGCTGCAGTGGATCATTACCGAAGCCCTACGCAAAGTCAAGCGTCTGCCTAAGAAGAAACAACAAAAAAAAGAAGACAATGAATAGAAAGAAAGCATTAATACTCATATTAGGTTTACAGATGTTGTTGCTGGCACTATTGGTAGTACTGTATGTGTCTGGTAGTATATCGATGTACGTGTTTGTACCATTAGTAGTCTTTGTAGGTGCAGTATTTTCCGGCCTTACAATAGTAGCAGTACGTAAGTTACCACTTGAATAAGTATGACTCTTATGAAGAAACTATTTTTCATCCTTATCTTGACCTGTATGGGCGTAGCTGCACAGGCTCAGGAGATACGCAGAAGCTGGACTGGCGAGTTGAATGCGATGGGACAGAAACTGCCCATTGTGCTGAACCTGAACAACGGCAAGTTCACCCTCGACAGTCCCGCACAGGGTGCGAAAGACATCCCTGCCACCATCGACCTGCTAACGAAGGACTCGCTCAAGATCAGCATCAAGACGCTAAACGCCACATACGTCGCCCGCTCTGTGAAAGGCGAACTCGAGGGCACCTTCACACAGAACGGCTTTAAGTTGCCACTCAATATGAAGGAGACCTCACCTGATGGTCCCAACCGTCCTCAGACGCCCAAACCGCCATTCCCTTACGACACAGAAGAGGTGACATTTACCAACGACAAGGCTGGAGCCACACTCGCAGGAACACTCACCATACCAGACGGAGCCAAATGCGTACTTCTGATGGTGACTGGCAGTGGAGCCCAAAATCGCGACGAAGAGGTGTTCGAGCATAAGCCATTTGCCGTGATTGCCGACAGATTGGCTCGTGCTGGTATCGCTACCCTGCGTTACGACGACAGGGCGACAGGCAAATCTATTGGCGGTATGGATGCCAACGCCACCACCAAGGACTTTGCTGAAGATGCTGCGGCGGGTATCGAGTGGCTCCGTACATCTAAACGATTCAAGAAGGTGGGCATCTTGGGTCATAGCGAAGGTGGCTCGATTGCATTTATGCTGGGCGCACAGAAAAGGGTTGATTTTATCGTCTCACTGGCAGGTCCTGCTGTGAAGGGCGATAGCATTCTGCTGGCTCAAAATAAACTGTTGGGAGGTGAGACAGCGAAAGACTTAACCATCGACCAGTTACGTGAAACACCTGCGATAAAGCAGAGTTCTTGGATTCAATGGTTCATCGATTACGATCCTCAGGGCGACATCGCAAAGACTAAATGTCCTGTAATGGCTCTGAACGGAAGTAAAGACTGTCAGGTTGATGCTCATCAAAATCTCAATGCCCTGCGTCGTACCTTGCCCAAAAACAAGCAGAACCTTATCAAACAGTATGATGGATTAAATCACCTGTTCCAACACTGTCAGACAGGTCTTCCCACAGAATACGGTACAATAGAAGAGACCTTCTCTGAAGAAGTCATCAACGATATTATAACATGGGTAAAACAACTCTAATAATAACAAACTCTTATGGTAGAACTAAAAAACGAACAACTCTCCATCATCGTATCGGAGAAGGGAGCAGAGCTCCAGAGTATTAAAGACGCAAACGGTAAGGAATATCTGTGGCAGGCTGACCCTCAGTTCTGGCCCCGACACTCCCCTATCCTCTTCCCGATTGTCTGTAGTGTGAACAACGACACCTATACTGTCGATGGCCACGAGTATCACCTCCCACGTCACGGTTTCGCCCGCGACACCGACTTCAGGCTCATCGCCCAGAGCGAAAGAAAGGTCACCTTCGCCCTCGAATCCTCGGACGAGACGAAAGAAGTCTATCCCTATGACTT
>Ga0247610_10002368_pt1 | contig 21855 bp, 18 predicted proteins | sample 174DNAGHGhighgp2_FD_193483 | JGI IMG/M metagenome (GOLD analysis project Ga0247610, IMG submission 193483) | Sheep rumen microbial communities from Palmerston North, Manawatu-Wanganui, New Zealand - 1742 DNA GHGhigh gp2 | ecosystem: Host-associated > Mammals > Digestive system > Stomach > Rumen...
AAAAATGTTTTCAGGAAAAATGGATCTTGAAGATTTGATGTTGCAAATGCAACAAATTAAAAAGATGGGATCACTAGGATCGATAGCAAAGATGATTCCTGCTGCACAAAATTTAGCAGATTCTGATTTGGAATCAGCTGAGGAAAGAATTAGAATTTGAACAATTCTTATGAATTCTATGACCCTTAAAGAAAGAAAAAATCCTATCTTGTTTAAGAAACAACCTTCAAGAAAAGAAAGAGTTATTAAAGGTTCTGGAAGAAAACCTGATGAGTTTAATAAACTCATAAATCAATGAGAAAAATTCCGCAAACAAATGGAAGATATTGGAAAAGAACTAAGAAAAGGAAAAAATCCTTTTTTAAAATTTATGAAATAATTTGATAATATATATGCATATAAAAAAAGAGAGAAAATATGAGTGATACAAAGTCAACTATTAAAAAATTAAATGAACTTGATTATGGTCAAGAGTTTGAAATTAAGCAATTACATGCTGACAAAGACTTTATTGAATTTCAAAGAAAAAAAATGAAGGAAATGCGTCCAAACGCTAAACCAGAAGACATTGATCGTCAAATTGCTAATATTGTAGCACGTAACAATTCAATCGATTTAATCATCGACGGAATTAGCAAACACTTTCAATTCAACATTAATGATGAAGATTTAAAAGCTTTTGCTGAAAGAATTAAAAATAATGTTTTAAACGATGTTCAACAAAATATGTCTAACGACACTATGAAAAACATGGTTAAAAATGAAGAGACATTGAAGAACATTGCTTTATCAACACTTAAACGTAACCTGTTATTCAAAGAATTAGCTAAGTTATGAGATGTTCGTGTTAGTGATGAAGAAGTTAAAACTTCTTTAGACAACTACTACGCTGCAACAAACATGCCAATTCGTGATATTTTAAATGACAAGGCTAAATTTGAAAGTGTTCGTGATATCATGTTAAATGAAAAAATTGGTAATGAATTACTTCACAGATTTAGAATTAAATTTAATTTACCTGAACCTCCAAAAAAACCTGATAATTCTAAAAACAATAATTAGAAATTATGATTCAAAAATTAACTTTTGATCAAATCGAACAAATAGCCGATTCGATTAAGACTTATAATAACGTAGTTGTTATTGAAACAGACACTGTAATGGGTGTTGTTTCATCACAACCAGAAGCAATTTACGAAATTAAACAACGACCTACTGAAAAGAAACTGATATATTTTGTTCATGATATTGACCAAGTTCCTGATTTAACACCATCTGAAAAAAAGGTAATTTCTAAGTATTGACCAGGAGCTTTAACAGTTATCAAAGGTGGTGTTTCTTATCGTGTTCCTAATCATAAAAATTTATTAAGGTTAATTGATATTACTGGTCCTTTATACTCATCAAGTGCTAATATTTCTGGGCAAAATCCTATTAAAAATTCACTTGAAGCTGAAAATGTATTTAGTAAATACGACAATGGACTAACTATAGTTAAAGGAAAGCAATTAGGTTCTCAACCTTCTACGGTTATTAACCTTGATACTTATACTGTTGTTCGTCAAGGCAAATATGATGGTAAAAAAATTATTTACCAAATTTCTAAAGGTATTAAACAAAAGATTTATATAGCATCAGATCATGCTGGATATGAAATGAAAAAAGCAATCATTTCAACTTTAAAAAATAAATACGAGTTTAAAGATTTAGGTCCAAAATCAACCAAACCAATTGATTACCCTTTGTATGCTTTTAAAGTAGGAGAAAAAGTAAAAACTGATTCTAAGTCTATAGGTGTATTAATTTGTGGTACAGGGTTTGGAATGTGTATTGCTGCTAACAAAGTTAAAGGTATAAGAGCAGTTACAATTACAGATCCAAAAATTGCAGCAATGGCAAGATTACATAACAATTGCAATGTAATTACTTTAAGTGCTAGATTTAATACATTAGATAACAACATTAAAATTATCAATAATTTTATGGATGTTAGTTTTGATGCAAAAGATCCCGCAAATGAGCGTCATATAAGACGACTAAAATTAATTAGCGATAAAGAAAATAAATGTTAACATTTTATTCAGCATTAATTGTCCTACTTTTTATTGTTCTTGGATATGGGTTTGGGAACATCTTATTCGGTGACATTTTTTCTTTGTTATTCAAAAAGGATGTAAGAAAAATTGGAAGCGGTAATGTTGGTGGTACTAATTCAATAAGAGCATTTGGTAAACTGAAAGGTTTATCTGTAATGTTTTTAGATGCTGTAAAATCTTATATAACAATTATTTGCTGTTGAGGAATTTTTATTGGAACTATCAATGATTGATTTCCTGATAACCATACTTTGTATGCTTTAGTTTATATAGGTGGTTTATTTGCAGTTATTGGTCACTGTTTTCCAATAAAATTTTTAATGCATTTAAATCATCATCGCTCTGCAGCCAAATGAGTTGGCGGCAAAGGAATGAGTTCAACAGCAGCTATATTCTTTGTAATTAGTCCATATTTAGGAATAAGTTTATTTGGAATTTGATTTATAGTACTTTTATGTAGTCGCTATGTTTCATTAAGTTCTATATTGTCATCATTAACTGCTCCATTTCTAGTATTTGTAAAACAACTTGATTTAATGTATTTATTTGGAAACAGTATTTTTAATAACACATTATTTTTTGTTCAAGAAGCAAATTTCAGTGAACATTTGTCAATGCTTCTTATTATTTTTACAATCTTGTTTTTATGTAGCATAATTATATTGATTAGACATAAAACAAATCTAATTAATATTCACAACAAAAAAGAAAGAAAAATTTTCGATAAGAAGAAAGAGAATGATAAAAAACAAGTTCAAATTTAAATTCGATTCCAAAATAAAAGAAGGATATTATTCGGCTGTTTATTTTGGTAAGACTACCAAAATAGTCAAGGAATGCATTAATTCTAAACAAAATTGCACAATGCAATTTACTTTTTTTGGTGATGAACCAGTAAAAGTTTGTGGAATTGAAGAATCAGTTCAAATGTTAAAAACAATGTTAGGTCCAAAAGATTTTAGAAAAATTAATATTTTTGGTGTAAATGATGGTGATGTTGTAAAACCAAAAACATCTGTATTGCTTATTCAAGGTCCATATTATTTATTTGGGATTTATGAAAATGTAATAGATGGAATTTTAGCAAGAAGAAGTTCTGTTTGTAACAATTGCTACAAATTATTACAAGTTATTGATCCAAAAAAAGTACTATTTATGGCTGATCGTACTGACGATTATTTAGTTCAAAAGTACGATGGCTATTCGGCTTATATAGGAGGAATTAGAAATTTTGTAACACCTGCTTCTGCAGAGTATTTAAAAGGTATTAAAGATGTAACTGTTTCTGGAACAATTCCACATGCTTTAATTCAACAGTTTAATGGTAATCTTTCATCGGCATTGAAAGCTTATGCTAAGACTTTTAAGAATGATAAATTAGTTGCATTAATTGATTATCATAACGATGTTGAAAATGAGATTATTAGCCTTGCAAAATCTGGAATTAAAAAGATTGATTTTATCCGTATTGATACATCTAAAAATATCGTTGATTTTTCTTTACAAAGAAGAATTAAAAATTGAAAGCTGAATAAGAAATTATATGGAGTAAATCAATATCTTGTTGATATCGCTAGAAAAACATTAGACAAATGCGGTTACAAGAATACTAAAATTATTGTTTCTAGTGGGCTTGATGTTGAAAGTATTAAAAACTTTATTAAAGTTAACTCACCAATTGATGCATATGGTATTGGTAGCAGTCTAATTACAAGAAATGTTCATTTTTCAGCTGATCTTGTTATGAATGACAATAAACCAGAGTCAAAATATGGTAGAAAGTTATTTACTAACATAAATAAGTTGAATAAATTAAACTAATTTTGTTAATTATTCTTTCATTTACTATAAAATATATATATAAACAAAGTACTTATGGAAGAAAATCTGAAAACTAGAACTGTTTCATTCAAAAATGTCTTTATTGATGAAGATAACGATTTATCTGTTCTCCCTGATGAAAGAAGAGATAGTTTGACAACTCATCAAATTAATACCTTAAAGATAAATCTGGAGACTTCTACTGAAGTTAATGATCCAGTTAACTTTCATGAGTTAGAAGAAAAGAAAGTAAAAAGAAGTAAATTACAAGATACAAACATTTACTATTCTTATATTCCAAAGTTCTACTTAAAAGAACTTTCATATGCTAAAATATTAATGATAATTTTTGGAGTACTTTTCGCAGCAATATTTATTACTGGTGCAGTTTTGATGTCTTTGTCATTTACAGTTTGGCAAGGTCATATTAATCCATACATCTTTTTGTTATTATTAATTCCTCTTGCTTTCTTTTTAACAAAATTTATTATTGCAGTTAATCGATTTAAAAACTTTAATAATGAAGCAATGATGATTAATTTTCGAGATGAAAAGGTATTATCAAATAATATCCAAAGAATTTGTCGTAAATTAAAAACTAATTATATAGATGTCAACTGGTTTTGTGCTGGAGCTTATGTTATCTTGCTATTGATAATGTTAGTAGATGCAATTCTACCAATGATTATTTATCATGCTCCTTTTGCTGATTTTAATACACCAATTGCTGTTGATGGACAATATACTTATTTGGTATTATTTTGAACATCAGTAGGTGTTTTGGTATTTACATTACTTTCGCACATTTGAATCGTAGTTAGTAACTATTTAAGAGTTTCTAATATTGAAAATTTTTATAATTACATGGTTATTGATCCAAATGAAATTGCTGCTATTAAGAAGTCAAAAATGAAAAGAGATGCAATCATCTTCTTTGCAGTTATTTTAACAATAGCCTTTATAATTTGATTAGTTGTTAGGTTAGTAAAAAGAAATCAACAAACTAAAGTTGTTGTTAAATAAAGTATAAATTTATAAATTGTTAATCTTTAATAACTGTGATTCTAGCTGCAAGGTAAGAAGGAATAGTTATTCCTGCATCTGTAGCTAATGTAATATTGATAACAGCAGAGCCAGTTCTATCTAATTCATCTGCATCATATCCATATTTGAATGTATCAGATGGATGAGCAGACAATGTATAGTTACCATCTTTATTTTTTAATGTAATCTCATTTTGAATAGTTAATGCATCATATGTATTTGCATTCCAGTCAACAATTTGGTATACATCTTTATCTTGACAAATATTTGCAAAGTAATATATCAAATTTCAGTAGTAATCAGTACATGCGATTGAATACCCAGAAAATTGACTATCAAAGTCAGATTTTTTGATTGTTCCATCTTTGTTGCCAATTTGGCTTGAATCATATTGTGCAACAAAATGTAAAATGGCAGCATTTCTTGCATTATCTTTAGTATCTTTAGTAATATCAGGTGTTTGTTGTCCATATACTAAGTCTTTGAAATTACCAGTGTTACCACTACATCCACATGATGTTACAAACGGAGCAATAATAGCTACTGGAACTAATAAAGATACAGAAAAAAGTAATATTCTTTTATTAGCTTTCATTTTTACTATGCCTAAATCTTATTTCTTAACTTTATTTGTAGCTTTAGCTGTACGTGATTTCAAACGGTTAGCCTTGTTTTTAGTAATTATTCCTTTAGCTAATGCAGAGTCAATAGATTTATAAGATTTATTTAAATCAACTGCATTGCCTGAAGTTCTAGCACGTTTAATATTGTTTTTATAAGTTGTTTTAGCTGCACGATTTCTTCTTTGTCTTTTTGCAGTCTTACGAATGGTTTTAGTGTTTGATCTAATATTTGCCATAATTCACTTTAATATTATAATGTATTATATATATAAAAAACGATATGTGCATTATTTGTGATGCGTAAAGATACATAGGAGTGTTTTATGGGTAGTAAAGGAATGATAATAATTTTCGTAATCATCGGAATTATTATTGCTGTCATGATACCAATCATGATCAAAAAGAAAAGAAGCGAACGTAACAAGTTGCTTATTTCTGCAAGACATAACAAAGATGAAGTATGAAAATCTATTAAACAATATTTAAAAGATACTGGACGATATGGTAATAAGATTATCAGTTCTTACGTAGCTAAAAGAAATGACATTTCTTACATTAGTCCAAATGAATCAAGTTGTACGCGCACAAAACAAAAATATGTAAACAAAATTCGTGAATATCAATATTCATGTGAAAAAAAATTAGTTAGACAAACTAACAAAAAAGCTAAGTTTACCCGTCCACCTGTAAGAGACTTATATGTGGTTTGTTTTCAAACAGAAAATACAAAAACTGGTGAAGTATTTCCACCGCAAGCAATTGAATGTGAAGTTGTAGTTAGAAAGATTGATCGTAAAAACCAAGATCGTCAAATTTTTATTAATGGCTCTTGTGATTACAACAAAGAAATGGAGTGAATTGCACCAATTCGTGATGCTGAAATTGCACGTAACCGTAAAATAGAAGAAAAACAAGCACAAAAACAAGAAAAATTACGTTTAAAGATGGAAAAACAATTTAAAAAGGAAAAAGTAAAGAAAGAGAAAAATAATGGAAAGATCCAATAAAAGAATATTATTCTTTGGTACAGATGATGTATCAGCTTCTGCTTTAAATGCCTTATTATCTGTTAAAGCAAATGTTGTTGGGATTGTTAGTAAGCCTGATCGTCCAAGCGGCAGACATAAAAAGATTATTTTTTCGCCAATTAAACAAATTGCTTTAACTAATAATATTCCTTTATTTCAACCAGAAAAATTAAGTTTAATGGTTGATGAAGTTTTAGCTACTAAACCTGATTTAATTTTAACTTGTTCTTATGGAAAATTAATTCCAAAAGAAATTTTGGATTATCCTGAATATAAATGTTTAAATATTCATCCATCATTATTGCCAAAATATCGTGGAGCTGCACCCATTCAGTATGCAATATTAAATGGAGAAAAAATAACAGGTGTTACTCTATACATTATGACTCCTGAATTAGATGCAGGACCAATTGTTTCTCAAATCAATTTGAGCATTGATCCAAATGAAACAGGTAAAAGTTTGAGAGAAAAAGTAAAAAAGCGTATTTATGAATGGATAACTTCAATAATTTTTCAAATATTTGAGAAACATGTTAATCCAATTCCCCAAGATGAATCAAAAGCAACATTTGTTAAGATAATTTCTCGTGAAGATGAAAAAATTGATTGAAATGCAGAAGCAGAATTTATAGATAGAAAAATTCGCGCATTATACGATAAACCAATTGCATATACATCAATCAATGGTATTGATGTTAAGATTCATAGTGCTGAAATTGATAAAAATACACCAACTGATAAATATCAATGTGGTCAAATTATTGATATTACCTCATCTGGCATCAAAGTTGCAACTCAAGATTTTGCTATTCTTATTAAAAAAATTCATCTTCCTGGAAAAAAACCAACTTTAGTTAGTCAAATAATTAATGGCAATATACCATTCAAAGTTAGTGATATTTTCGCATAAACATAAAGATTTTAAATTATAAATTTAACAAAAATTTTTTTGGATTTTTAATTTTTTATGTTTTAATTATAAGTGCAAGTTGATTAAGATTTTGATCATTACTTGCTAACTGTTTATCGAAAGTCTTTATTCAGTTGTATGATGATAACTTTAGTTCAGGTCGAAGTAAGGTTAATTATTAGAAAACTAAGTAACGAAGAGTAGGTAAGATAATCAATTTGTAAAGCTATGTATGAGTTCTAAAAACAGACGAGTACAACAACTTCATAAATGTGATGATGATTAAATGCTCAATAGAGAACAGTGAGTTTGTAGTGAAAAAAGTTAAAATTAACTAGCAATAATAAATTGTATACAATTGATTTAGTAAAAAGTTATTGGGTAGCTACCAATAGCTTTTTTACTTATAGAACAGTTTATTATTAATCATTTTTAGCTTGATAGAAGACGCTTATAATCTTAACAATACGATTTAGTTCATTTTGGTTAAGATAGCAAGTTTGGAATCTAGTCTTACGTTTATTATCTTGTGCTAAGAAATAACCGTCACCATTTCCAAATAGTTGAAAAGCACGATAGTTATCAAATATTTGTAAACTCTCGTTTTCATATTCAAGTTTTAATATAAATTTGCTAACAATATTGTCATAGATGTTTTCGTTTAAGATTTCACCAGTAACATGGGTTGCTATAAACATGATTTTAACACCAACATCATTGCAGTTAGTTAAAATATATTTAATTTGTGATATGTATTGGAAATCATTACGAATGATTTCATCAAAATCGTTAAAAATTAAAATCCGAGTTTTCATTAGTTTGAAATTTAATTTATGACAAACTTTATTAAATTCAGTTTGGTTTTTTGAACCTGATTGGTGTAATTTCTCTTTACGAGTTTTAATCTCATCCACATATTGATTCAACAATGCGCTAATCTCATTAGGAGTTGCAACTGTAGCTACAGATTTAACATGTGGTAATGTGCTTAAGTTTTGAATTACTGAATTTTCCTCTTTTGCAATAATATCAAAGCTTAAAAATGTTGGTGATGATAAATATGCAGCTGAAATGATTAAACATGAAGAAAGCATGCTTGCTCCAGAGCCTTTTTTACCAATAATTAAAATTGATGGTTGCATTTTATAGTCAACGAACAATGGATTACCATTCGCTACAATTCCAGCAATTGAGAAAAAGTTATTAGTTTGGGTACTGTTATTTGCTAAGATAGATCTAATTGAAATTTTTGATGGTTTTTGATTAGTATATTCAATAGTTACACTATTATTTTTGAAAGAAACATTGAATTCTTTTAATTTCGATAGCGAACAAATTTCATTACCTTTCTTTAGAAAAGCATTAATATCAGCTTGACTATTAGCTGTAAATTTAATTTCTGTAAATAAAGGCATAATATTTGTGTTTGCATACTTCATATTAATCTTAGAAGCATCAATTATCCTTGTAATGATACTTTTAATTTCTCCAGCAACTAAGTTATTGTATTGGTAGTTATCAACGCTAGTGTCTATTAAGAAACTTAATGGTGGAGTGCTTACATCTGATTTGTTAGCTTCATTTTTAATTTTATCACGTCTGAAAATATCGAGTTTGATGTCATCTTTTTGTCTTATTAATTCTTTAGTACTAATTGCTTCATCATTACCACCAAAAGATTTAACTGCTTTTTTTCTTAACCAAACTGCAAATTTTGAATCACTCTTACGGAAAAAGAAAATAGTTGAAATGCAAATTAGAACAAGTGTAATTGCAATTAAAATTCAATAGTTGGTTGCAATAACAAATTCACCAATAATTCCGCCAGTTGTTACAATGTTATAACGATTTCCTAAATATTCGAGTGGCATTTCCATTCTTGCGTTAACAAACCATAAGTCTTTAACATCAGTGAAAACATAATTTAAATTATTATTGGCATATGGTCAAAAATAATTTAAATGGAAATAACGCATTCTTAGAATGAAATAGTACGAACTGTCAGAACTTATGATTGGGTGTCAAACTGAATTTTCAAATATTATTGTTGAAATTAATGAAGCTAGTATTGATGTGAAAATAATAATCAATGATTGACCAATTATTCACCCTGGACTTAAAAATTTTTTAAAACGCTTAGGTTGAAAAATAGATATGAAACAAAGAATAATGAATCAAATATAAACTAAATATTTAGCACAGCCTATTAAATACTCAAATATGAAAGCATCGATATAAGTACCGATATAAGGTACTCTTAGCAAAGAAATAAGAATAACAACTAAAATTAAAAGTGAAATAATAGTGCGCTTTGCACTACTAGGACGCCTATTTTTTTTGCTTTGAAAACTTTTTGTGTCAGAAGCCACATCAAGATCTAAAGTATCGTTTTGTTTAATTAAGATAGTATTCGATTTTCCTTTTTGTTCACTCATAATCAACTAATATATTAAATATACAATTTCTTACACAAAGATTTATTATTCTTCATCTGCTTGAATAATGTTTTGTTTTTCTTTCTTAAATACTAATGTAGTAACAACAAGTGGTTTTTTCTCAAATTTTTTGTCATAGTATTTAGTAAATATCTTCTTAATGAAATATTTAAATTCTTTGGTGTTTAATGGCTTACTAGGATCAGTTATCTCTTTTTGTAAGTTCTCGTTTATTAATTTTAAACATGTTTCATTAATTTCATTAATGATTGGAGTATTTTCATCATTGATATTAATAACTCCAACAGAAGAAAAATTATGATGTGTTACAGTTTTATTTTGCTTATCAATTAATAAATCAATTAATAAAACACCATCACTTGCCATTTGTTCTCTTTCAAAAATAGATGCTGATCCTGAATCTACTGTACCAGTTAAGTTAACAAATTGCAACTGTTGTTTAATATGTTTACTTTGTCTTTGTAAAATACCATTATCAAATTCAATCATTTGACCATTTGATAACATTAAAATGTTAGCTTTTTGAATAAATGATCTTGATACTGCATTACGATATTGAACAAAGTTCATATATAAGCCATTTAAAGGAATGGCATATTTTGGTCTTAATAAGTCAATCAAGAATTTGTGATCTTCAACTGATGCGCTAGCAGTAATTGTTTCTTTTGGCAATTTGATAATTTTCTTAGCATTAGAGTAAACGATATGATCAAACATTGTAGCTTCAAGTTTCTCATATCCACTTACAGTATGCATTGCATAAACAAAGTAGTCTGTAGGCAAAATCTTGAACTTAGGGTCTTCATCATTTAAGATACTCTCAATTTTATTAAATAACTTTTGGTGTGCGGCAGTAATAACAATTACCGCATTCTTTGTTGTCATAATGTCAGTGTCTTTAATAAAATTAACTTTTTTATTCTTAAAATAGTTCTTTTTACATAAAAATTGGAAAGTTTGATTTACAGAACGACTATAAATAATAAATGGACGATTTCTTTCTGAACAAATTGATGCAATAGTCATAACGGTATAAAGATCATAATCATTACATGCAATTAATGTTCTTCCATCTTCATTTTCGCTTAAGATGTCAGAAAAAAAATCAGCAGTTCGATGTGAAGGATTAGTAAATCCTTTATTAATGCCAACATTACCAACTCCAACCAATAAAGCTAAGTTATTGTTTTTTGTAAAGCTATTAATTTGAAAAATTTGATCTTCAAAAGCAGCATTACGATCAGAACTAATCATAAAGTCATCAATATAAACTATACCACCATCAGGTGTATTAATTGCAAACCCAAATGATTTTGGTAAGAAATTAGACAAATAGAATGGTGTTATTGTAACTCCACCTAGTTGTTGAGTAACTAAAGGGTTCATAATTTTAATGTTTGGACGATGGTAGTTAGCTTTATCTGTAAGACTTAAGTAATTAAAATATCCAATAATAATGTTAGCTCCCACATCACTAACATAGATTGGTAAATTAGGAATATGCTTTAGCAAATAAGGCAAGCCGGCATAGTTATCATATTTTGGTGTACCGATAAAAATACCTTTAATTGCATTTGCATTTTCAACAATTCAATTAAAATCAGGAATAATTTTTTTGATTCCTAATTGAGCATTAACTGGTGTTGAAAGTCCACAGTTAAACAAATATATGTTTCCATTAACAGTTAAAGCGTAACACTGCTTTCCGCGTTCATTTAGGCCTCCAAAGCCTACAAATTTGATCTTCCCCATATTTGAATCTCTTATATATTAAAGTATTACTATTATTTAAATAGTTGTAGAAATATTATATTAATAAAATTTATTTTTGATTTTTAGATTTTGTTTTCTTAGTGTAAACTTCACTTGTATTTATATCATCGAAATCTAAAGATTGTGTTAAATGTTTATTAAAAAAGAAATTAGATTCTCTTACATAGATAAAGTTTTCAAGAATATTAACAGCATGGTCAACATTTCTTTCGGCGTATTTAACAATAATCGAAATACTTGATAAGATAGTTTCGATTTGTTGAGGTGTATTCTTATCGTAAATTATTTCTGATAAATCTTTTAGAATATCTTTGTATTCTGTACGATAGCAATTCATTACAATATTTGCTTTATGATAAGCATATATTGGATCAACTTTAATTTTTTCTTTAGTTTCAAGTAATTTAAAGATTTTTTCCATGCAATTATAAGACAATTTAAAAGCATTTAAAATGATTTCGATTGCATGGTTAGTAAGTTTATTTTTACGGATAATATTAACACAGTTAATAACATAATCAGCCATTCTTTCAAGATCAGAAATTGAGTAGATAACAGAAATTACAAATCGTAAATGGTTAGCAACTGGTTGGTTACGAGATATTGATCAAATGCTTTCATCCAATATATCGGCCTGCATATGATTTGATTTGTTTTCCATTCTTTTAAACATCTTGTAATTTTCATCAGAAATAGTTTTGTTTTCTTTTAAGATTGAAATTAACTTTTTTCATTCATTACGAACATGGTTATAAAACTTAAAAAAGTGTTGTGTTAAATCTTTTTCTGATGTTTTAACTAATTGGTAGTTAGAAGACATATTTTCCTCCTTTAAATAAAACTACTCTGTTTTATTTCTTGTTTTTTTGTTAGCTGTTATTGGAGTTATTTCTTTTTCCATTTTTTTAATCTGAGTATCAATTTGTGCTTCAGCGTTATTAGCAACTTTTTTAATTTCTTTTTTTTCTGAGTTCTTTAAATTAATAGTTTTTGCAACTATTTCACAGTATTCTTTTTCAGTAATGCCTAATTTTTTAGCAAATAATATGTTTTTTGTTTTAATGCATAATGTTAATAATGCTCCAATAAAGCCTGCAATGTTAGCAATTCCAACTGGCAACATTGTACCTAATCATACTTGCACTGCAATTGTTTGATCTTGGTCTTGAAAAGCACCGTATAAACTTATAAAGCACTGTAAGATAAAAAAGAAGTCTCCAATAACAAGCAAAATGAACATTGAAATAGAAATTCCAGATGAGTTTTTTGTTTTTAGCAATCTAATTAATTGTGGGAATGTATACACAGCAATGCATATTGCAGCGATAATTCCAAATATAAATGATGTAATCGTTCATCAATTTGCATTGTCAAAAATTTCTGTAAATGTCATAATTTTATCCTATCTTTCCAGAGATATAATCTCTTGTTTTTTTATTCTTTGGTTTGAAGAATATTTTTCTTGTTTCGTCATATTCAATCAAATGGCCTTTATAGAAGAATGCAGTATAATCACTTACACGCTGTACTTGAGCCATTGAGTGAGTTACTAATATTATTGTATAGTGTTCTTTTAATTCAAGAATTAAATTTTCAATTTTAGCAGTAGCAATTGGGTCTAAGCCTGAAGTAGATTCGTCCATTAACAGTACTTCTGGTTTTAATGCAATTGCTCTTGCGATACATAATCTTTGTTGTTGACCACCACTTAATGCAGTAGCTGGTGAGAAGAGTTTATGGCTAACTTCATCTCATAATGCTGCTGATTGTAGTGATTCTTTAACAATTTTATCTAATAAATCTTTTTGCAAGATTCCGTGCGAACGAGGTCCATAAGCAATGTTATCATAAATGCTCATTGGGAATGGAGTCGCTTTTTGGAAAACCATTCCAACTTTAGTTGTTAGAATCAATGGATTTAAGTTTTTGGAGTACAAATTTGTTCCATCGTTAAAGTAGATACTTCCATCGAAATGACTTCCAGGGACTTGATCATTCATTCTATTTAAACATTTTAAAAATGTTGATTTACCACAACCACTAGGGCCAATAAATGTTGTAACTTTTTTTCGTTTGATTTTGATATTTATATCAAACAATGCTTGAACATTACCATAAAAGAAATTAAAATGATTAGTTTCAAAAACATTTTTAGGGTCGAATTTTTTATTAATATTATTAAGAAGTTCATCTTGCTTTTTTATCATTTCTTTTAAAATTGTTTTTTGATTTTTATTTAAAGTAATTATTCCAAAGAAACGACAAAATTTACTAGATTCAAATAATTCTTTAGCTTTAATTTGATCAAGTTGTTCTTGATCAAGACTAATAAAATTGTCTTCCTTAATCTTAACTTTCTCTTTTTTGTATCATTCTTTAATTTCGGATTTCTCAACTAGGTATTTTTCTTTTAATGCTTTAATTTTTGGTTTAAGATTAGATTTATCTGGTTCTTGCTTAAGATCTGCAAGTTTAATCTTGCAGGTGTTCTTAGCATCTTGTAACTTATTAACGTAATCAGTTTCAAGTTGCGTTAATTCCTGCTTGACTTTATCTTTTTGATAGTATTTAGTTTTTTTATTTTTTTTCATTATTAGCACCTATTTCTAAAGAAGAGAAATTGAGATTTTGGTTTAAATATGTTTTTAAAGTGATTGTTGAATAATAAGAATTTTTTACGATTTTTATTTTGTTTTAAATCTTGCGGAAATTTTTCATTTTTTTGATTCCTTTCATTCTTTGCATTTATCCGCTTCATAGAATCATATCGATCTTTTTCTCTTTTTGCCTTGTAGCGATAATATCATGGAATGAGAACGTGAACAATAAGAATGATTGCTAAGACTAAAATCATTGTAATGAATGCACATTCATACATGATTGAACTAGCCTTTGTCATGTCCGTTTCATAAATTTGAGCATAAATTCTTGTAGTTAGTGTTTGCCCTTCACTGATCAAGGAAATTGATGAACTACTTGCTAAACCACTTGTTAAATACAATGGTGCAGTTTCTGCTAAAATTCTTCCAATCGAAAGAACAATACTTGTTCTTACACCTTGTGCTGCTATTGGAAGAACAATCTTTCTAACAGTTTCTCATCTTCCAGCACCTAGTGCATATGAATTGATTCGCAATTCTTGAGGAACAGATTGTAAAGACTGTTGGATAGTTCTTATGAATGTTGGTAGAATAACAATCAATATTGTAAATACACCAGCAATTAAACTTTTTCCAGCAGCTCCTTGGCTTGTTAGACCTAATATTTGGATAAAGAAGATAAGTCCAAACATACCAAATAAAATACTTGGAGTAGCTCCTAAAGAGTCGATAAAGAATAATAAAGTTTTCTTTAATCTACCATCTTTAGCAAATTCGCTTAAATATATTGCAATTAGAAGTGATAAAGGAAAACCAATACCAATTGCAATTAAAATAATCAGTAAGGTATTAACGAAAGCTTGACCCGTTGTATCTTTAACAAAGCTAGCAACAGTCGAGTATTTGCTTGCTACTCCAACTCCACCTAATACAAGAATGTTTTCAAGAATTCAAGCTAAGAATACTAAGGTTAAAATGATTGAAAATCATTCTCAGAATAATTTTCAATAATCATACAAATGAATAGATTTATTTTTTGAAACTCTAGTTCCAACGTATTCGGAAACGTTCGATTTGCTAATTTTTGAATGGTAAGTTATTTTTTCTCAAAGAATTTTGATTTTGTTTGGAATAAATAGTACAAATCCGGCAATAGCATTTCTAACTCTAGCATTTTTACTAGCGCCATTTTTCCTAGTTATTCGCATTGCAATAGCATTCAAAACTAAAACAATAATGAACATTACAATTCCGAAAGCAAATAACAATCCTTGCAATGCAGGTCCACCTGATTCAGCAAACATGTTAGCAGATATAAGTGCACCTAATGTTCTTAAACCACTAGTCAATATTTCTAAGAAGCCACCATCAAATGTGTTGTTATACATTTGCGATTGTAAGATCATACTTACTGCCATTGTTTCACCAATTGCACGGCTAATTGCCATAATTATTCCAACTGTAATTCCATTACGGCATTCTTTTTTACAAATACGATATATAGCTTTAGTTTTAGTATTTCCTAAAACCATTGCACTAGTTAACAAATCATTGCTTACACCATCTAAAGCATTCAAACTTAACGAAACAATGGTTGGTAAAATCATAAAACTTAACATGAATGAAGCGGTTAATATACTAAAACTTTTTCCAACACCAAAAATACTTCCAGTAATAGTTCCTAAAGCTTGAATTGCGAATAAACCAAAGATTACTGACGGAATATCAGCAAGCAACTCGATTGCTATTCTTAGTGGTTTTTGGTATTTTTGTGGAATTCGATATTTGATAAATACGGAAGATTTAATTCCTAAAGGTCCAGCAATAATAATGGCAATAAATGTTGTTAATAATGTTATAGCGATTGGTAACCAGATACTTGCTTGATTTTCACTCAAATCAAACTTTCCTGAGAAAAGAATATTAGCAAAACCATAGAATTGGAATCCAGGAACTGATGCGTATATAATGAAACCAATTAAAGCTACAAAGACTAATGAGAATAGTCAAGCAAGAGTAGAAGTGATAATTTTACTAGTTTTATCAGCTATAGTTTTTCTTGTATCAATAGAACTCTTCTTTAATTTTGCAATCATACTATTCTATTGCTCCAAAAATGGTATCATCTTGATCTCATGATGAACCTCTTTGGTTCATTAGAGCGACATCATCCACTCAAAAGTTAGAGTTGATAGACATGCTATTATACTGATCTTGACTAATGCCTTTTGCACCTAAATTTGTGAAACCGACGTCCATTGAATAATTAATGACATCTTGAATAAATTTTTGTGTTTGTATGTTTGAGTTAATACTTAACATCAAGTTAAGTGGACGGAAGAAATTGTAGTGGATATTAATATCTTCTACATTATATTCATAATTGTTATAAGCCAAGATACCACAATTACTTGATTTAATCAAATCATAGTTTTTTTGAACAAAACTTGATGATAAATAAACCATTGAACCAGGAATATTGTTTTTGTTAAATACAGATCAAGCACGTGAATTTGCTTCATCAGTATCATACAATCTAAAATCTTTACCATAGTTGCCATTAACAAAAGCAGTTTTTTGTGCTTCAGTCAATCCTTCTGAATAGTTATCAAAGTGACTTCCTTCAAAGAAACTGGCTGCAGTACCACTAGTTAAACTACCACCACTACGTGCATAAGGAATAACTTCTTGATGTTCAAACTTAACTTTGTCATTTTCAGAAATTTGATATTCAGGGTTTAAAAATAATGATAAATGTGGTTTTTCAGTTGGCAAGCCATCTTTAAAACCAGAGAATGTACGATATAAATCAGTTATGTCATCTTCATCTAAAGTTAACACTTGATTTAAATTTATATCATTTGATATTCCTTTTGGAGGAATATAAACAATGCAAACACCTTCTCAACCGATTGTTACGGTTTTGATTTTATTTGAAATTCAATTTTGACGATATATATCTTTTACAGCTTCAAATGGATTTTTACTTGCACATCCAATGTTTGTGAAATTATTAGCTATTTGGCTAATACCAAAACCACTACCACCAGCATCAACATTGATGTCAACATTGTTAGTTTTCGAATATGTTTTTGCATATTCTTCAACAAAAGGTTTTACACCACTAGAACCAACACACGAAATTATGGTTAAATGACTTCACGGAACTGCGAATGCACAAACAAAACCTACTGCTGCCGCACCAACTAAAGTATATAAAGAAATTTTGAGTCATTTTTTCATATATTTTGTGCTACTTATACGATATGCATATAAATTCTATATAATGATAGATTAACTACTTAGGAGTAGGAGTTGCTCAAAGATCATGAACTTTTGTCATATAATCTAATGCACCGGTTGAATCGATTGACTTAAAGTAATCACTTTGTGGCACTCCTTCTTTCCAAACAATTGTATATGCTAAATCTGTACTACTAGTTGCTGTAAATACTTCAGCTGTATAAATCGTTTGTAAATAAGATAATAAATCACGCATTGACTTTGCAGAATCATCGTTTCTAGCATATTCATCTTTAACAATGACTTTGTTATCTTTTGTGTTAATTTTTTGATTTTCAGCTTCTGTTACATCGCTATCAGTTCATTTGTAATCAAATGGACGATATAATTCTTGATTTGGTCTTAATTTATCTTGATTAGCAGTAGCTAATGATTCAGTATCAAGATAAAGAACTATACCAAAATCAACATCTTTATGTAATGGTTCAAAAAGTTCTAATGCTGTATAAAATGTTGATCCAACAAATGCATTTTCTTTTGAGTAATCAGAATGTACTTGTTCAAAACGTGGATTAGGTGAAAAGAATTGGTTTGAACTATCACTACATTCAGAACCAATGATTAACATATAGTTTCCACCATGAAAACTTTTATCTCCACACAATAAATTATCTAGACTGCGATTTACATCTACACAAGTGCTGAAACTATCACTGACTGTATCATCTTTAAAAACGACTTGTTTTAAATTGTTTTGATAAACAGGAGCACAGCCTGTCATAGTTACTGCAGGAAGAATTATCGCACTTGAAGATAATGGCAATAAAAGTTTAAAAATCTTTTTCATTGTTATTATGTTTACATTAATTATATATAATTTTACTAAATAATAATGAAAAAAACGAAAGTTATCAACAAGCCTAATTTACGAGCTCAAGCAAAACGAGATATTGACACAGAATTAATTGATCGTAAGAAGTTTAACATTGACAAAAAGTATAAGCTACCTCTATACAAAAAACTTAGTTTTTTTGTAAGAACATATGGTTGTCAAGCCAATATTATTGATTCCCAATTTATCAATAGGATTTTAACAGAACTAGGTTTTAAACAAGCAAATGATATTAAAAAAGCAGATTTTGTTATTTTGAATACATGTGCAATTCGTCAAAATGCTGAAGATAAAGTCTATGGTGAAATCGGTTTCTTAGCAAAACTGAGAAAAATTAACCCAAATTTTCGTTTGGGTATTTCTGGTTGTATGTCGCAACAAGAAATAACTGTCAGTAAACTAAAAGAAGATAAAAAAGTTGATTTAATTTTCGGAGTTCATAATATTGACGAACTACCAAAGTATATTTATGAAATCTATAAAAATAACCATAAGATTATAAGCGTAAAATTTAAAAACGATCATTATTACAAAATGCTTCCTAGAAATATTGAAACAAAATTTAAAGCATTTGTAACAATTATGGATGGTTGTAACAACTTTTGCACTTATTGTATTGTTCCATACACTAGAGGCCAACAAATTAGTAGGCCAAAAGAAGATATCATTAACGAAATTAAATTGTTAATGAAACAAGGATGTAAAGAAGTTACACTAATCGGTCAAAATGTTAATGCTTATGGTATTGATTTTAAATCAAAAAAATATTTATTTAAAGATCTTTTGGAAGACGTAGCAAAATTGAAAATTCCACGAATTAGATTCTCTACAAGTAATCCTTGGAACTTTGATTTAGAGATTGTTGATGTAATGAAAAAGTATTCAAACATTATGCCTGCAATTCATTTACCAATTCAATCTGGTGATGAAGAAATTTTGCGTAAAATGAATCGTTCATTGAAAATCAATAATTACTATAAAATCATCGATTACATTCGTTCAAACATTAAAAACGTTGCATTATCAACTGATTTAATTGTTGGTTTTCCAAATGAGACAACAGAACAATTTAATAACACATTAAAACTATATAAAAAGATTAAGTTCGATAACGCTTTTACTTTTATTTTTTCTAAAAGAGAAGGCACTCCAGCAGCTAAAATGGATGACAAAATTAAAAATATTACTAAACAAAAACGTTTAGCTAAATTGAATGAAGTTGTCAGAACTTATGCTAAAGAAAACAATAAAAAGTACTTGCATTCTGTTTTAGAAGTAATGGTTGATGGTATAAGCAAAAATGATAGTAGTAGGTTAACTGGATATTCACCACAACTTAAAGTTGTTAACTTTAATGGTAATGCCAAAGTTGGTGATATTGTAAAAGTAAAAATTACATCTGTTAATCGATTCTCTTTAATTGGCAAACAGATTGATTAATATACATCACTTCTTAAGTAATAATACATTGATAAACCGAACAAGATAAAGCTTACAATACATCAAAATAAACTTGTTTGAGTCTTTGCATAGTATAATGTTGTTTGATAATTGTAAATGGTTGTGACATCAAATCCTGGTTCATTGTAAATTTTTACAAATGTATGAGGAAACATAAAATAGTAATTTTCTGCATTATTAAACAAAGGTTTTCCATCTAAACCCATACCATAGTTGCTATAAGCAAACCTAATTTGGTTAATAGTTGTTGAAGAATTTGTTAACTGACCAGCACCACTATAAGCTAAGAAACATCTCAAAACAGTATTTAAGTCAATATTGATTAGACTAGTTGCAGTAGAATCATAAGGGTCAGTAATTTGAACTTGACAACTAAAGCTATTGCTAAAAGCATCATCTATATTGGCGAAATAATCACTTACATTCACACCTAAATCATTTGCAACTTGGTAAATTATTTGTGTTCAATAAATTAAAGCAAACTGCCTTACAAGACTATATTGAACTTTTGCAAAAGAACAATTAATGTTTGTTAAATTACTAATGTCAAAATCATATTTTTCAGCATTATTTTTAATAAAGCTATAACACATCTGTGTAAAATTAGTTTGAGTGTCTTGGGATTTACCTTTTTCATCAGTGTTTTTAATTGTATTGTAATCAGGATTACTTAAAATTTCATGAGTAATGGTTTTATAAATGTCTGCGTCAAATTCAGATAAATCGGCATTACCAACTTTTAGTAATTCGTTGTCAACAATATATGTTGTTGGTACAAAAACAAATATTCTTGTTAAGTTTGATACTCACGCAGTATGCGAACTTGCTCCAATAAATTTTAATCAAGTTAGTAATGAAGGATTAATACCTAGGAACATATAACCAAAGCTACCATTTGAAGGATTAATGTTATTTTTAGAAAAAATTGAATCTTTTATTGGCATTAATAATGGATATGAATCAATATTAAAGTGTTCATAATTATCAATAAAATGTTTTAGCAAAGTATTTTCTTGATTTGAAATTTTCGAAGTGTAATTAACACTACTACCAAATGCAGTGGTTTCTAATGCATTGTCAACATCATCTACATTAAATGATTTATAAAAATCAGTTAATTGTTTACAAATGTTCAAATATTGATATGTTTTATTTACAATATCTGGATTTTCTTTATATGCTTCATATAAATCGGTAGCAGGTTGTGTATTGTAATATGTATAATTTTCAAATTGTGAATCATTAGTTTTTGAAGCGAAAGAATTTATATTACCACCATATTTAGCTTCAATGTTATCCTTAGTGCTATTTAGAACTACAGAGCCCACAATATCATAAACGCTTATAGCGATTGAAATCATTGTTACAGAGATAATAACTTGCAATTTATTTCCAAATTTACTTATCAAAATTCCAATACCACTAAATAATAAATTAACGACAAATGGACCAATAATTAATGAGCCGATTAATAAAGGAACTTTGCTAAATACAATTCCACCAACATTATTGACAGGATCATATTGACCAAAACAATAGGTAAATAAAGCGATGATTACATATCCAAGACTGATAATTAAACCACCTAACACTATTCATATAAATTTAGAGATTAATATTTTTGTTCGCCGTAATGGTTTAGAATAAATAATCAGTTCCATTCCATCTTCAATGTCGCTTCTAAAAGCATATACAACAACCAGCGAACTTTTTATTGCATCAATTATGATAAATGTTGCTTGAATATTAATTACATCAAAATTTCATATTGATAGTGGTGAAACTTTAAGTATTAGTGGAATTAAAATAATAAGTACAAATGTAAATAGATAACTAATACCTACTACACATCAAAGTGGAACTTTCGAAAATATAACTTTTGATAAATATCGAAAATAAGCAAGCATT
>Ga0247610_10002370_pt1 | contig 21838 bp, 4 predicted proteins | sample 174DNAGHGhighgp2_FD_193483 | JGI IMG/M metagenome (GOLD analysis project Ga0247610, IMG submission 193483) | Sheep rumen microbial communities from Palmerston North, Manawatu-Wanganui, New Zealand - 1742 DNA GHGhigh gp2 | ecosystem: Host-associated > Mammals > Digestive system > Stomach > Rumen ...
GGTTGAGAAGACCGCGAAGGGCGTTTATGTCATTGACGGCAAGAAGGTCGTGATTAAGTGAGAATAAAGCAGAGCTCGCTCATGCTTTATCGAGCGTGAACGAGCTCGAGCTTTAGCTCAAGATTGTCGTGAAATAGTTAAACACGAGATTTGTCGAAGACCCACGAGGTACGCAGTAATTACCATTAATTACCCACGAATTTTCCATGAATTAATATTTGATGATGAATGAATAATTATATGTAAAATTATATGGGCAATTATATGGAAATTATATGTTGAAAAATAGAAAGGGCCCTCACTGCAGATGCGGTGGGGGCCTTTTTTTGTAAACTTTTATCACGTTGACCAGTTTTCTGACCGAAATCTGGTCATCTAATGACCAAGCATTGGTCAACGAATGACCAGCTCACGGTCTCCGCATGACCACGCATTGGTCATGGGATGACCACGTCGCGGTCAGCACGTGACCATATGATGGTCTGTATGTGACCATGCTATGGGGACTGTATGACTATGCATCGGTCTGATAAAAAGTAATGAAAAAATAATTCAAAAATATTCTTCTCTTTTTTTTGTTACTATAACATTTTTTTATTAAATTTGCACCGAGATATTGACCATTTTTGTGTGTAAATGAAACACGAATGAATAATGTGCCGTAGATAATGCAAGGCCTTTTGAAAGCGAATAGAATATTAAAACTTTACTATACTTAATTTACAAACATATGAAAAAGATCTATTTATTCCGTGGTCTCGTGATGACCATGATGCTCGTGATGGCAAGTGTCACGGCTAATGCAGAAACGGCTTTGGCTCCCTACGGCCAGTTCTCCAATCAGATTTGGAACGCCAAGTATTTCTATGCTCTTATTGGCGAAGGAAGTGCACCCGATGGGTGGTATGCTGAGGACTTCGATGATTCGGAGTGGGGCAGTATAGAAGGCCCCATCAGCTTGTCAGAACAGTGGTCAAGCTATCCTGCATTGTCATTCTTTGGAACAGTTTGGGCAGCAAACAATGCTTCTTATTGGGTACGTCGTCATTTCAACGTGACAAAACTTGATAATGATTGCTATAAACTCTTTGTCATCCACGATGACAAATGCACTGTTTATCTTAATGGTGTTCAGATTTACAACGGGACCAACGCATTGACATATCCAAATTATAATACTGTTTTGCTTTCGGGTGATGCTTTGGCGGCTCTGAAAGAGGGGGATAATATTCTTGCAGTATATGTAACTGATTCTGGGGGTGGACAAGCTCTCATGGATTTTGGTCTTTATGGTTATGACTTTGATGATGTGGTTACTCGCAGCGACGTTCCTTTTGCGTTCACCAATAGTGCGAATCGCCCATGGCTTCTTGAAGGAACGACTGTAACTGTGCGTGGTGACAATAATAACAAATATAATACCTCTTGGCTTACAAATACCTATTATAGTGACAAACGAACAGAAGTGTCTTTTGAGTGGGCCAGTTATAATTGGAGTGGACATCCGGCAATGCAGCTATATATTGATGGCACAAATAAGAGTAGCACATCGAATAGTTCATTTACATCACAACGATACTATCTCCCTGCTGGTGAACACACTATCGCCTTCCGTGACTCAATCGGGAGTAATGCAACTTCTAGTAACTGGAGTAGTGTTCGCAATATGAAGATCAAGGAGATTCTTCCCCTTGAGACCGCTGTGCTGACAGAGAAATCACAGCCGCTGACATTTGAAAACAACAGTGTTACACCTTGGACTATAGAGGATGGATATGTTGAGCATTGTAACTGGGGTGTACGTAATACGGGAGCTTCTTTCTCTACAACATTTAATATAGAAAAAACATCGAAGTTCTCTTTCCGTCGTCAATTATCGAATTATTCAGATACATGGTATAATCGCGAAGGAAGTCATAATCTTCTTACTTACATCAATGGAGTACAGGTTGGAAAAGATTGGGCTAATACTAATTTTGACTATTTCTGCGTTGTGTTGGAACCAGGAGAATACACAGTAGAATGGAGAGATACTGTTTATTATGATTATGGCGATGTATGGTACTACACCAGAATTAAGGATATCGAACTGACAAGTAACTGGCAGACAGTGGAGTTGGCTACTGCTGGAACATTGGGATATGAAGTTCTATCTTTGCCTGCCTATGACGTGCTGACCGATGTGGAGATGCTGAAGATTATCGGTCCAATGAATGCATCGGACTGGACTGATATCAAGAATATGACCAACCTTAAAGCCCTCGACCTCAGTGAGGCTGTGATTAGTACAATTCCCAACAATGCCTTTGATGGTAAGGGATGGATTAACAGTGTTATTTTGCCTGAGGGCATCAGTAGCATTGGAGAATATTCCTTCCGCGGCACGAACATTCGTCGAATCAATATACCTTCGACGGTGACAACTATTGCTCAATATGCTTTCAATGGCACCCCAATACAATATGTCTCTTTTGCTGATAACTCACAGTGTACGATTATTGCAAACGATGCTTTTTATAATTGTGGTTCTTTGCAGAGCATAGATTGGGGAGAAAATCCTGTTTTGAAAACAATAGGTTATGGAGCATTTAAGAATTGCAGTTCTCTCAAAGAGATGGTTTTGCCAAGTACAGTGACAAGTGTAGAATCAGCAGCTTTCCAATACTGTAGCTCAATAAAAAAGATGCATTTCTCTGATGCTGTGACGGATATTGCTGTATGTGTTTGTGACGGTTTGACATCTTTGACCGATTTACATTTACCTGTAAATGCTACTATTATTCGTTTTGCAAGTTTCAACAACACCCCCAAATTGCGTCATATAGATTTACCGAGCACGCTTAATGATATCTATTATCGTGCATTCGACGGTTGTGGTGTTGATTCTGTGATACTTCCAATCAATTTGCAAAATCTTAGTGAGGAGGCTTTCCGCTATTGTAATAATCTTAAATATATTGAAATGCCTTCATACCTGAATACACGAACATATTCTTATCATTATCATGTATATGATGCAGGTAATACTTATTATACAACAACTGGGAATATGGGCTACTATGGTAACTTCTACAATTGCCCTGCTATTGAAAAGGTTGTAATGCGTTCCGCTACGCCACCATCAATAAGCAGAGATGCATTTGATGCAAGCCGTGCCAAGAGTGCCATCACTCTCGTTGTTCCTTCCTTCTCTGTTGTGAACTACAAGCTCGATACCTACTGGTATCAGTTCGGTTCGATTATCGAGGGCGACGATGTAGACTACTGGAAGCTTACCTCTCCGCTGATGCTGACAAACAACCGTCGTATGCAGGGAACGCCTGATGTAGACCTCTATTATGGCGGTCAACTTACCGTGGGTGGCAGTGCTCCGTTCACTATGGGTACGTTTAATATGTTTATCAACGAGAGCAACCCCGGTCGCCTGCTGAACACCTGCGATGCAATGAGTGCCGAGGTGGCTACGACGAAGTTCTCGGTAAGTGCCAACACATGGTATTTCTTCACACCGCTGCACGATGTTAATGTTGCAGATATCAACGTCAGCAACAATGCCAGCTACGTGTTCCGCTACTACGATGCACAGAACCGTGCTACCAACGGTGCCTCTGGCAGCTGGAAGAACGTAGATACGGACAAGCTACTGGCTGGTCAGGGCTATATCTTCCATTGTAACACCGCTTGCGTCATCACCTTCCCGGCTGATGTTGACGGTCAGGCCCAGATATTCCGCACCACTGATGTCACAAAGACACTTACGGTCAACGAGTCGGCTACGACGGCCAACCGCTCTTGGAACTATGTGGGTAACCCATATCCCTGCTACTATGATATCTACTATATGGACTTCACTGCTCCTATCACAGTTTGGACGGGTAGCACCTACAAAGCCTACAGCGTGGCCGACGATGAGTTCGTGCTGCGTCCTATGCAGAGCTTCTTCGTTCAGAAGCCCGATGCCGTGGATGAAATCATATTCCACAAGGAAGGCCGACAGCTGACCACCAGCATCAACCATGTTGCCGGTGCAAGGGGACAGAACGTACCTGCCATGAAGACCCGTAGCATCTTCAACCTCCAGATTGAAGGCGAGAACGGTATGGTAGACGAGACACGCGTGGTACTCAACGAAGAGGCTTCCGAACGCTACGAACTGAATTGCGATGCCGCCAAGTTCATGAGCTTCGATGCCAGTGTGCCTCAACTGTTGACAACCGATGACGAGGGCAACTGCTATGCTATCAACGAGCGTCCGCAGAGCAATGGATTGGTAACGCTGGCCTACTATGCAGGTGTTGCCGGAACATATACCATCTCGGCTCTTCGTGCCGACGGTACTGTCCTGCTGCTTGACAACGAGACGGGTATGTGCGTCAACCTGGCTGAGGAAAGCTATACCTTCAACAGCGAGGCTACAGAAGGCATGAACGGCAGTCGCTTCGTACTGCAGCTCGGAGAAAGTGCTACCCCAACTCTGGTAGACAGTCTTAAGACGAACAACGAAAAACCTGCTGCCGTATTCGATCTCACAGGACGTAGGGTCAACGGCAAGATGCTCCGCGGCATCTATATCCAGAATGGCCGCAAGGTGGTGAAATGATGATTGAGATGAGTGTAATTTTGAATCGTTCAATTCGTAAATTGTCAAATTATGCGAGGTCTCAAGTATATACTCTGCGCGTTGGCACTTATCATGAGTGTCAGTGTCCTGGGGCAATACAATCCCTCTAACCCGGCCGAGCCCGGTGCGCCAGTGACAACCTACTCGCTGACGCTCCAGGCCGACCCGTCGGGGGGTGGGAGCTTTAACCTGAATGCCGTGACGAGCTATACCGCCGGTACAGCCGTCAACATCAGAGCCTATACAGCTTCCAGTTTTGTGTTTGTATCGTGGGAAGAGAACGGCACGGTCATCTCCACCTCTGCCAACTTCACCTATACGATGCCTGCGCACAACGCACGCCTGATTGCCCATTATCGCTATAATCCCTCTGCACCTGCGGAGCCGTCAGAGCCCGTGATGCCCGTGAAGCCTGTGTATTCCAAGATTTATCTCACTGCATCGCCAGCGGCCGGTGGAAGTTTCAACGTCACAAGCGGCAACAGCTATGAGGTGGGTACCACGGTGAAGCTACAGGCCAATCCGTCCAGTAACTTCCGGTTCCTGAACTGGACACAGGATGGTGAAGTCATCTCTGAGAGCCGTTCTTTCAACTATGTGATTCTGGAAGGAGCCACGGCCAACAGCCTGACGGCTAACTTCAGCTACGAGCCAGGCAGCCCGAGTGAACCATCGGAACCGGCTCCAAAGAAGATCTACCACCGCGTTTATCTGCAGAGCGACCCCGCTGGCGGCGGCTACTTCAACGTGGAGAGCGGCAACCAGTATGAGGAAGGCTCTATACAGACGTTCCGCGCCTACAACAACCAGTGGTACACCTTCCAGAACTGGACGCTCAACGGCGAGGTGATCAGCACCAGCAGCTCGTTCAGCTATGCTATTCCCACGGAGGATGTCACGCTGACGGCTCACTATATCTATAATTATAATCCGGGTAACCCCAACGAGCCAGGTCAGGCTGGGGGCAAGCATCTTAATATCTATGGTATGACTGCTACGGGTGCCTTGGGGCAGAATATCATCTTCCCCGTACTCTTAGAGAATACCGAGGATTTTTATGGAGTAACAGTCGTGCTGCACTTCCCCGAAGTCTTTACACCATTGACTGGCAACGTAATGCTGGGCGAGCGCGCCGCAGGTCACACGATAACGGTGACACCGCTTGAGGACAATGCCTACCGCTTTGACCTTGACGGTAATGCCCTTTTGGCTGGCAGTAACGGCAAGATATTCGAGGTTCCCGTCACCATCAGTGACCAGACTACGACGGACAGCACTTATCAGGTGCGATTGACTAATGGTGCCCGCCTGAATCAGGACGGTTCCAAGGATGTCATCAATGCACGCAGTGGCTATATCTATGTAGAACAGGTGCGCGAGGACGGACTCTATGCACAGTTCTCGTATGAGAAACTGCACTCGCGAGTGAAGTTCACCAACCTCTCATCAGACAAGGCACTGAGCTTTATGTGGGACTTCGGCGACGGTACTACCAGTACCGAGCGTGCACCCCTGCATGTTTATGAGGCTCCCGGCTACTACGACGTGCGACTTACCGCCACAGGAACAACTGGTACGGAGGTGGCTATGATGACCGTGCTCATCAACGATGAGAACACTTGGAACATCCAGGGTACGTTCTTCATAGTCCTCCCGCCTCTGGATGAAATGACAGAGGAATTACCAAACGTACGCTCATTTGTTGACTGGAGCGAGCTTCTTTCTTTCCTTGCTTCAAAACCCATTGTGGGTAACGTGAGGATAGCAGTATATGCAGACGCATGGACTCTTTGCCCACTTACCGACGAGACCATCGCTGAACTGACAACTATCAAGGAAGGCATTATCAACGGTGGCTATACGTTGACATTGACAAAGCTATCTGAAGGACAAACACCTGTAATACTGGTGGGGGGATCCTTCGGTGATATACGCCCGGATGTCGTAAGCATCTTTACCGAAATGGGTAATAGTCTCGTACTTGAAGACGCAAAACTGCAGCTATGGGGAATCAACTTCATTCCTTCAGGATTACAGGCAGTGGCTGCACAGACAGTACTCTCTGGACAGCCCACGGCAGAAGTTGACTTCACGCAGGTAAGCCCAGACCTCACCTTCAGTTGGAGTATCGCCTCTGCACCAGAGACGGCTACAGACTATCCCACTGAGGGTACAGGGAATATCCCGTCAATGACTGCCGTCAGCGGCAGCGCTGATGAGTGTACCCTTATATATAATATAATAGGTACGCGAGATGAGGAAACTTTCATTGAGTTTACGCATACCATCACACTACGACCGGCATTGGAGGGCAGACTTACGGAGCTAAGTCCCGCCAACGGCTCGGACTTGGAATCAACGACCGTTCTCCTGAAATGGAACAGCATCACGAATGCCGTCTATGACGTGTATCTCTGGAATGCTGCCAACCAGCGGCCCACTTCGCCCGTGGCCGAAGGCATCAGCGAACTGTCGTTCCTCTCACAGAATTTCTGTCAGGTAGGACGTACTTATAACTGGTATGTCGTGGCACGCAATGCCGTTCAGCGTATAGAGAGTGAGGTGATGAGCTTCGCCATCAATATCCTGCCCGACCTGCATGTCACTGCCATCAATGTAGGACAGCCCTTAGAGGCTGGACAGACGGTGGACATCGAGTGGACTGTCAGAAACGATGGACGCGGCGCAACGGGAACACAGGGCTGGACAGACCGTCTGTGGCTCGTACCCGATGTATATAGTGGCACCAATCATAACCAGTGCCAGTTGTTGGCAACAGTAGAGAACGCCGCAGCACTGGCACCTGGAGAACAGTACACACAGCATGTGGAGGTAGCAATCGATGAGACGGCCTACGGCAACTATTATGTCCTGGCTGCTGCCGATATGAGCAGCGTGACGTTGATTGACTGGATCTCAGTGGGCGGCACCATCGTCAATCCCTATGCACCTGTTGTGGGTGGGAATGCCGAGGAAGGTACGTACGCGTTCCTCTTTGCCACAAACGCTGGCAATGGCAACCAACTGCGTGAACGCAACGAGGTCAACAACCGCAGCGATAACTTCTTCTACAAGAAGGTGGAGATAGCTATGCCGCAGATGGACGAGGCCGACTGGCAGTTGCTGCAGACGGCATACGAGGAGATGGGCAATGGCGAGAGCTGGACAACGAAATGGAACTTCAATGTCGAGACGCGCACTGTGCTCACCCTTCCCGGCGTGAGAGTCAGCGGCGGTCATGTCTTTGCCATCGACCTGCACGACAACGGACTCACAGGGGCATTCCCTATGACCTTGCTGAGTCTGCCAGAACTGCAGACACTGAACCTCAGCGGCAACAGCCTCGATGGAAGCCTGCCACAGGTGCTCAAAACTATCCCGGCAAAGCTTGCGTCGCTCAATATCTCCAACAATCAGTTGGCTGGCAACATAGGCGCTTTTGCAGCGCAGATGCCGGCTCTCACCACGCTCATTGCCAATGGTAACTGTCTGGAAGATGTCAAGCCGATGATTGCTCCAAGGGTGGCCACACTGAACCTGGGTTCTCAGGTGATTGACAAAGTGGTGACCTACGACTTGGGCAACAGTTCTGCAGAAGAGATGGCAGGGCAGATTCCCACCATCCTCCTCTATAACCACTCGGCACAGAAGTATAACGACATACTTAACCTTCTGCTTACTACAGGGTATGACGACTGGGCTATCCAGCTCAGTTACAGCAACGGCACTGTCACCTTCCCATACGTGTCGTCACAGAATGACTATCATGGTGAGAATGGCGACACACTACGTGCTAGTGTCGTTGACAACAAGCGACGTGCAGAGGGTAGCGCATTCTATATCAAGTTGCTCTTTGGCGAGGGTGATGCCAATTTCAACGGTAAGGTGGATGTCACTGACCTGCAGGCACAGATTAACTTCGCATTCGAGGCCTATAACGAGAAACCGTTTAACTTCACCGCTGCTAACCTATGGCGCGACGAGGTCATCAATGTGCAGGATGTGGTGCGTATGGTGGATCAGCTTCTGCGTATTGATGTCAGTGCTTCTCGTGAATCTTCTGCAAAGGCATCACGCAACACGGTGAACAACAATGTCATGGCAGAGGAGGCTCAGGCTGTAGTGTATCTTGATGGCAACAGCATCATTCTGGATACGAACACACCAGTGGCTGCCTTTGAGATGACCCTGAGTGGCGACCTCGTAACAGAAGTGAGCCAGGAGTTGACACAGATGGGATTCAAATGCTGCATCAATCATTTGGACGGGATAACACGAATAGTGGGTTATTCCATGAACGGTGCCACATTGCCAGTGGGCGCAACTGCGATTTGCCAGACGCAGTCAGGAAATGTGGAGATTGTAAGTGCTGCACTTTCCGACATAGATGCAGAGCCGATAGGGGTCTATATCTTTGTTGATACTACTACAACGATCAGCGACATGACCCATAGCGATAGTTCACTGCTTAACGCAGAAATCTATGATATGAGTGGACGCAAGATATCTGGCGACAGGAAGGCTCTTCGCAAATTGTCAAAAGGAATCTATATCGTGAATGGAAAGAAGATCGTGAATATGTAACATAGAACGACATTATATGAAACACAATTTATCAATAAAGTGTCTGCTTGTCATGGTGCTGGCGTGGATGGCTGCCAGTAACTATGCACAGCGGCGCAATATCATCAATATTCCTGATGCCACGGTACAGATAGGACAGGTGGAACTGCCTGTGGCTATCGAGAACACCGACGAGATTGTGGCGGCACAATTTGATGTGACACTGCCCACTGCTGTTACGGCGAATGAGACAGTTACGCTGGCAGACCGTGCTAACGGACACAATGTCATCATCCGGAATATGGGAGCCACACGCTATCGCGTGATGCTCTTTTCAGACAACAACCAACCACTGCGCGGACAGGCGGGAACAGTGCTGAAGCTGCTCATCAATATCCCCCAGTCCTTTACGGAAGGCAGCGAGCACGCCTTGACAATCTCAAATGCCACGCTATCGCTGGCTACGGGTGAGAACGTGCTGACGGATGCCAAAGCAGGAAAGCTCATAGTCTCCAGTCTGCCCGACCTCACGGTGAAAGATATTTTAGCAGACAGGTCTATGCTGACACCAGGAGAGAAAATCGTGGTCTCATGGAAAGTAGAGAATGTGGGCGGTCTGGCAACCAGTGGCGGATGGAGTGAACAGATCTCGCTGGTCAACCGCCGTGGCACGGTGCAGAAACTCATTGCTACAACTCATGCCGACGAGTTGCTGGGTGCAGGCGATGTTGCCAGCCGTCAGGCAGAGATTACACTGCCTAAGCTTATTGGCATAGAAGGTGATGCACGCATCCAGATACGAATCGTTGCCGACAGCGATGCCGGTGAGTCATCATCGGCACAGGGAAATAACACGCTCTTGGCCAATGATGTGCTGACAATAGGAAAGGCACTCTTCATTGAGTGCTCCCCCGCACGTGTCGCAGAAAACAATAGTGGACGAATTGCGGTTAAAGTAAGCCGTAGCGGTGATTGGAGCGGTGACCAGACTTTCACGCTTAGCACCACGGAGGATGCACGTGTGAACCTTCCTGCTACAGTAACTATCAAGGCGGGTATCTCTGGTGCTGTGGCCTTTATGACCTTGACGGACAATAAGGTGCTCGACAACGATTCCGTGGTTACGATTACTGCCACGGGCAATGACTATCCCACCGCATCGACAAACTTCATTATCGAGGATAATGAATACCCCGACCTGAAACTGACGGTATCGAAGTCGACAATCACTGAGGGAGAGACCTTCCTGCTGACAGTGACCGCAGACCGTGTGCCGCAAAAAGACCTGAATGTCACATTGACATCGGAAAATCCCAAACGGTTTAGGTTTGATGGCAATATCGTCATCCCTGCGGGGGAAAGCCAGAAAACGATGGAGGTGACAGTCATCGATGATGATATGCCTGACTTGGACTTCTCAGCCGCTTTTACGGCATCGGCTCCTGCATATAATAAAGGGGAGGTTTTTGTGATGGTCAATGATAATGATATGCCTGAGATAGAGTTGGAACTGGTACCCTCTGAGATCTCAGAAGGAGCAGGACCTCAGTCTGTGACAGGTGTTATACGTCGCAAGAGCAATATTGACAAGACCGTGACTATCAAACTGAGTGATGACGCACCTTCAGGGGCTTTGTTCTACACTACGCCTACAATCAAAATGGTTGCCGGAGTGGAGGAAGTGCAGTTCACCATGGGACCTGTTGATAACAGCACCGTTGATGGTGAACGCACCTACAACATCACTGCTAGTACATACGTCAGTTCATGTTCGTGTACGGTAGGAGCAAACGAGAACAACCTCGGTGTCGTTCAGAGTACTCTTACTATCCTTGATGATGACGGTCCGGCTCTGAATATGTCGCCATCTGCTACCGTGGTCAAGGAAGGACAGTCGCTGACGTTGCGTGTCAGTCGCAATACTGCTGATACATCAGAGAGCGTCAGTGTGCAACTCACAAGTACCTATGACGAAAACTTGAACTACAACCATACGGTCGTCATCCCATCAGGGGCAAAATACGTTGATGTCACGGTGAAGTCACTGCGAAACGATACCAGTGGCGACAATGTCAGTGTCACATTCTCTGCAGCCGCAGAAGGGTTTACGAAGGCTGTTTGCTGGTTCATGGTGACTGATCAGACAAAACCCGACATGATTGTCAGGGAAATCAGTCTCACTGAGTCAACTGTCTGTGCAGGTGGTTCTGCTGAAGTCAACGTGACGATAGAGAACATCGGATTTGCTACGATGGCAGCTCCTGTTTCCGTGACAATATATACAGGCCAATCTTCTTCTCCTGTTACTACACTTTACTACAACAATGATATTCCTGTGGAATCGTCTTGTACGCTTAAGGGTAGCTTTAAGACAGCTTCCAGCGTGACAACGACGCAGGTATATGCCGTGGTGAATGAGAAGCAGACACAGGACGAACTCGTCACGACCAATAACACTTCTCAGCGAATTGATCTAAACATCGTTTCGCCATTCCAAACCACAGTCTCGACTGACAAGAACATCTATGCACAAGGCGAGACAGTAAACATTAGCGGACAACTGGCACCTGCTACTGAGGGACTGAACATGGCAGGACGAGAAGTGGAAGTTTATGTCATCACGAGCGGCTACCGACAGACGTTATCGGCAACGACTGATTCGGAAGGTATGTTTAGCGTGGTTTATACGCCAGTAGAGGGACAGACGGGGCATTTTGCCGTGGGTGCTTGTTATCCTAACGAAAACAAACGTGACGAGATGGCAGGATTCAATATCTATGGCCTCGTGCGCGCTAATAATAGTTATATTAAGGTGGAAGCATCTGTGGGTGACACATACCATCTGAGCATACCGCTCAAGAACCCGTGTACGCTACCTCTTACTGGAGTAACCGCCACATTGGTGACATCTCCAGATGATTGTGAAGTCCAACTTACAATGCCTGAATCAATAGGTGCTGGACAGCAAGTAGAGTTGAAGGCTGACATCACAGGCAGCAGTGCCTCGGCAGAGGTGAAGTGGTATGACATGATAATACATGTGACGACAGTTGAGGGTGCAGAACTGAATATCCCTGTGTACTATTACTGCGTTGCTCAGAAAGCGTCACTTGCTGTAGTAGGTGATCAGACACCAACGCTTACCTTGCCCGAAGGCTATGTGACAGAGTATCAGCTGACCATTACCAACCGTGGTCGCGGAGAATCGGGTGTCGTTAGTGTGGCTATGCCTTCCGAGCAGAAATGGTTACAGTTGGCTACTCCCACCAGCATGAGCAGTATGTCGCAAAACGATTCCACTACCATCGTATTCCTTATGAGTACGGAAGGTCTCAACTTGAATGTGGATGCATACGCCACAGTGGGAATTAACTGTGAGAATGGTAACGGTACTTATGTACGTTTCAATGTCACTCCTGTAGCAACATCGTCAGGCAAATTGCATGTCGTTGTGGCTGATGAGTTTACTTATAATACGGAAGAGGCTCCATTTGTTGCCGGGGCAAACGTGACATTGTATAAACCATCATCAAACAGCGTGGTGGCTTCTGGTACGACGAATGGGAGTGGCGTGTTTGAAACTGATGTGCCAGCGGGCTATTACGACCTTGCGGTGACTGCTACAAAGCATGACAGCTACCGTTCGTCAATCTATGTTATGGCTGGACGTACAAATACGGAGGACATCTTCCTGCCGTATCAGTCTATACAGGTTGACTGGACTGTGGAACGGACAACGGTGGAAGATGAGTATAAGGTTGTTATCACAGCCGATTACGAGGTTAATGTCCCTGCGCCCGTGGTGGTATGGACTTACCCGGATAATATTCCCACAGAAGACCATATATTCTATGTCTCTTGTATCAATAAGGGAAAAATGCCGGCTTATGACATTAACGTAGAGATTCCTCAAGATGATGAACGTCTCACCTTCACGCCTTTGATGCCGACACATTACGACATTCTGAATCCGGAAGCAGCATTAGTATTCCCCGTTCAGGTAAATAAGAGAAGTACGAACGGTGGGGGTGGATCCAGTGGTGGCAATACTGGTGGTAATGATAATGGTGGCGGCGACAACGGCGGTGGAAATGACCCCGGTGATGACAATGAATCTGGTGATGAAAATGAAATTGGCGGTGGAAACGGCTCCGATAACGGAAACGGTAACGGAAACGGTAACGGAAACGGTAATGGAAACGGAAACGGTAATGGAAACGGAAACGGAAATGGAAACGGAAATGGAAACGGAAATGGAAACGGAAATGGAAACGGAAATGGAAACGGAAATGGAAACGGTTCCGACACAGGCTGCTATACAATTACTAGAACAATCATTACTTATGACAGCGAACGCATTTGCGACAAAGCTACTGGAGAATGGAAGGAAATTGTTAAGCGCCATAGTCGTACTTATACGGAACAGGTGGGTAACTGTCCTCCCAGCTCGCATGGTGGCTATAGCAGCGGCACCTGGATAGGTGGCGGCGGTGGTGGCGGTGGCTACCTTGGCGGTCCCGGCGGCGGTGGCGGCGGCAGCTGGTATGGCGGCGGCGGTGGCGGCGGCAGCGTTACTACGCCTGTGCGCAACTGTAACCCATGCGTACCCAACATCCTTCATCGTCTGGCAGAATGCGCCGGTCAGTGGATACCATACTATGAATGTGCAAAGGATGCCTACAAGGAATATGTAGATAACGGCAATGGCACACAAACGCTATGGTGTATTGTCAAAGAGACTGTACCCGGCCTGAATTGCTTTGCAGGAGGTGCGGAGTGCGCTTATCACTCTTTTACCCAAGGTGGGTATCTTAATCAAGACCAAAGGGATGACTGTCTTGATGCGTTGCTTGACCCGTGTGCTGAGGATGTGGCAAAGCTTTTGAAGAAAGCACCGATTGTCAGTTGGATATGGCGAGGCAAGAAGTGCTGGGACTATTTCACAGCTCCTTGTGGTTCGAAGATTGACGGAGATGATTGGTACAGAGCTCGCAGTATAGAGGCTGGTGATAGCTCTGGTGATACTGAAGAGCAGAGTACGTCATCTGCTACCCCGTCTTTCATGAAGGCTTTCTATGATAATACATATCGCATACTGGAAGCGGCCGATGCTGCACATACCATGTTTGTTGACCGCTATGGCGATGAGGCATGGACGGATACTCCAGTGGGGCAGTTGCTGAGGTTGCGCTACGCAGAGCAGGGTATCCAGCATGATGCGACATTGGAACAAATGCATCAAGTACTTGATGTTTTTCGGCCTGACAATATCACCCGCAATACGTTTGATTCGTATGTGGCGCGTTTACGCAACACATGGCAGATAGAGGCAGGTAATACTGTGGTTGGTGAAAATCATATGCATCCAGAAATATGGGACGAGGCTTCCAAGGTTATTGCTGAGGCACATGCATTTGCTCTGGAGTGCGGATTTGCTAACATGGGTGAACAGTTTGAGGCAGAAGCTAGTATTCTCCAAGCCAAGGTGAATGAGACATCTGAGGCAGTGTGCGCCACTATCACATTGAAGATTGAACAGAAGGTAACGATGACCAGAGAGGCCTTCCGTGGTACGCTTTCAGTTACTAATGGCAACGAAACAACGGCCATGCGTGACGTTCGCCTGAAGTTGCGTGTACGTGATGCCGAAGGTAATGTGGCCACTTCTCATGAGTTCACTATCACAGCTGAAAGTCTTACAGGTTTTGAAGGCGAAACCTCACTGACAGATGCTTGGACTCTGGCGGCAAATGCCAAGGGTGTTGCGACAATCCTGTTTATTCCTACGAAGTATGCAGCTCCAACGGAACCTGTCAACTGGTCATTTGGTGGTGAACTGACTTACATTGACCCCTATTCGGGACTGGAGGTGACACGCGAGCTCTCTGATGTGACGCTGACGGTGAATCCTTCGCCAATCCTTGATCTTACTTATTTCCTGCAACGCGATGTCTTGGCTGACGATCCACTGACAGATGAAATAGAACCATCCAAGGAGGCAGAATTTGCGCTGCTCATCAAGAATAAGGGCTACGGCGATGCCACTGACGTGCGTATCGTAACCTCGCAACCTGAGATTATCCGCAATGACCGCAACGTGAAGTGCAGTTTCGATATCGTGGCTTCACAGCTCAACGGAAAGGACAAGGTGTTGGCTCTGAAAGGTGAGAGCGTGAAGAATAACATCGGAGCCATCCCTGCCGGCTCTACAACCTATGCCCAGTGGTGGTTGGTTTCCGATATGCTTGGACATTTTGTCAACTATAACGTAGAGGCAACGCATGTCACCAACTATGGTAACCCGGATCTCACGTTGCTTGACGAGGTGACCATCCATGAACTCATTCATAGCATTGAGTTGACTTCTGATGACAAGCCTCTGAGAGGTTTCCTCGTCAACGATATTGCTGATGCCAACGACTATCCTGATATGCTTTACCTTACCGATGGAGAGGTACTGACCGTAGGTGGTGCAGAAGAGGTTGTCGTGGAAAAGAAATCTGCAACAGAAAGCATCATTACGGTAACCCCGAAAATGTCAGGATGGGTTTATGCCAATCTGATAGATCCTGTACGTGGAGTGACTGATATTCAGAAAATAGTACGCCAGAGTGATGGCAAGGAAATCCCCCTGCAGAATTTCTGGCAGACCGACCGTACTTTGCGGGATGGTCTCGAACCACTCTACGAGAACCGTCTGCATCTGGCTGATGAGTTCGCCAGTGCTGAACAGCAGTCCTACGTTATTACGTACAATCCAACTCCTGACATATTACTTGCTGTGCAAGAGATAACGCCGATACCAGCAGAGGGTCAGGTCATTTTTGAGCCTCTCACGCCTGTCAATGTGACTTTCACAAAGCCTGTCGACCCTGCTACGTTTACTACGGATGACATCTCCATTGCTATTCAAGGCATTAAGCAGGATGTAAGCACGGTAGCCATTTCAACAGAAGACAACCGTACGTTCTCATTAGACCTGAGCCGTTTCACTGCCAACACCCCCAATGGCTACTATCAGCTTACCGTACAAACGGCAGGCATCAATGATGCAGAAGGCTTTAGCGGGAAGGACGGAAAGACGGTAGGATGGGTTTTCTACAGGGACGGACGTGCACAGTTGACGATGAGGGTATATCCGGAAAACTCCGGAACGATTACACGCACGTCACCTGATGAGATTGTGGGTTACGAGTCGATTCTCCATCTCAATGCTTCTGCTAATGAAGGCTATGAATTCACGAGCTGGACCCTGAATGGAAAAAGTATATCCACAGAACCGCTCTTGGAAATCAAGGCACTTAGTGACCTTGACATCGTGGCTAACTTCCGTGAGATGAACTACTCGGTGACGATAGAGACAGCGGGTAGTGGCGGTAGCATCGTAGGAGCCGGTTCCGGCAGATATGAATATGGTACGCAGCTTAGCCTCACAGCAGTTCCCTTGGAGGATTATGTCTTAAAGGCATGGAAGGTGGATGGCGTGACAATAGAAAACACTAATGAGACATTGAACTTCACAGTGAGGTCTGCGCAGACCATCACAGCGGTCTTTGAACGTGAGTTCTACCGACAGTCAATGACACTGGAAAAGGGATGGAACTGGGTGTCGAGCTATATCAGCGAGTCATGGCCTAAAGAGCTGTTTAACTCTTATGCCAACCGAATCGTAGGACAGTTTGATGAGTTGATTAGCGACCCTGAGTTTGGCTTGATAGGAGGGCTGGACGGTTTGACTTCAGGAGTGGCATACAAGATGGAAGTGCAGGAGCGTTTCACAACAAACCTTCGCGGACACCTCTTCACGACTTCTCAGAATTTGAAGAGGGGGTGGAACTGGATAGCATATCCGTGGACGGAAGCTCGTCTTGTCAGTGTGACCATCGGTAATGCCGATGAGGGTGACTACTTGGTATCGCAGAGAGGATTCACCGAATATGCTGATGGCTACTGGGAGGGCAGCCTGAACACGCTCACGCCTGGCGAGGGCTATCTGTACAGGTCGGTCAGTGAGAAGTCTCTTAACTTTGACTTCTCAGAATTGCCTGCCGACAGCCGCACAATGAGGGTGTATGCTCCTGGCAAACAGTTTGTGAAAGGATTCGTTGATGTCAATGCCTATCCCAATACCATGAGTGTGACGGCTCGCCTTTATCAGAATGGAATGGATATGACAGATGGCAACTATGTTATTTATGCTATGGATGGCGATGAGTTGCGCGGTGTTGGCGAACTTGTGGGTAGCAATTACTACCTTACCGTCTATGGTGACCAGCCTGTTGACATCACCTTCCTTGTAATAGATGCTAATACAGGGGAATCATTCCTGGCCAACGAGCACCTGACGTTCCGTGATGATGTGGTAGGTAGTCGCCGACAGCCGTTTGCCATTAGCTTCGGTGAGACTACCGGCATTGTTGAAGTTGAAAAGGGACTGCAGAGGATTGGCAATACTGTCTATGACCTTCAGGGTCGTAAGGTGGATACCCAGTCTCCGTTGTTCAATTCCAGAACCAATAAGGGCGTTTACATTGTGAACGGACATAAAATAGTAAATGGTAAATACCTAAAAAAGTAAAGAGCCATGAAGAGAACTATTAGAAACATCATGATGTGCCTGTGCCTGCTCCTTTTCATGGGGGTAGGTGCACAGGGCGCACAGCACTGGACTTTAGATCCCTATGCCTACCAGTATGATATGACCGCATACGTTACTGTTGCTGTTATGGGAAATTCCGTATCCGATCTTTCAGACTACGAGGTGGCAGCTTTCTGTGGTGAAGAATGTCGTGGCGTGTCAAAAATCCAGAGTGTCGAGAAGGATGGCCAAACTACGATGTATGGCTACTTGCGAATAAGAAGTAACCAGGCGCAGGGGGAAAACATCATTTTTAAGGTTTACCAGAAATCCTTGGATGTGGAGTTGGTTACGTTTGATAATACAGTGATATTCAAATCACAGGATGTCATTGGATTGCCGAGTTCTCCTGTAATCATTAATACACAGGAAGGAAAAAGCACGATAACCTTTATCTCTGAAGGAGTTATCCTGCAATCGGAAGAACTGAATTACGATAAGCCTATCACTCTGCCTGCTGATCCTGAAAGGGAAGGCTTCACCTTCAAGGGCTGGAGTCCTGCCGTGCCAGAAAAGGTTCCTGCAACAGATCAGACCTTTACAGCGCAGTGGGAGCGTAACAGCTACAAGCTGACGTTCATTGTTGATGGTAAGAGCACGGTAACGACAGTTGCTTACGAATCTGCTATCACCAAGCCCGCTAATCCTGTCAAGGTGGGATACACCTTTACAGGATGGGACAAGGATGTGGCTTCGACAATGCCAGCAAGTGACGTGACCTACACAGCCCAGTTCAGCATCAACAAGTACACGATGACCTTTGTGTTGGACAACGGCCAGGCGAATGTGGTGAAGACTCAGAACTATGCAACTGATTTGACCGCTCCTGTCCCGACTAAGACTGGTTACACCTTTGAAGGATGGGATGTGGACGTTCCCAAGACAATCCCTGCTGAGAACAAGACCTTCACAGCGAAGTGGACTATCAACAAGTACACGATGACTTTTGTGTTGGACAACGGCCAGTCGAATGTTGTGAAGACTCAGAACTACGCAACGGATCTGACCGCACCCGTCCCTACGAAGACTGGCTTCACCTTCAAGGGCTGGAGTCCTGCTGTGCCTGAAAAGGTTCCTGCAACAGATCAGACTTTCACGGCGCAGTGGGAGCGTAACAGCTACAAGCTGACGTTCATTGTTGATGGTAAGAGCACGGTAACGACAGTTGCTTACGAAGCTGCTATTACAAAGCCCGCTGATCCTGTCAAGGTGGGATACACCTTTACAGGATGGGGCAAGGATGTGGCTTCGACAATGCCAGCAAGTGATGTGACCTACACAGCCCAGTTCGGCATCAACCAGTACACGATGACCTTTGTGTTGGACAACGGCCAGGCGAATGTGGTGAAGACTCAGAACTACGCAACTGATTTGACCGCTCCTGTCCCGACTAAGACTGGTTACACCTTTGCAGGATGGGATGTGGACGTTCCCAAGACAATCCCTGCTGAGAACAAGACCTTCACAGCGAAGTGGACTATCAACAAGTACACGATGACCTTTGTGTTGGACAACGGCCAGTCGAATGTTGTGAAGACCCAAAACTACGCAACGGATCTGACCGCACCCGTCCCTACGAAGACTGGCTTCACCTTCAAGGGCTGGAGTCCTGCTGTGCCTGAAAAGGTTCCTGCAACAGATCAGACTTTCACGGCGCAGTGGGAGCGTAACAGCTACAAGCTGACGTTCATTGTTGATGGTAAGAGCACGGTAACGACAGTTGCTTACGAAGCTGCTATTACAAAGCCCGCTGATCCTGTCAAGGTGGGATACACCTTTACAGGATGGGGCAAGGATGTGGCTTCGACAATGCCAGCAAGTGATGTGACCTACACAGCCCAGTTCGGCATCAACCAGTACACGATGACCTTTGTGTTGGACAACGGCCAGGCGAATGTGGTGAAGACTCAGAACTACGCAACTGATTTGACCGCTCCTGTCCCGACTAAGACTGGTTACACCTTTGCAGGATGGGATGTGGACGTTCCCAAGACAATCCCTGCTGAGAACAAGACCTTCACAGCGAAGTGGACTATCAACAAGTACACGATGACCTTTGTGTTGGACAACGGCCAGGCGAATGTTGTGAAGACTCAGAACTACGCAACGGATCTGACCGCACCCGTCCCTACGAAGACTGGCTTCACCTTCAAGGGCTGGAGTCCTGCTGTGCCTGAAAAGGTTCCTGCAACAGATCAGACCTTTACAGCGCAGTGGGAGCGTAACAGCTACAAGTTGACGTTCATCGTTGACGGCAAGAGCACGGTAACGACAGTTGCTTACGAATCTGCTATCACAAAGCCCGCTGATCCTGTCAAGGTGGGATACACCTTTACAGGATGGGACAAGGATGTGGCTTCGACAATGCCAGCAAGTGACGTGACCTACACAGCCCAGTTCGTTATCAACAAGTACACGATGACGTTCGTACTTGACAATGGTCAGTCAAATGTTGTAAAGATTCAGGACTACGCAACTGATTTGACCGCTCCTGTTCCCACTAAGACAGGTTACACCTTCATAGGTTGGGATATGGACGTTCCCGCAACAGTTCCTGCCGAGGATTTAACTTTCACTGCTCAGTGGGAGCGTTGCTATGTGCAGGGTGACGTGAACCACGACGGAAATGTCGACGTGACCGACGTTGTGATTATTATCGATCATATCCTATTGAAGAAGCCTGCAAACTTCGACGCTACGGTGGCTGATGTCAATCACGACGGCGACATCGACGTGACCGACGTGGTGATGGTGATTGACGCTATCCTGGGTAAGATCACTTTGGCTCGCGGCGTTGAGGCTTCTCAGAAAGACCTGTCGGCTTACACTGCCTTCCAGATGGATCTGACGATTCCTGCCGGCTACGTACTCGAAGGTGTCACATTGACCAAAATTGCCAAGGACAGTCACAGTCTGGCATACAATATGCTGGCTGATGGTCGCTGCCGCATAGTGGTGTTCTCGATGGACAACGAGGCTCTGCCCGGTGCATGGAACGAGGTGATCCGTCTGAACCTGAGAGGTCAGGGTGATGCCACAGTGAATGTAGACCGCGCTATGTTTGTCACAGTAGGCGGCGAGCGTCACGAACTCCTCATAAATGGCACTACGGCAATCGCCTCCTCAATGCTTAATTCTCAATGCATAATGCATAATAACGTCTACGACTTGACTGGTCGCAAGGTTGAGAAGACCGCGAAGGGCGTTTATGTCATTGACGGCAAGAAGGTCGTGAAATAGTTAAACACGAATTACCATTAATTACCCACGAATTTTCCATGAATTAATATTTGATGATGAATGAATAATTATATGTAAAATTATATGGAAATTATATGTTGAAAAATAGAAAAGGCCCTCACTGCAAAAGATGCGGTGGGGGCTTTTTCGCATAGGACTATACGGATTTTCACGGACTTTGTTTGATGTATGCGACGCTACACTTATTTTTTACCCCATAAAATTTTGATAAATAAAAAGAAATTCCGATATTTGCAAAAACTATTTAACCTAAAATTCGCAACTAATAGTTTTGGATGCTAAATTTTTCTATCAGCCCCTCCATTTGGCAATTATTTGTCCATTATCGTTGATGATTTGTGATGTTTGTGACCAATTTCCCCTTACCCCGTTAAGCATTTCAGGGGCTTTATGCTGTCGATAACCCTCGAAGTTGAATTCTCAGCCGTCAGCGAGTGCAAAAGGTTTCTGATATGAGTGGTTGTGAGTATAGATGTTCAGTTCATAGTGTCTGGCCGTCCTTATCCATTTGGCAGGCACGCTGATGAACTTGAAAACAAAGGCTTTGATGCGGCTTGTCTTCTTCAGTCCGAAGGCTTTCGTGTCAAGCCTGCCCATGAGGAACTTGTAGAAGTTGCGTATGATTGCTGTCAGCAGCAGGAACACGGTGTTCTCTGCCATGAAGGACTTTGGCAGCCTTGCCCATCCGAATCCGTTGTTCATGTCGTCGAAGATGCGTTCCTTGCCGCCCCTGAGGTTGTAGAACTCCACGATCT
>Ga0247610_10002371_pt1 | contig 21837 bp, 23 predicted proteins | sample 174DNAGHGhighgp2_FD_193483 | JGI IMG/M metagenome (GOLD analysis project Ga0247610, IMG submission 193483) | Sheep rumen microbial communities from Palmerston North, Manawatu-Wanganui, New Zealand - 1742 DNA GHGhigh gp2 | ecosystem: Host-associated > Mammals > Digestive system > Stomach > Rumen...
GCAAGCACTCCCGTTCGACTTGCATGTATTAGGCATGCCGCCAGCGTTCATCCTGAGCCAGGATCAAACTCTTCATATAATTTGTTTGTCAGAACTCTTGGTTCTGTTTTTTCCTTTTGCTCAATTTCTTTAAGAATTGATTATCATTTTTTAATTCGATAATTCGCTTGGTTTGTATCATTATTCAGTTTTCAAAGACCTAACACCAACTGACTTGTTAACTCAGTCGTGCTTTATTATTCTACCACCAAATACTTATTAAGTCAACAACTATTTTTTATTTTTTTGTTTACTTTTTATTAGGTATTTACTGGTTTTTTTAGGCTTTTTTAACAGCCTCCTATATATTACTACTCTAAACCCTTGGTGTCAACAACTTTTTTAAAAAAATGAAAATAAAAGAGCGCTTTCATAAAAAGCGCCCTAAACAGTTATTTTAAATCAGTCTCATTATGTCATTATATAGAATATAAATCATAAAAATCATCAGTAAAATAAACATAATATTATTGATCATTGCTTCTATTTTTCTATTAAGTGGCTTATGAATAATACCCTCTATAATAATAAATAATATTCTTCCTCCATCAAGTGCAGGAATAGGTAATAGATTCATTACTCCTATATTTACTGATAACAATGCCATAAATAATAATAGTGCAATTATTCCAGCTTCTAGATAGCTTCCAACCATAGAATAGATTCCTACTACACCAGAAAGGTTTTGTACACCTACCTGTCTTACTCCAGATGGATGAATTATAAGCTTTAATGTATTAAATATTAAAGTAAAATCCTCCCAGAAGTTTTTAAATGCAGCTTTAATAGATTCAAATAGATTATGATGATATCTAGGATTAATTCCAAGAACAATCTTAATCTTATCTACATTTTGGCTATCTAATACCTCATTACCATAGGATTGAACCCTTTGCTCATCAATATATGTATCTCTTTCTGTATACGCTAAGGTACCATCCTCTTCTAAAGATACATCCTGATATTTAAAATATATATTTGCAACATCTAAATCCTTAAGTGCGATAATTAAATCACTCCATGATGTAATAGGCTGCCAATTATCTGCACTATATGTATCTCCATAATTTGTGATATTAATTGCAGTAATAATATCTCCTGTAGATATTTGAGGATCATCATCAGATACACTATCCTTATATCTTAATCCATAATCTCCTACTATAGCACCCATTACAAGGCTTGGATTTGTATAATATTTAGATTTTTCTGTTATAACATTTGATAGACCAATAGAATTAACATAAACATTTGCAGATAATGTTTTTTCTATTATCTCTCCATCTCTATTAATTGTAAGAACAACATCTATAATACCATTATCAATACAAGCATTCATTTGATTCTTATAATCATACCAAGAATCAATCTCGTATCCATTTACCTTAAGGATTTTATCTCCTGGCTCTAAAACATCAGATGCAGCATATCCATCAGCAACCTCACCAATAGTTGTTGACTGATACATAGGTGTACCTTGTGCAATATAGCATAAAAGATAAATAAGCATCGCAAGAACCATATTCATAAATGGTCCTGCAAACATTATAATAAATCTTTGCCATAGCTTTTTACTTTCAAGACAACGATTATATGGAGCTAGCTGCATACGAGTCTTACCTTCTACAAAGAACGCATCCTCCCCTACAGCATATGATACTCCTGATGCAGATGATAGATTTTCATCAGATATAGAATCATCAAGACATAACTCTATTTCTAAAGGCTCACCATGTCTTGAATAAAGCTCACGCTTAATAATTCTTCCTCTTACATCACAAACAGTTGTATCATCAAGAACAATCTCATAAGCCTCATTATCCTTGATATTTAATCCAATCTTATCTCCTGGCTTAATGATATCCTCTACAAATTGTTCACCTGCCATTGAAACATATCCACCAAATGGGATTGCACGAATTGCAAATGTTGTTTCACCCTTTTTCTTTTTATAGATTGCAGGTCCCATACCAACACTAAACTCATGACATAAAACGCCATATTTTTTAGCTGTAAGAAAATGCCCTAGCTCGTGAATTACAATAATTACAGAAAGAACTAGAATAAATACTATAATCTTAACTAATATCATTATTTATTCCCCCATTCTCTTGTTATACGCTCTTGAATATCCTTATCACATTTAATAATGTCATCTATTGTGATATCCTTCTTATCATAATCCTTTGATATTTCATCAAATATTATTCTTTCAATATCAAGGAATTTAATCTTTCCAGCAATAAAAAGCATTACAGCAGCTTCATTCGCAGCATTTAATACACAAGGATATAATCCACCCTTTTCAAGTGCCATATAAGCATATTTTAGACAAGGATATCTATCATGTGATAGAGGCTCAAATGTAAGTTTAAAAACATCCTCTAGTACAAGTGGCTTTCCTTCATATACTAGATGATTTGGGTAGCTTAATGCATAAAGTATTGGCATACGCATATCAGGAGATGCAAGTACTGCCTTTACTGATAAATCATTAAATTCAACTAATGAATGTACAATAGATTGTCTATGCAATACTGTTTTAATATTTTTTGGAGCTATATCAAATAAATAATGTGCTTCAATAACCTCAAATCCCTTATTCATCATTGTAGCACTATCAATAGTAATCTTCTTACCCATACTCCAATTAGGATGATTTAAGGCATCAGCAAGTCCTACATTTCGAAGCTCTTCTCTACTCTTGTCTCTAAATGAACCACCTGAGGCTGTTATAATAAGTGATTTTATATCCTCATGCTTCTCTCCTCTAATACATTGCCAAATAGCACTATGCTCAGAATCAATCGGAAAAATATTTACACCCATCTTACGTGCTAAAGGCATAACAATAAATCCTGCCATTACAAGAGTTTCCTTATTAGCTAGGGCTACATCATTTGAAGCGTTAATAGCAGCAATTGTAGGCTTTAGTCCTGCATGTCCTACTAGGGCATTAACAACAAGGCCAGGATTCTTTGATTTATATGATGCAACCTCTAACAATCCCTCGTCTCCATATACTATTCTAGGATTATATGATAGCTTAACATCACATTTTTCTCTAAAGCATACAAGCTCTGGCTTAAACTCCTCTATTAAAGAAAGAGATTTGTTCAAATCTCTTCCCATACTCATAGCCTTAATATTAAATTTATCCCTATTCGCTCTAACTATATCAAGAGTTTGAGAGCCAATAGATCCAGTTGATCCAAGTAGGTATAAATCCTTCATTAATAATTCTCCTATACTAAAATTGCAACAATATTATTGAAAATTACAAATAATCCCCATAAGAACATTCCACAATAAATTGCAGAATCAAATCTATCAAGTACTCCCCCATGTCCAGGGAAAATATCTGAGAAATCCTTTATCTGGTAAGTTCTCTTGAACTTAGATGCCACTAAGTCTCCAATTTGACCCATAATTGATCCAATAATAGTAATAAATATTACAAAGCAAACTGCTTGTACATGATTAAATTTTGCAAAGAATGCAAGCCATGTATTATTATTATCAAAAATACAGAAATTATCATGATAAGCTGGATTAGATAGGCACTTATTATATAAGAAGGCAAAGGCTACTGCAACTAAGCATGCAGTAAGTGTTCCACCAATTGCACCCTCCCATGTCTTTTTAGGAGATATATTTGGTGACATCTTATGCTTACCAAATAATCTTCCAAATACATACGCAAATGTATCTGTTAACATTGTAATAATATATAGATATAATACATATTCTAGTCCTGTAGCTCTAAGAAGTGTTAAAGTACCAAATCCTAGTGATGTATATAATATTGTAGTTAATGCTCTTCCAATTGAGGCACCATTAAAATCATCATAAGCTACCATTAATCCTAGGAATATAATAACTATAATAAGTAGGGTTGGAATGAAACCAATCTTAAGATTTAAATTAGTACTTACTGTAGCTGCAATAGTATCAGTCGCATAATCTGAAACAAATTGCCAATATAGTAGAATAGTTGAAATAATAATAACTACCTTAACTGTTCTTGGAAATTTATGTCTATGCTCAAATAAATTAATCATTTCATATGATGCAAATCCTGCAAGACCCATCATTAATATTTGGAATAATGGATATAAATCCTTAACAACAAGTAATGGTACATATATTGCAAGAATAACTGCACCTGTTAATAATCTTTTTAACATTATTTTGCCTCCTTTAATCCACCGAATCTTCTATTACGGTGTTGGAAATCATATATAGCTTTTTCTAATTCTTCTTTATGAAAATCAGGCCAATATGTATCAGTAAAATATAATTCAGCATACGCAAGCTGCCATAGTAAGAAATTACTAATTCTCTGCTCACCAGATGTACGAATTAATAAATCAAGCTTTGGTAATCCCTTTGTATAAAGGTTAGATTCAATTAATTCTGGTGTTATATCACAAATATCAATGATATTATTCTTGATATCTGTGGCTATTTTCTTAAATGCAGTTGTAATTTCCTCATAAGAACCATAATCAAAGCAAATATTAAGAATTAAACCCTTATTATCCTTTGTAGATAGCATAGCATCATCCATTACATTAAGTAATGACTTTGGTACTACATTTCTTCTTCCAGAAAAACGAATTTGATATCCTGAATCTATAATCTTTTGTCTATATTTTTTATAATATCTAACAGGCATAGTCATTAAATAATTAACCTCTGCCTCTGGTCTTTTCCAATTCTCAGTAGAGAAGCAATAAATACTTAAAGCTTTTATTCCAAGCTCTGATGCAGCCTTAGCTACAGTAGCTATATTTTTTGCTCCCTCTCTATGTCCAATAAAACGTGGCTTTCCATGCTCTTTAGCCCATCTTCCATTTCCATCTAAAATGATAGCTACATGTTGTGGGATATTATTCATATCTAAATCCATAAAGCTCACTCCTAACAAAACACTACTACATTATACAATATTGTATAATAATTTTCAATTGAATAAAAAAAATCACCCTAATGGGTGATTTTAAACTAGATAGTCATTAGATCCTTTTCCTTTTCAGCAGTTACTGCGTCAACCTCAGCTATCTTCTTATCTGTAAGCTTTTGTACATCCTCAAGGTATCCCTTTTCAGTATCCTCAGGAAGGTCTAGCTTCTTTAATGCATCATTAGCATCACGTCTGCAGTTACGAACCATAACCTTAGCATTCTCAGACATCTTAGCTACTTCCTTTACTAGCATTTTTCTTCTTTCCTCAGTCATTGGAGGTATTACTAAACGAATACCTTGTCCATCATTTTGAGGAGTAAGTCCTAGATTAGATGCATTAATAGCCTTTTCAATTTCCTTTAAAATAGACTTATCATAAGGCTTAATATAGATTTGGTTTCCTTCAGGAACTGTAATAGCTCCTACCTGACGTACTGGAGTAGGTACTCCATAGTACTCAACCATAATAGTATCAAGCATAGCAGGATTTGCACGTCCAGTTCTTACTGTAGTAAATTCTCTTTGAAGAGAGGCAATTGCCTTGTCCATATTCTCTTCAGCTTCTAATAAAATCATATCTGGCATAATTCTTTCCTCCTAAATTACTCTTCTGAAACTAGAGTTCCAATCTTTTCTCCCTTAACAGCCTTAATAATGTTTCCTTCCTTATTCATATTGAAAACAATAGCCTTAAGGTTATTATCACGGCACAATGTAGCCGCAGTCATATCCATAACTCCAAGCTTTTCATTTAAAATCTTAGAGAATGTTAAATGGTCAAACATTTTAGCATTTGGATTCTTCTTAGGGTCACTATCATAAACTCCCTCAGTTCCATTCTTAGCCATAAGCACAAGCTCAGCACCTATCTCAGTTGCACGAAGAACTGAAGCTGTATCTGTTGAGAAATATGGTGATCCAATTCCTCCTGCAAAAATACAAACCCTTTTCTTTTCTAAGTGTCTTATTGCACGTCTACGAATATATGGCTCAGCTACCTCTTGAATATCAAGCGCTGATAATACTCTAGTTGGTACATCCATCTTTTCTAATGCTTCCTGAACAGCCAAGGCGTTCATAACAGTTGCAAGCATTCCCATATAATCCGCTTGAGCTCTTTCCATTCCAAGCTCTGAGGCAGTCTTACCTCTCCAGATATTTCCACCACCAACAACGATACCAACCTCAACACCAAGCTCCCACACATTCTTAATTTGTGCAGCGATAGACTTAACTGTTGGTGTATCAATTCCAAATGATGTTTCACCCTTTAAGGCTTCTCCACTAAGCTTTAATAAAACTCTATTATACATGTTTAACACCGTCCTATAGTTATATTATAACAAAAAGAGGAGCAAATAGCTCCTCCAATTTTAATTACTTGTTTAATCCTGCTTGAGCAGCTACTTCTGCAGCGAAATCTACTACTACCTTTTCGATTCCTTCTCCAACCTTTAAACGAACAAACTTGCAAACAGTTGTTCCGTTGGCCTTAGCATACTCTGCAACAGTTTGGTCTTGGTTCTTTACGAATGCTTGATCTAGTAAGCAAACTTCCTTAAGTTCCTTATTTAATCTTCCTTCTACCATCTTAGCAACGATTTGCTCTGGCTTTGGTTTAGCAGCCTTTGCATTCTCATTTAATGCCTCAGCTAGAATTACTGACTTCTCATGCTCGATAACATCAGCAGGAATTTCCTCTCTTGATACGTACTTAGGAGCCATAGCAGCAACGTGCATTGCAACGTCCTTAGCAACAACATCTGATCCCTCAACGATATCAACTACAACGATGTTTCCACCATTGTGCTTATAAGTACCGAATACTTGGTTATCCTTCTTAGTTAATCTTTGAACATTTCTTAAAGAAATCTTTTCTCCGATAACTGAAGAATCCTCAAGAATAACAGTAGCAAGATCCTTACCATTTACATCAAGCTTTAAAGCCTCATCAGTATTAGTTACTGTTGAATTAGCTAAGATATTTCCTACCTTATCTAATAATGCTAAGAACTTATCGTTTTGAGCAACGAAGTCTGTCTCTGAGTTTAACTCATAAAGAACTACATCATTTCCATTTACTGCAAATGAGCATAATCCCTCAGCAGCAACACGGTCAGCCTTCTTAGCAGCCTTTGTAATTCCCTTCTCACGTAACCAGTCAATTGCCTTATCCATATCGCACTCGCATGCCTCTAGAGCCTTCTTGCAATCAAGCATTCCAGCAGCAGTTCTATCACGTAATTCCTTAATTAACGCTGGTGTAACTTTACCTTCCATATTAGATCCTCCTATATATAATTATTCGTTTGTCTTCTCTGCATTCTCAGCAGGTGCAGCCTTTTGAGCTGGCTTCTTATTAAAAGGCTTCTTTCCATCCTTATTGAATGGCTTTCTATCCTTATTATTGAACTTACGCTCAGGACGATCACCCTTCTTATTATTTGCATCTTCCTTAGAGATTTCCTCTCCTAGGTTAACATTTTCCTCTTCGAACTTCTCAACTACTCCACCTTGAGCCTCAATAACAGCGTTAGTCATAACCCAAGTTACAAGCTTTACAGCACGAATAGCATCGTCATTTGCAGGGATAACGTAATCAACATCATCTGGATCACAGTTAGTATCTACAATTCCGAATACAGGGATATTTAACTTACGAGCCTCTAAGATAGCATTGTGCTCCTTACGAGGATCGATGATGAATAGAGCATCTGGTAAGCTCTTCATTTCCTTGATTCCTCCAAGGTTCTTCTCAAGCTTTTCTCTCTCATCCTTTAACTTAGCAACTTCCTTCTTAGTTAAAGCATCGAAGATTCCGTCCTCTTCCATCTTATATAATTGATTTAATCTAGCAACTCTCTTCTTAATTGTTCTGAAGTTAGTTAAAGTTCCTCCTAGCCAACGGTTGTTAACATAGAAATGTCCACAACGCTCAGCTTCCTCCTTAACTGCCTCTTGAGCTTGCTTCTTAGTACCTACAAATAGAACCTTACCCTCGTTCTTAACGATCTCAAGTAATGCTGCATATGCCTTCTCGATTTGATCTGCAGTCTTTTGTAAGTCAATGATATAAATACCATTTCTTGATGTGTAGATGTACTTCTTCATCTTAGGATTCCATCTACGAGTTGCGTGTCCGAAATGAACACCAGACTCTAATAATTGTTTCATTGAAACTACTGACATTTTTTTAATTCCTCCATTTTGTTTTGTTTTTTAGCCTCTGCAACCTTCTTCGTGTAGCCTCCACGTTAAATAAATAACGCACTAGACGGCCCACTCTGGTCACATGTGTATTTTAATGCCTTTGACATTATATCACAGGTGAAAATTTAATTCAATATGCTAAAATAAAAAAATACCTCTATAGCTTGACATCCTCTAGCCATAGAGATATTATCCTATTATTTTGCAAATGTAATTAGATATGAATCATTATTATAGCTTTGTGCCTTTGAATCAGCTAATACATCATTTACAAGTGTTGTAAGAACTGAATATGTTGGCGCAAATACATATGAATAAACATCATTATCAACATCACTATTTCCTACATAATTAACCTGTAGTGGAATATATGTTGTCGCAAGTCTACGTGTTGAAGCCTCAGTTTCAAAATAATTTTCTGGAGTTTCAATCTTAGTAGATACTTTATTAAATACATTTAATGTTTCATCTGCTACTAAAATATTTAAAATTTCATCAAGATTATCATCATCCCAAGAATTCTCTAATGAAATATAATTTGCATAAATACCCTTAGTATTCTTTGTATATCCCTCTGCGTTAGCTATACTCATCCTAATAGATTCATCAATATTAGTAGGTAAGAAAACCTCATAATGTGCCTTTGTTGAATCAATAGAAGCCGCATTCATAGCAGTTTCATTAAATGTGATTTTATCCTGTATATAATTAATATATGTTGCAGTCTCTCTTGAAGATGTATCAGGAAGATCATCTCCAGAATCAGCCTTAGTACATGCTGAAAGGCTTAGAATTCCTACTAGACCAAGAGACGCGATAAATAGTTCTTTTTTCATATTTGTATCTCCAATCTTTTTCATAAAATACGCACGTATTATATCATATTAAATATTAAAAATCTACTATTTTTTCATTCTAGGAAAAGCCTCATTATAGGCCTTCTTTAATTTTTCCTCAGACACATGAGTATATATTTGTGTTGTAGATAGATTTTCATGTCCAAGAAGCTCTTGTACAGTACGAAGGTCAGCACCATTATTTAGCATGCTAGATGCAAAGCTATGTCTTAGCATATGTGGTGTTATTTTAAATGTTTCACCCATCTTATTAATAATGCTATTTAAAATAACTCTAACACCTCTTGCAGTTAATGGTCCACCATTCTTATTTAAGAAAAGTATTCTAAGATTTGCATCATGTCCCTTTGATAATAAGGTAATACGTTCATTATTAATATAATGCTTTAAATCCATAAGAAGCCCCTTAAAAAGAACTACATCTCTATCCTTATTACCTTTACCACCTCTAACCCTTAAGGCTTCTCTTGAAAAATCAATATCCTTAACCTCAAGGTCACATACCTCAGAGACTCTAAGGCCTGTACCATACATAGTTTTAATAAGAACATAATTTCTAAATCCTAAAGGAGTATTCTTATCAATTGAATTAATCATTTGCATAATCTCTTCATGCTTTAAAACCTTAGGCAATCTTTTTTCAATCTTATCTCCTGATATTTCATCAAAATAATTAATATCTACTACATGCTCCTTCATAAGATAGCTATAAAATGATCTTAATGATGACATCTTACGATTAACTGTAGTTGCCTTTTCCCCACTTTGATTTAAAAGAGCATGATAATTTTTACAAACCCTCTCATTTATATGAAATAAATCTCTTGCCATCTTTTCTGATACGATGAAGTTTTTAAATTCATTAACATCATTAATATAGGCAATAACAGTGTAGATTGAATATCCTTTAATTGATTCTAAATATTCCTTAAATGAATCTATAGCCTCATCATTAGTTTTCATCTAACCACTCCTTTGCCCTTTTTATCTCCTCAAGTGCACGATTTGCATATAACATCTTACGATCCTTTTTCTTATGCTTAAAATCTAGATCCTCAACTATACCAAAATTAGCATTCATAGGCTGGAATCCATCAACAGATGCATTCGCAATATAATGAATCATAGAGCCTATTATTGTCTTTGGTGAAAAATAATATAATTCCTTACCCTTTAAATAACGATCCATATTGATTGCAGCTACAATACCTGATGCTGCACTTTCAACATATCCTTCAACACCTGAAAGCTGACCAGCAAAGAAAATATTTGGCATCATCTTAGTCTGCATACCCTCATTCAATATTGCAGGCGCATTAATAAATGAGTTTCTATGCATTACACCATATTTAACAAATGTTGCATTCTCAAGACCTGGAATCATAGAGAAAACTCTTTTTTGCTCAGGCCACTTAAGATGTGTTTGGAATCCTACAAGATTATACATGGTTTTTGCCGCATCATCCTGTCTAAGTTGAACAACTGCATAAGGCTTAGTACCATCTGGCTTTTCAAGTCCTACTGGCTTAAGAGGCCCAAATAACAATGTATCTCTTCCTCTCTTAGCCATAATTTCAACTGGCATACATCCCTCAAATACCTTTACCTCATCATTAGGATTATTAGTATTCTTATTATCCTCACGTTCAAAATCATGTGGTACAACACCCTCTGCTGTAACTAAGGCATCATAGAATCTATCAAACTCCTCCTTAGTCATAGGACAGTTATAATATGAAGCTACACCCTTATCATACCTAGACTTCAAATAAACCTTATTATAATCTATTGTATCGGCAAGCACTATAGGTGCAGCCGCATCATAAAAATGGAATTCATTAAATCCAAATTTCTTAATAATATCCTTAGACAATGCATCTGATGTAAGGGGACCTGTTGCGATAATAGTAGGAATTGAATCATCAATTTCTACTACCTCATCATAGCGTATGCTAAGTCCATCAAACTTCTTTAATTCATCCTCAATATATTTAGAAAATGTAATTCTATCAACCGCAAGAGCTCCACCAGCCTCTACATGATTAAGCCTTGCACTTTTAATAACAATAGAATCAAATACTTCCATTTCCTTTTTCAAAATACCACAGGCATTTTCTAAGGAATCAGCACGAAGTGAATTAGAGCACACAAGCTCCGCAAGCATATCTGTCTTATGTGCTGGAGTCATTTTCTTTGGTCTCATCTCACAAAGCTCAACCTCATATCCACATTTTAATAAATAATATGCAGCCTCACATCCAGCAAGTCCTGCTCCAATTACTCTTACCTTCATACTATCACCTAAAAAATTATATCATTAAATATTAAATAAATCTCTTTTATTTTTAATCCAATTAATTGGCTTCATACCATTTTGAATTAAAAAGCTATTGCATTTTGAAAATGGCTTTGAACCAAAAAATCCCTTAGAAGCTCCTAGTGGAGATGGATGGCTTGATTCAATAATAAGATGCCTCTTATTAGTAATAAGCTCCTTTTTCTTGCGAGCATGATTACCCCACAATATAAAAACTATTGGCTTTTCTCTATCATTTAACGCCTTAATCGTATTATCTGTAAGTATCTCCCATCCATGTCCCTTATGTGACATAGATTCTCCACTTCTTACAGTTAAAATTGTATTTAAAAGCATAACCCCATCACCACTTAGATATGATATATCACCATCTAGTGATACATCACATCCTAAATCCGATGACATTTCCTTATAAATATTTCTTAATGATGGTGTTAAATGATGGTCATAGACACTAAACGCATATCCATGAGCCTCACCCGGATTAATATATGGATCCTGTCCTAAAATAACACATCTTACATCATCATAAGCTGTTTTATATGCATTAAATATATTTTCCTTTGTAGGAAAGCATTCATAATTATTATACTCATTTTCTACAAAATCCATTAAAGGCTTATAATAATCCTTTTTTGATTCAGCCTCTAAAAACATTTTCCAATTCATATCATCACCATAAAAAACAAAGGCCATACCAATTTAAGTATGGCCTAAGTATTTTTTAAATATTACTTAGTCTCGATTACTGCGTAATCTCCATCCTCACGGATGTATAGAACATTTGTTCTTCCGCTTTCCTTATCAAGATATACGAAGAAATCATGTCCTGTTAACTCCATTTGAGTCATTGCTTCCTCAAGAGTCATTGGAGTAAGCTCAACCTCCTTATTACGAACTAATTGAGCTGCCTTCATTTCCTTATCTAAAGCCTCTAGGTCTAAATCTGGATTAGCAAATGCCTCCTTGATTCCTTCCCTATCAGACTTGTCATTGATTCTTGTCTTATACTTTCTAATTTGTGCAATTAGCTTATCGATTGCAGCATCGATTGCGCTATATAAATCCTCTCCATTAGATTCTGCACGTAAAGTAAGATTCTTAGTAGGAACAGTTACCTCAACCTTATGATGGTCATTGTAAACCTTGCATACTACTCTAGCATTTAACTCCTTGTTAAAGTATCCTTGAAGCTTCTCAAGCTTCTTAGCAGCAAATTCCTCATTTGCCTTAGTTGGATTAAATCCATTCTTTCCTACAACTTCTACTTTCATAATAAATCCCTCATTTCCATGAACCCTTAGGTTCCTATTAATTTTTGAGCCTCTCTTTGCTCATCTATATTATACCTTATAAATCTATTTTTTACAAGGTAAAATGGACTAATTGATTATGAATTTGAAGCAAATAACAAATATATTACATCTTTCTAATTTAGCAATAGTATTTATAATATTTAAATTACGTTTAGTAAGATAAAACTTATCAAATAATAAAATGCTTCTATTCAAATATCTTTCTACAACCATTGAATATTCATTTAGGTAAGCTAAATAATAGGAATTAGAGCTTTCAGGAAGAATACTTATAACATTTAAAGCATAATTATCATCAAGCGGTATTTTACTATATTCTAGCTTTATAGGATGCTCTTTAAAGCATTTATCACATATAAAATACCTTTGCTTAGAAAACAAATCATAAATTCCTCTTTTTATAACAAATGCTTTCTTACACACTAAGCAAATCATAAAATCACCTCTATAAAAATATAGTCAAAAGGTAGGTGATTTTACTAAAATAAAAAATAAAAGCCATCAAATGATGGCTTAAATCTCTTACTTAAATCTCTTGCGAGCCTCTTGTTTCTTTTGCTTGCGAACATCAGAAGGCTTTAAGTAATATTGACGGTTCTTAGCTTCTTGTAAGTTACCTGATCTTGCTACATCGCGCTTGAAACGGCGTAGTGTATCTTCAATATTTTCCTTATCACGTACTACTGTTTTAGGCATACATCCCTGCCTCCTTCCGATCTTAACAGTCCTTTCATATTATACCAATAACAATTTTATTTGTAAATACTAAAAATTAAAAATATTATTTTTTGAGTATTATTCGATAATTTCGCCAAAAATTGCATTTGTTCCAACTTTTAATATTTTTACATTGCACATCTTATGAACATAGCTTTTATCATAACGTGCTTCTACAAATAAATAATTAGATGAATGACCTTTAATAAATTCCTTATCAGGATGATTTTCAAATATTACAGATAAAACCTTACCCTCAAATCTCTTTGCATATTCATAGGAAAGCTTTTTTGATAAATCTAATAATACTTGAACCCTTTCCTTTTTAATATCATCTGATACCTGTGGCATCAATGCGGCAGGTGTTCCATTTCTTTTTGAATATGGAAAAACATTTAATTCACTAAAGCCTATACGCTTAATAGTTTCAACAGTTTCTAAGAAATCCTCATTTGTCTCACCAGGAAATCCTACAATGACATCAGTTGATATAGAGATATCAGGTCTTACCTCTCTTATTCTTTTTATATGCTCCTCGAATGACTTTACATCATATTTTCTATTCATAAGCTTTAATATTTTATCGCATCCGCTTTGAATAGGAAGATGTATTTGGTCAGCAATAAGACTATCATCCTTCATAAGATTAATAATTGAATCATCTATTGAATTAATTTCAACAGATGATAATCTAATTCTTTTAATTTCTTTGATTTCATTTTTAATTCTTTTAATTAAATCTGAAAGCCTACAGCCATTTGAATAATATTTTCCTGTATCTATTCCTGTAAAAACAATTTCTTCATATCCATTAGCTGCAATTTCTTTGATTTCAGCTATGCAATCATCTATAGGCTTACTTCTTACAGGACCTCTTGCATAAGGTATTATGCAATATGAGCAGAAGTTTTGACATCCATCCTCAATTTTAATAAACGCTCTTGTTTGATCAAACTCAGAGGCTCTAAGATTATCATAGACCTTTTCCTTAGTTATATCATTTATCTCTACAAATCTCTTACGATTCTTTAAGAAATCTAAAACCTTCTCTACAGCAAGGCCTTTATTATTATTTCCAAGTAAAATATCAGCCTCACTAATATTTATGGCATCCTTATTAGTTTGTATAAAACAACCCATCGCACATATACAAGCATTAGGATTTAATCTTCTTGCATGACGAATCATTTTTCTTGATTTTCTATCAGCCATATTAGTGACAGCACATGTATTAATGATATAAGCATCAGCTACACTATTTCCGTCAACAATCCTATGCCCTAATGATATGAACTTATCCCTTATGGCATTTGATTCATAGGTATTAACTTTACATCCTAATGTTATAAAGGCAATATCAGCCATTATTTCAGCTCCCATTCATAGCTTATTGATGATAATACATACATACTTGCTGTCTCTGTTCTAAGTATTCTTGGCCCAAGACCACATGATACAAATCCAAGGCTCTTTAAATAGTCTATTTCACTATCATCAATTCCACCCTCAGGTCCAACAAGTACAGCAACCTTATCATTTGGCTTTAATGATTTTATTATTTGCTTAAAGTTAGATGCTTCTCCCACCTTTGCATCCTCCTCGTAGCAGATAATAAGCTTATCATATTTCGAAAAATCTATTTTTCTTAATTCAATAATATCCTTAACCCTTGCAAGGCACCTTCTATGAGATTGCTCTGAGGCCTCCTTTGCAATTTTTTGAAATCTTTCTAGCTTAGATTCCTTTTTCTTACTATCAAGCTTAAATAAGCTTCTCTTCATTATTACAGCATAAATGCTTGATACCCCAAGCTCTGTTGAATGCTTAATTATATCCTCAAGCTTATCTCCCTTTGGGTATCCTTGGTATAAATCAATAAAAAACGGCAATTCACTATTATTCTGAATTGCCATTTTTACTTCATACCTTACAATATTTACCTCGATTGATGTTATTTTTGCCAAAACCTCATTAGTTTCATTAGAAACAATAATTTCATCCCCAGGCTTGCATCTCATTACATTTTTAATGTGATGACAATCCTCACCTGTTATTTGGTTAGCCAAAAAATCTTCATCAGATACGAAATATTTTTGCAATATTACTTACCAATATACTTTCTATATGATACATCTGTAATTGCAAGTAATGATGTAATAATTGCAATAAAGAATAAGTAAGAAATTGAGTTAATTAATACGTCAATGAAATCATAGTCACCAGATGCTAGATAGTAAACAATGATTGATAATGTAATGATGATTGATACAATCCACATTACAAATGTTGTAATATATAATCCCTTAGCAAGTGCTGCACCTTCAAATGTACTTGCCTTATATATCTTCTTATAATCCTCATCAGATACTGTTTCAATATAAATAACATCATATGCATAAGGCTTAGCTGATTCTCCTTCAGTCTTAGCAAAGATGTACATCATATTTCCATCTCTATCTTCATATAAATCATAAACCTTTTGGAATTGCTTCTCATATGTAATCTTATCTAGAACTGAGAAATCAATACTCTTCTCTTCCTTTTGCTCGAAGCATCCTAGCTTTACTAGGTTTTGAGCCTTTACATTCTTTTGTCTGTTTTGCTCACGGATTAAGATCTTCTCATATTCCTTCTTAACCTTAGCGTTCGCATCTTCAATGTGAAGCTCTTCTAATTCAACTGTTTCTTCTTGCATAATAATTCCTCCAATAAATAATCTAAATAGATTATAACATATTTATTTTACAAAAGAAATACAGAAAATAAAAGAGCTCTTGCAAGCTCTTTATGATTATTTTTTAGAGAATAATTCTTTAAACTTATCCCATGCAGATTTCTTTTCCTTCTTTTCTACATTGCTAAGTTTCTCGAATAATTCCTTTTCTTCCTTAGAAAGGTTTGTTGGAGTCTCAACACTTACAACAACATATTGATCTCCTCTTGTTGATGATCTAACACTCTTTACTCCCTTTCCTCTTAGACGGAATTTAGTTCCACTTTGAGTTCCAGCAGGAATCTTCATTTGTGAAGTACCATCAATTGTTGGTACATCAATTGTATCTCCTAAGGCTGCTTGTGTGAAGCTAATTGGTACTGATAATATTATATCACTACCCTCACGCTTAAAGAATTTATGAGGGGTTACATGGATTTGAATGAATAAATCTCCATTCTCTCCACCATCTTTACCACCTTGACCATATCCGGCCATACGTAATGTCATTCCCTCATCAATTCCAGCAGGAATCTTAAGCTCTACATCCTTAGTTCTCTTAACTCTTCCAGAACCACCACAGTTAGTACACTTCTTATCGATTTGCTGTCCACGTCCACCACATGTAGGACATACTACCTGTGAACGTGCTGTACCGAAGAATGTTCTTTGATTTACAAATACATATCCCTGTCCACCGCACTTAGAACAAGTACGGATATCATTCTTAGAATATGCACCTGTACCACCACATGTAGGACAATCCTCATCAACAGTAACTCTTACAGTCTTAGTAGCTCCAAACACAGCCTCCTCGAATGTAATAGTCATACTCTTCTCTAAATCCTGTCCACGGTTATTTGATTGTCTTTGAGTTCTAGCTCCACCTCCGAAGAATGAAGAGAATATATCCTCAAACCCACCAAATCCTTCGAATCCAGATCCGCCAAATCCTTGACCTCCAAATCCTGCAGGACCATCAGCATTTCCATATGTATCATAATTCTTACGTTTAGTTTCATCGCTTAATACTGAGTAAGCCTCATTAATTTCCTTAAACTTTTCCTCAGCACCAGGCTCCTTATTTACATCTGGGTGATACTTCTTTGCAAGAGTTCTATATGCTTTTTTTATTTCATCTGCACTTGCACTCTTAGAGATACCAAGTGTCTCATAATAATCTTTTTTATCTGCCATTATAGCACCTCATTATTAAAACGTAAGGGCTTGTTAGGCCCTTACTTAAATATTATTTTATAAGTTAATTATTAGTTAACATCTGAGAAGTCAGCATCAACTGTGTTGTCATCCTTCTTATCAGAAGATTGGCTAGCACCACCTTGAGCTTGACCTTGAGCTTGCTGGTAAGCACGTTGTGCAACACCTTGAGCAGCTTGCTCTAGGGCTTGCTTCTTAGCCTTAATTTGCTCTACATCCTTGCTATCGATAGCCTTTTGTAACTCATCCTTAGCAGCGTTAATTTGATTCTTCTCATCTTCTGTAACATCCTTTAAATCATTTAAAGTCTTCTCTACTTGGAAGATTAATTGAGAAGCCTCATTAATTGTATCTGCCTCTTCCTTACGCTTCTTATCAGCCTCTGCATTTGCAGCTGCCTCTTGAACCATCTTATTAATTTCCTCCTCAGATAATGATCCTGAGTTAGTAATAGTAATCTTTTGCTCCTTACCAGTACCAAGATCCTTAGCTGATACATTAACGATACCATTTGCGTCAATATCGAACTTAACCTCAATTTGAGGAACTCCTCTTGGTGCAGGTGGTATATCATTTAATTGGAATCTTCCTAATGTCTTATTATCTGCTGCCATAGGACGCTCTCCTTGAAGAACGTGAATATCTACAGCTGGTTGGTTATCTGCAGCAGTTGAGAATACCTGAGACTTTTGAGTTGGGATAGTAGTATTTCTTTCGATTAGCTTAGTAAATACTCCTCCTAATGTCTCGATTCCAAGTGAAAGTGGTGTAACGTCTAGTAATAATACGTCCTTAACATCTCCACTTAAAACTCCTCCTTGAATTGCAGCTCCTAAAGCTACAGCCTCATCTGGGTTAACAGACTTATTAGGTTGCTTTCCAAGCTCATTCTTAACAAGCTCTTGAACAGCAGGGATACGAGTTGATCCTCCTACTAGTAATACTTGGTCAATATCATTTGCAGTAAGACCTGCATCAGACATAGCTCTCTTAACTGGTCCTAAGCACTTTTGAACTAGGTCACGAGTTAAATCCTCAAACTTAGCACGAGTAAGTGTTGTATTTAAGTGTAAAGGTCCTGCAGCTCCCATAGAAATGAATGGTAATGAAATCTCAGTAGTTGAAACTCCTGATAGATCCTTCTTAGCCTTTTCAGCTGCATCCTTTAATCTTTGAAGTGCCATCTTATCCTTAGATAGGTCAACTGAGTTCTCCTTCTTGAATCCATCAACTAACCAATCAATAATCTTTTGGTCAAAGTCATCTCCTCCAAGATGAGTATCTCCTGCAGTTGACTTAACCTCAAATGTTCCATCTGCAAGATCTAGAATAGAAACGTCGAATGTTCCTCCTCCTAGGTCGAATACTAGAACTGTTTGCTCCTTATCCTGCTTATCAATTCCATATGCAAGTGCTGCAGCTGTTGGCTCATTGATAATTCTCTTAACCTCTAGTCCTGCAATCTTTCCTGCATCCTTAGTTGCTTGACGTTGTGCATCATTGAAGTATGCTGGTACAGTGATAACTGCCTCAGTTACCTTTTCTCCAAGATAAGCCTCTGCAGTAGCCTTTAAGTTTTGAAGAATCATTGCAGAGATTTGTTGTGGAGTATACTTCTTTCCATTAACATCAACACGGTAAGTATCCTCTCCCATGTGTCTCTTAATTGAAATAATAGTGTTAGGGTTAGTGATTGCTTGACGCTTTGCAGCCTCACCAACGATGATCTCATCACCCTTGAATGCTACAACAGATGGAGTAGTACGAGCTCCTTCTGGGTTAGCAATAACCTTAGACTCTTGTCCTTCCATAACACATACGCATGAATTTGTTGTTCCTAAATCAATACCAATAATTTTTGACATATTTAATCTATCTCCTTTTTATTATTCGCTTACTTTTACCATAGCAGGTCTTAATAATCTATCCTTATACATGTAACCTGCTTGCTTAACCTCAAGAACTATATTTGGTTCAACACCATCAACATGCTCCTTTTCGATAGCATGATGGAAGTTTGCATCAAATACCTTTCCTTTGGCATCTATTTCCTTAAGACCATCGGCCTCAAGTATATCAATTAGCTGTTTTGATATCATCTTAAATCCTACTAAGAAGTTTTGAAGCTCTGTACTTTCAGTTTCCATACTTGAAACCTTATCAAGCATATCTACTGGAGTAACTAAGCTTTCAACAAGACCTTGTGAAGCATATTTCTTTTGCTTTAATGTATCCTCATTAAGTCTTCTCTTAGTATTTTCCATATCCGCAAGGCATCTTAGGTAATCCTCCTTAAGCTTTAGATTATCATTCTTAAGCTTTTCGATTTCCTCCTTAAGCTTTGCAACCTCATCCTTCTTAGTCTTCTTTTTAGTATCTTTAGACTTAGAAGTATTATCTTCAGATGTAGCCTCCTGTGCTGGAGCATCAGTTGCATCTACATCCTCATTCTTTAAATCCTCGACTTCTTTTTCTTTAGTTTCGTCAAGTTTTTCTTCTTTATTATCCATCTTACAAAACTCCTTTACTTATAAAGCTTCGACATACTCTTTGCAACATATTCAAGTGTAGGAATTACTGTACGATACTTCATTCTTACAGGGCCTATAATTGCAAGAGATCCATAAGCTTGATCATTTATATAATATGGAATCGAAATAATTGAACAAGCACTTAAGCTATCATTTTCATTATCTGTTCCAATTCTTATTGTAAGACCTTTACCTGTTTCCTTTAGAACCTGAGGCAATATATTTGAATCTAGCATATCAACAAAGCGCTGCATATTACCAAACTCATGGAACTCAGGCTGTTCAAACATCTTAGATAATCCAGACATTACAAAATCAGCATTTTGAAATCTTGCAAAGCACTTAATAATGAAGTTTAATACATCATCCCTAAAATCAACCATTTGTCTAATTCTAGGCTTCATAGCTTCCTTTGTAAGTGTTTCTCTTATTTCAAATACTGGCTTATCATACATTGCATTATCAAACATATCAATAAGTCTTACAAGATCATCCATTTTAAAATACTCAGGAACATCAATAAGCTGGTTTTGAACTGAACCATTAGAAGTTATCGCAAGTAATAATGCTTTATTTCTTCCAAGTGGGACAATCTCAAGTTTCTTAACTAATGCATAATTAGCCGAAGAACCATTAAGAACTGCCATATAACCAGTTTTTGCACTAAGTAAATCAACTACTCTCTTTAAGGTATCATCTCTTGATTGATATTTATCAGCAAATGCCTCATCAAAATCCCTAAAGAATTCTTGGATTGAATCATCTCGGGTAATAAGATTCTCAACATAAAAGCTATATCCCTTCTGTGAAGGAACTCTTCCAGATGATGTATGTGTTTTTTCAAGATATCCATCCTCCTCAAGTGACTGCATATCATATCTTAATGTAGCACTTGAAAAATTAAGAAATGGCTTATCAGTTAAAACCTTACTACCAACTGGCTCATTAGTTTCGATGTATTCCTCGATTATAGCCTTTAATATTAGCTTTTGTCTATCTGTTAGCATTTAGAATCACCGCCTCGATTTTGCACTCGAAACTCCTAAGTGCAAATATATTATATTATAATGTTTTTTCACTGTCAAGCATAAAGTGCCAATTAAAAGAAAAAGAAAAGAGAAATCTTACGATTTCCCTTACATATTCTTGCTCTTAGCATATAAATAATATTGATTATATTTCCTCTCAATCATAACACTAGTCATATCTCCATGACCTGGATATAGCTTATAATCATCTGGGAATGTATCAAGAATCCTTACAATACTATGGAATATCTCCTCTTCATTCCCTCCTCTAAAGTCTGTACGCCCTATAGAACCTCTAAATAGGGTATCACCTGTAAAAATAGTTTTATCCTTATCTATTATATATATAATACCACCCTCAGTATGACCTGGAGTATGCATAACCTTTATAGGCTCATCAAGAATATCAATTATACTTCCATCATCTAAAAGATGAATATCGACCTCTAAAGGATTAAAAGGAAGCTCTAGCATATACATTCCATATAATGTATATCCTCCATCATTTAAATGAAGATAATCAAGCCTAGGCATATAAATAGGCTTATCCTTAAAGAAAATAATACCATCTAGATGGTCAATATGGGCATGTGTTATAAGAACACCAACCACATTATACTTTTTCTTAATATCCTCTGCAATCTCCTCAAAATCAAGGGTAGGATCAATAACTAAGGATTTACCATTAATTGTTATAACATAGGTGTTAGTCATAAAATCACCTGCTGTGTATTTTTTAATCTCCATATAAACCGTTCTTCAAAACCTATAAAACTCTATAATACCATAGAATTTTTGTTTGATTCCTTTCTCTTTGAGCCCTATTATATAACTTTTTTAGTTATATTTCTAGTTGATATTAACTCTCCAAAGGCGTTAATTCCGCACGAATGTATGCGTATTTATATATGTCCTAGTGCTCT
>Ga0247610_10002372_pt1 | contig 21835 bp, 13 predicted proteins | sample 174DNAGHGhighgp2_FD_193483 | JGI IMG/M metagenome (GOLD analysis project Ga0247610, IMG submission 193483) | Sheep rumen microbial communities from Palmerston North, Manawatu-Wanganui, New Zealand - 1742 DNA GHGhigh gp2 | ecosystem: Host-associated > Mammals > Digestive system > Stomach > Rumen...
CGATGAGACAGAGCAACCGTTCGCCGGCATCAGGCTGTGTGACATCGATCGTCATCACCTTGATGCGCTCAGGAGCCATCGCCTTCAGTTCCAGCAGTTTATCCTCGCGTCGTGCAGCTATTCCCAGATGCCAGCCATCAGAGAGCAGCACCTTGGCAACCTCCATACCGATGCCCGAACTGGCTCCTACAATAATCGCGTTCTTACCTTTCATCCTTTTTCTTATTACTACTGCAAAAGTAAGAAGATAATCCCAAACTGCCAAATGTTTTACGAAGTATTTGCTTCATCGCCGTTTTCCCCTATCACCAAGCAAAAGAGCATCTGACTCTTACTGAAGCCCCATACGGTACCCAAATTCATACAATTCAAAATTGAAAGAAGGTATTAAAATCTCAAAATATACTGACATCCGACACAAAATTTTTATAACTTCCTTATTTTAAGCATATTATATTCATCTTATATTCTATATACTGACACTATTACTGACACTATACTGACACGAAATGACCATTTACTGACATCAGACGCCCTATTATTAGCAACTTTTACGCCATTACTACATGGCTATTGCTTTGAATATACCTTTCTAATGGTCTACTTATTGCCGCCACTAGCTTTGTCGTAACATGATCAGTAAATTCTCTAGAGAATTTTATGGTTTGCTTACGAGAAACCCTTTGTTTATCGTAATGAAACGTGTAGTTTGGTACGCTATAAATTGTAGTTTATTAGTAAGGCATCATGCCTCATACTGCTTGTATTAATGCTTAAAATCGTGTCAGTATATGGCAATTCGTGTCAGTATAGTGTCAGTAATAGTGTCAGTAAGTTAGTTAGAAATAATTTATAACTATCTAAAAATTAGATACATATAATTGAATCAGTGTCGGATGTCAGTATATTTTTGAATTTGTACAAAATTTGCATTAGTTTTCATGCCTTCTTAGCAAACTAAATGAAGTAACAACAAACTCGGCTGTCGAACAAATCACTCATGCATTCTGGTTCAATGACACTCTTGATTAACATTGTCTCTAGGCTTTTGCAGTCGTTGAGCAACTGCCAGACCAAGTGGTTCTAGATTTATCCAAATAAAATGGTCTACACCACTAAGCCCACTGGACGCTTTCTTAAGGAAAGAAGGCTTGCAAAAAAAAATATTTTAGGTTCTTATGCATCTCATTAGAAATAAATTCGTATCTTTGTGGTCAAAAATAGACACTACGGAATAGAGACACCTAAAATGAAAGATTTATGGCTCAATGGCAACCAATCCAAATAAAACGAGAAAACGGAGAAACTATTAAAGCTCAGGCTCCCATTATAGTCTCTGCAAGTAGGAGTACGGATATCCCGGCTTTCTATGCTGAGTGGTTTTTCCATCGTTTGAAGGTTGGCTATTCCGCTTGGACTAATCCCTTTAATGGGGTTAAGAGTTATGTGTCATATCAAGACACTCGCTTCATCGTATTTTGGTCAAAGAATCCAAAACCACTTTTACAGCATCTTGATTATCTGAAAGAGCGGAATATTGGTTGCTATATACAATATACGCTCAATGACTACGAAAAGGAGGGGTTAGAACGTGGCGTGCCGATACTTTCTGAACGCGTAGACACGTTTAAGCTACTAGTTGATAAATTAGGAAAGGGACGGGTAATTTGGCGTTTTGACCCATTGTTATTGACAGACGACATCTCTATTGATGCATTGCTTACCAAGATAGAGCGTATTGGAGACCAGTTACAAGGCTATACGGAAAAACTTGTGTTCAGTTATGCCGACATTCTAAGCTATCGAAAGGTGAAAGCTAATCTTGAAAAGAGTCATATCCCATATCATGAATGGACTGAGCCACAGATGCTGGAATTTGCAGAGCGACTTGCCGAGCTGAACAAGAAGTGGGGCTATACCCTTGCCACTTGTGGAGAGAAGGCGGACTTGCAGCAGTTTGGCATAGAGCACAACCACTGTGTTGACGATGCACTTATTATCCGATTTGCATACGAAGACAAGAAACTGATGGACTTCCTTAAAGTCAAGACATTCCCTATGCCTGTACCAAATCTTTTTGGTGAGTCAGAGTCTTTGCCTAATGATGCGATTATCCTACCGAATAATACTTATGCCACACATGGCGACAATCGAGACAAAGGTCAGCGACTGTTTTGCGGATGTATAGTGAGCAAAGATATTGGGGAATATAATACTTGCCCCCACTTGTGTGAGTATTGTTATGCGAATACGAGCAAAGAAGTTGCAGTGAGGAACTGGAAAGAACATAGAATGAATCAATTTGGAGAAACAATAAAAGGGAGGTAATATGAAACCATTAAAGCGATTCATTCAGCAAAATAATGGATGGGAATTTCTGTTTGAGGATGGTACAACAGAATTTCATCCCGCATTAACCTCGGTTATTTCAGCTTTTGGAAAGGGGGAGTTCTTTGAGGATTCTGGATATCTATCGTGTTCTTGGGACTTTGACGAGTACAAATTGTGCCCAATATGCAAAAATGGCAAATGGGGTTTCGTAAATAAAAATTTCGAATACACGATTCCATGTAAATATGATTTTGCAGGAATTGCAGTTAAAGATCAAGTTTACATACATTGTTGTAACCATACAATTTACTTCCATCACTATTTCTGGGATGCCTATACATTGTCAGAGCAGGAATCCGAAAAATATCTAGATTTCCATGAGAGAGTTAAGCCTTTTTATTGTCCCGTATTACTTGGTAACAGATGGCTACAAATCGACGAGAATGGCAATGAACTTGCCTTTGATAATATTAATACATATAAGAATGCTCTTAATCGAATTAAGAATGTAAATATTTCAAGCATTATTAAACTATGCCACGAATTATTGCCTGAACAATGGAAATCTTACCCATGGAAACATCCAGAGTTGGTGCATGGTATTGGACTATTGGCTAGTGAAGAAGCTCTTAATTGCTATATGTCTGCTTATGGGGAAATGCATGTTGGTAAGTTACGTGCAGCAATTATGAATTTCCCTTTTAATAAGTTGGTTGGCTCTATAGAAATTGTCGATTGGGGTTGTGGACAAGGTGTTGGCTCCACAACGTTAATAGAAGTATTACAACAGCGTGACTTGTTGAAGTGGGTAAAAAGAATCACACTTGTAGAACCATCACAAAATGCCATCCAACGAGCATTGTGCAATATTTCTAAGATGGTTGACAATAACATAGAAATAAATGCAATTAACAAATTCATGCCTGCCACAGTAGAAGTGACAGGTGAAGTAGTGACTTCTATTGGCTATAGATACAGCAATGTCATTCATGTTTTCTCAAATATTCTTGATGTCAAGGCTATAGATTTGGCAGAAGTGGCACGCATGGTAGCTTCTTCTCATGGTAATCATTTCATTCTATGTATGGGGCCCAAGAACAGTGCCGCTTACAGAATTGAACAGTTTTGTTCAGTATTTGGTGAACAAGAATATTTTAGCCATATTGATAGCGTGAGATATGGACGAACTCAAAGAACAGGTCATCCCTATACTTGCATGACACGTTGTTTTGCTTATAATGGGGCATCATTAGACTTGAGCAGATTGTCATTGTATCATGACAGTGGAGAGGATGTTTTCAATGATTATGACATACAGCTACAATGGCAAAACAAGGTGATGTCTCGAGAGAAAGCAAGAGTTGCATATCGTCTTCAGAGCATATTGTCAGTAGATGATATCCTATATGTTGATCCTGTTATTAATGAAGTGGCTGTTGATTTTATTATTGTTCGTCCAAATAAAGGGTTACTTTTACTAAATGTGTTTGAAGAGGATCTTAATAAATGCCAGTTACCCAAGGATGGCAAAGGGATTTCTGTATTAGGTGAAAATGAGGTAGTCACAAAAACACTTCAGTCACCCATTGAACTTATTAGTTTGTGTCAAACCAGTATTAAGGATGGAATTGAAGAACTACTGTTGAGTACAATAGAAAGCAGTAAAAACTATGGTTTAATCAAGAAAGCGGTTGTGTTTACAGTTAATGACAACAATAAAGTTAGAGATTTCTTTGGTTTATCGGGTGAGCATATTAACTACACTTATTTATTTGGAAACGAGTTTATCTCCAAGAAAAGCATCTCGCAAGGACTTTATACCCAAATAGGACTTATTAATACCTCTTCATATTTTGATGATGTAGTAAAACGTAAGATTGCAAAGATGCTTTCTCCTGCATGGCATTCTTATCAAGAAGGAAAAGCAGGATTTGAACCAAAAGGAGCACAAAAGAAACTCGTGGTTAGTCAGAATATACATCAGAAAATTAGTGGAGTTGCAGGAGCTGGTAAAACTCATGTTCTCGCTGCCCGTGCTGTAAATGCAATGAAACGAACGGGTGGTGATGTACTTGTACTAACTTTCAATATTACATTAGCAAATTACTTGAGATATAGGCTCTCCGAACTGCGAGAGGATTTTTCATGGGAGAAAATAGATATTTATCCGTATCATCAGTTTTTTAGGATACGAGCCTCAGAATGTAAATTGCATGTTGAGTTCGGATCATATGATAATCAGTCGTTCTTTAAGGATGTGAATGTTCATAAGCGTTATTCCGCTATCCTTGTAGACGAGGTACAAGACTATACTACCGAATGGCTAAGAATCGTTATGCAGACCTTTCTTTTGCCTAATGGAGAGTTTGTTGTGTTTGGTGACCCTAAGCAAAATGTTTATCACAGACCCATAGATAGTAATGGCGATATCCGATTGGGTGTTATTGGTGGTGTATGGAACAAAGAGCTGAGTACAGGACGGCGTTTTACCAACCCTCGACTTGCATCATTAGCTACAGCGTTCCAAGCTAGGTTCTTATCTAAGCAGCCCGTTGACACCATCAATGCGGCAAGTGTTTTTGATAATTCGCTGAACTTTCAGATAGTCACTTATTACAATATGAGAGGGGAATTCACCATGGATAATTTGGTATTGAAATTAACAGAGATAATTAAAAATGGCAACAATAGTCCAAAGGACTTTGTTGTTTTGGCATCCTATTCTAAACTGCTGCAAACAATTGATTTTAAGTATCGAGAGAAGACAGGAGAAAAGACAGAAATTACCTTTGTCTCTACAGAACAATTCGAACATTTGAAACAGTTGCATAATGTTACCGATAAACAACCTGCCAATTGGAAGTTCAATAGAGACTATGAAGCATTAGGTCGTACTAGGAAACAACTATTCACTACAGACAAGCGTTGTTTGAAACTATCAACTATCAAAAGTTTCAAAGGATGGGAGTCGCCTTGTGTGATAATTATTTTAGATGATGAGTATAATGCCAAAGCTGCTTGTAATATGCCAATGGAGCCAGAAATGATGTATACGGCAATTACACGAGCTCGCGAAAATCTCTACATCATTAATATAGGTAACGAAACTTACGACAAATTCTTTAAAGAACAAACAATATGATCCAACTTACAATCATCGAGAAATTCGCAATAGTAACCATCCTCTCACAGATAATGAATGCTGATGGTATAATTCACCCGAAGGAGGAAGAATATATGGATAAGGTTTATGCTGAACTTGGTATAACCATTAGTGATATAGAAGATATGGCAAACATGGATGACATTCAAGCTAAATCTGTTGTAAATGAAATGATGGAGGAGAAAAAACAATATGTTCAATCTCTATTCGTTTCAATGGCTGAGGCAGATGGATATGTTCATTCAAAAGAGACAGAGATAATCAATCATATATGGACAGAAGAAAAGACTCTATAAGATTTGAACATGGTAAAAGCAAATAATACAATATTCCGGTTTTATCTGGCAATGATGGATTTTTTTGGAGAGTATCTTTCTGAAAAGTATCCCCAAAGTAGTTCTATAGAAGACACAAAGCACTATCAGACTGTTATAATAATGAAGATTGTACGGATGTTTCATTCTTTAGAACTATTAACAAAGGGCACATTAGACGAAGTGTCTGCAAGATGTTTGCTCCGTGGAATTTTGGATAGTGTTACAGCCTATAGCTTCGTTTATCAAAGAGAAGATGAAAACGATATGCTGTTTCGTCATTATTTATATGCCTTGGATGGATGGCGAGAATATAAGAAGAGCGTTATTACAATTTCGGAAGAAAATGAGTATAAAGATAAAGAGGATTATGCTTGTGACTATGTAATAAAGCAGATTGAAGAGAAACTGCGCAATCATATTTACTATTCTAAAGATCAAGCAACAGCCAAATTTTTGATTCAAAATTCTAATTGGAAATATGAATCATTGAAGAACCCAAGAAGTTTAAAATATGGAGAAATGTATTCTGTTATAGGTTTCAACAATAAATCAATAGAGTATTTTCAAGGCTATCTGTCACAATTTGTTCATGGTTTGTGTTTAAGCAATAAACCTACAGCAGACTCAGAGCAAATGAAAAGAGTTTTGCATGAATGCATTCCAATTGCTGACAAATTCATACAAACAATGAGTCAGACATTTCGTGACAAAGGACTGATAGATTTTTTTCTCCGCTCCAGTGTAATTAAGAAGTTCATGGATTCAAAAAGTTTTAGTTTTGGTGACTTAGCAGAATTTGCATTTGCATTAGTACGAAAAGATAAAACCTTATTGATCTAAAAGAGAAAAAAGTATTCATATTAGGAAAGACTAATCATTGATTAAATAATAAGTCATTGATAACAATGAATATAGAACTAACAAAAGTTACAAAAGAAGATCTGGTAGAATCACATAAATGTGATGACTACGTATATAGTGCAGACTGGAAACGCCTTATTAGCTTTCCTCCTATACCAGAAGAAGGAAGATTCTATAAAGGTACTTATCATATATCGTCAAGCATAAAAGTCATTTGTGACAATGCATGTGATATTGACCACTGTGGCTGGCTAAGTACAGATGTTGATATTGACATCAGAATACCCGAAGGAGTTACTCATTTGGGCGACTATGTATTTAGAGGTCGGAAATTGGATATAGTAGAAATCCCAAGGAGTCTAGACTATATTGGTAAAAATCCGTTTGCCCTCACCTCTCTTTGGAAAATAATTAATCATAATCAAAGATTTATCCTTCACAATGACAGTTTAATTGATTCTGAAATTGGAAAATTGATTCACAACATTTCTGATGAAGGGAATGTTGTAATAGATGAAGATATTAAGACTATTGGAGAATATTCATTTAGCAGAGGTAAAGAGCCGAATCTTTATTACTACCGCTCAAAAGAAGATAAAGATTTGGTGGTTACAATACCTAGCACAGTACAAGAAATCTGTGATAGCGCTTTTGAGAACAGCAATGTAGCATCTGTCATTTTTCTCGGCATGCCTAAGTCAATCGGGAAAGATATATTTAAAGGATGCACTTTGTTAAAGGAGATTCACGTTCCCATTGGACTAATAGATGCTTTCAAAAAGGTCTTGCACAATTATGATAATCTTATAGACTGTACAGGTAATGTTGTGAGTGGTATTGTATACAGGAACTTGTTAGTATCGAATGGAATAACAAACTTTCATAAACTTTTGCATGACTGGAATACAAGCGTATATGCTTTCATAAAAGATAATAAGTTTCATTTTTCTGATGAAAATGGCGGTGAACTAAAAAGAGAAGATATAGGTATAGGGAATGGCATCATAGTCCTTGATTTAAAAGATGATGTTTACAAATTCTTGCCAGAAAATGAGCAACCGGAAGGAAAGGCTTTAGCTATTGACGATTCAAACAATATATCATGGTTCTGCGATGAAGAGGATTTCTATTTCCACATCACAGACAACCAGATACTAATTCATCAAAGTGAATATATAAGAGATATGTACGAAAGAATTAAAGCAGATAAAGACTATGAAGATAAAGCTAGATTCTTTGGTGATTTTTCTAACAAAAAAGTAACTGCCTATAACAATAAACTTTTTGTTTACGATGATAAAGGCAAAATACGTGTTATATACTATGGTAAGCAATACAAAGAAGTATTTGATGAAATTGAAGTGTGGGAATTAGGGGATAAATATACCCCAAGAAATGTAATCATTGTATGTATTAACAACGAATGGGGCATGATAGCCATTGACAATAACTATATCAAGCCTCAGTATAAGAGCATTCATAGATTCTACAATACATCCTTTTTATATGAGGTTGAGGATAATAATAGTAGAGTGGGAGTAATGAATGGATTTGGTGATATTATTATCGATATAGATTATGATTTTTTGGAAGCAGGAGATATGTCCGATTGGCAAACGACATACATTGTTGTAACAAACAAGGATATAAATACTATTTTTCCTAATAGAGAAAAAAAGAAAGGCAACTATACTTCATATTGTGAAATACCAGAAATAGAAAAATGTAAAATCAAGAAGTGGGGAACTAAACAGTTTTCTCGTTTTGACCATAACAGAGAAGAAAAGGCCATATTTCTAAAAGTCGTAAAAGAAGATGGTAAAGAATTCATTTTTGACAAGTATTGCAAAGATATTACTGGTTCTGATGAGTTCTATGAATGGGAAGACTTTGAAGAATGGATAGGTTGGGACTGGTATTAAACGACATGATGGATTTGTTAGTTGCAGAAAAAGATTAATAATGCTATATTCTTATGATAGAGAATTATCTTATAAGCGAAGCGATAGGTTACTTCAAGCCGTACTTATAAGTTATACCAAGAGTATAAGTTGAAGGAGCACGAAAGCAGACTAAAAGCAGACTGAAGCGGATGAAACAGAGATAAAAACGATAGAATGCGAGATATGACGAAAGAAGATATACTGAGGTTAAGGGACACAGCAGAACATACACGAGTGCAGTTCAAGGAACGGGTAACTCGCGACAACAAGTATGACGTAAGTTGCGAGATGGTGGCACAGAGCAATTCTCGTGGCGGCATGATTGTGGTGGGCATTGACGACAAGACTGGGCGCATCAATCCGCTCTCGTTTGTTGAGGTGCAAGAGACGACGAACTTGTTGGGAAGTCTCGCATCGGAAGGTGTGGTTCCACAGATTCTGCTTGACATTGAGAATGTTCAGATGGAGGGCGGTGTCATTGTGGTGGCTACCGTCAAGCAAGGAAAGAACAAGCCTTATCGTGACAGCAAGGGAATAGTGTGGGTGAAGCAGGGTGCTGACAAGCGCAAAATGTTTGACAATGCGGAACTGATAGCTATGCTGATGGAGAACGGACAGATGCATCCAGACAGCATGCCTGTGAATGACACCAGTATCAAGGATTTGGATGAGAATACCTTGCGTGACTATCTGCTCAATCGGTTCCGTAGTGATTTTGAGCGACAGCAGTTGTCCGTAACAGAATTGAGGCATAGGAGTCTTGACGAGATTGCTGGTGTTTTTAGCCAAACGCCAGAGGGCATCTTGAAGAACAATGGTCTGATATTAGAAGACGGCACATTGACGGTGGCTGCCTTGATGCTGATGGGAAGATACCCTCAACGTTGGCTGCCTGCATTTACTGTTAGATGTGTCAGTTTTGTGGGTAACAGCATTGGGGGCACGGAGTTCCGTGATAAGAGTGGAAATGATGCAGATGGCAATGCCGTACACCTGTACAACTATATCATTTCATTCCTGACCAGGAATCTTCGCAGGAAACAAGTGGAAAAAGACTTTAACAGTCAAGGCGAGTTGGAGGTTTCAACCGCCAGCCTGTCAGAGATTGTAACGAATGGCATCCTACATCGCTCGTATGTGATAGAAGCACCATTGCGGGTGTTCATCTTCGACAACAGAATTGAGATTCACAGTCCAGGACTATTGCCAGAGGGTGTCAGCATGGAAAGCATTAAGCATGGTGCATCGGTACCAAGGAACAAGTTGCTGTTCAATCATGGTATTAACTTGTTGCCATACACTGGTGCAGGAAGCGGCATCACTAGAGCCTTGAAATTTACTCCTGACATCAAGTTCGTGAACGACGAGACTCTTAATGAGTTCGTAGTGATGGTAGAGCGTGGAAATGTAGAGGAAACTGATGCTAAAAAAGACAGAGAAGACAGAGATATAAGAGACGAAGAAAACAAAGATAACTCTCTGTCTGCGAAATATATAGAAAATAATAAAGCTGCAAAAAGAGACAATGATGGAGTCGAAGAAACCGAAGATAAGACACGTGTGGTTCGCATTCCTTATAAGCAGTTGCCAAGTGTTCAAAAGGACATCATCCAATTTTGTGCTATCCCAAGAACGGCAAAGGAAATCATGGACCACATAGGCTACTACAACAATTCTAAGAATATGACCACGTATGTCAGACCATTGTTGGAGATGGGATATTTAGAGATGACTGAACCTGACAAGCCCAAAAGTAAAAATCAGAAGTATCGGAAAGTGAGAAAAGAATAAAAGAAGGCGTATGATAATCGGTAAGAAGATGAAATAACTTAAAGGATTCTAGATTATTTATGACTGGCACGGAAAAACTGTGGAACAAGAACTACTGTAAGGTGATGACGGCGAACTTCTCGCTGTTCTTTGCGTTCTATGTGCTCACGCCATTGCTGCCGCTCTATCTGAGCGAGCATTTCGGCGCAACAAAGGACGTCATCGGTCTCGTGCTCTCAGGATATACCATCACCGCACTGGTATTCCGCCCGTTCAGCGGCTATTTCGTGGACTCATTTCCGCGTAAGACGGTGCTGATGGTCTGCTTCAGTGCATTTTCCATCTTCTTTGCCGGCTATCTGGCTGCTTCCACCTTATTATTATTTACCATCGTGAGGACCCTTCATGGAGGGCCTTTCGGCGGACTGACGGTAGCCAACTCTACGGCAGCCATCGATGTACTGCCATCGAGTCGTCGCACGGAGGGCATCGGCTATTACGGACTGAGCAATAACCTGGCGATGGCCGTTGCCCCTACCATCGGCATCTGGATATATCAATTGACTGACAGTTTTGAGTTTCTCTTCTGGCTGGCGCTGATTGTGGCCTGCGGCGGCTGGATAGTCGATGCTACGGTCGTGTTTCCCGAAAAGGAGATCGTAAGGAACAAGTCGAAACTGTCGTTCGATCGCTTCTTCCTTGTGCGAGGTTGGTTGCTTGGCTTAAACATGGTGGCCTTCGGCTTCAGTTTTGGTGTGCTGAGTAACTATCTGGCCATCTATGGCAAGGAGGTGATGGGCATCACGGGGGGAACAGGCACTTATTTCATGCTCTGTTCCATCGGACTGATTGCCTCGCGACTACAAGGAGGCAAGGCTTTGCGCCAAGGAAGACTCACGCGAAACGCAGGAGAAGGAATGGTCATCTCACTCATTGGCTATACCTTATTTATATTAGTGCCTGGCTGGATAGGCTATTACGGCTCGGCGCTGCTTATCGGTCTCGGCAACGGTCACATGTGGCCTGCCTTCCAGAACATGACCATCAACGTGGCACACAGCAACCAACGCGGCACAGCCAACTCCACCATCCTCATCTCATGGGACATCGGTATGGGACTGGGCATCCTGCTGGGCGGCATTATTGCCGAACTGCTCAGCTATAGTGCTGCCTTTTGGACTGTAGTCATCGTCAATAGTGCGGGTGTTGCCACCTTCTTCCTAGCCACAAAGGCTTTCTTCCTGAAGCGCAACCTGAATGATACAGTCAGATGATAATACAACCCTCTTCTGTCTAACAATATGTGTATGAACAAACAAGACAATATCATCATTCGCGGGGCACGGGAGAACAACCTGAAGGATGTCTCCCTGAAGATTCCCAAGCACCAGATCACCGTTTTCACGGGTGTTTCGGGCTCAGGCAAGAGTTCATTGGTACTCGACACCATCGCTGCAAAGTCGAGACGCGAACTGAATGACACATTCCCCACCTTCGTACAGCAGTACCTTCCCAAATACGGCCGTCCTCACGTTGACGCCATCGAGGGTCTTCCCATCGCCATCGTCATCGATCAAAAGAAGCCCGCCAACAACTCACGATCCACCGTGGGCACCTATACAGACATCTATGCCCTCATCCGACTATTGTTTTCGCGTGTCGGGAAACCGTTTGTAGGCTACGCCGAGTCGTTCAGTTTCAACCATCCTGAGGGCAGTTGTCCACGCTGTTCAGGACTGGGTGAAATCCGCGAGCTCGACATTCACAAGCTCGTAGACTTCGACAAGAGCCTCAACGATGAGGATACCATCCACTACATTGCCTTCGGCAAAGGTGGCTGGCGATGGATACGCTATGCACACAGCGGCCTCTTCGATCTCGACAAAAAGATACGTGACTATTCGCCTGAGGAGTTGGAACTCTTCCTGAACAGTCCGCAGATACGTCTGAAGAATCCACCGTCGAACTGGCCTAAAAGCGCTAAGTACGAGGGACTCATCCCTCGCATGTATCGCAGTATCATCAATTCCGAGGAAGGCTTGCTTCATGCCGCTGTGCTGAACCCGATGCTACGGATGGGCACTTGTCCCGACTGCGGAGGCACTCGCCTAAGTCCTCGCGTACTTTCCTGTAAGATCGAAGGCAAGAACATCGCTGAAGTCTGTTCGCTGTCAATTACAAAACTCAACAGATGGATACGCTCGTTGACAGACCCCCTAGCCATAGACCTAAAGGCTGCCATCGGGGCTCGTCTGACAGCCTTGGAGGAAATCGGCTTGGGATACTTGAGTCTCGATCGTGCAGTGGGGACACTCTCAGGCGGTGAGGCCCAGCGCTGTAAGATTGCCAAATACATCAACTCGTCACTCTGCGATGTGCTTTACATCCTCGACGAGCCAAGCACAGGCCTTCACAACCACGATATCGAACTGATGAAGCACTCTGTACAGCAACTGCGCGACCACGGGAACACCGTCATTCTTGTGGAACACCACAAAGAGATGATCCGCATAGCCGATTACATTGTCGATATGGGGCCTGGCCCCGGCATCGACGGTGGACGTATTGTGTTTCAAGGCACCTACGACCAACTGTTGAAGAGTGGCACCAGCACAGGCGAAGTGTTAGGTAAAAGCGGTGATTTCAAGGCTCATCCGCGTGAAATAAAAGCGCATTTTCCGCTCTGTCATGCTACCCTGCACAACTTGAAAGACGTCAGCATCGATCTGCCTCTCGGTATCTTTGGCGTTGTGGCTGGCGTGGCTGGTTCCGGAAAAAGTTCACTTATGGAATGTTTCCGCCACACCTACCCCCAGCCTGAACAGATTGTATATATCAGTCAGAAGAACATTGGTGTAAGCCTGCGCTCTACACCTGCCACTTATATGGATGTGGCAGGAGATATCCGTAAGATTTTCGCAAAAAAACATAAGAAGAAAGAAACCTGCTTTGCCTTCAACGGTCAGGGTGCTTGTCCTGTGTGTGGCGGCAAAGGTGTCATCATATCCGAGATGGCCTTCATGGATAACATCGAAACCGTCTGTGAGGCCTGCGGCGGACTGCGCTATTCAAAGGAGGCTCTACAATACACTATCAAAGGCGATAAGCTGGAGGAGAACGGACAGACACATGAGACGGAACTGAACATCGCCGAGGTGATGGACCTCTCAGTACGCCTGGCAAGTACCTTCTTCAAAGGAACCGCCATAGAAGAAAAACTTCGCCCGATGATGAGTGTCGGCCTTGGTTATCTTCATCTGAACCAGGCCCTCTCAACGCTTTCCGGCGGAGAACTCCAGCGTTTAAAGATGGCCTCATATCTTGGTGAACAGGGGAAAATATTTATCGTTGACGAGCCTACCGACGGTCTGCATCTAAAGGATGTCCATCGCATCATCACACTCTTTGAGACAATGGTCGATAAAGGGAATACGGTTTACGTCATCGAGCACAATACTGATGTCATCAAAGCCGCCGACTACGTTATAGAACTAGGTCCTGGTGCTGGCGAGGAAGGCGGAGAGGTTATCTACACTGGTACGCCCCAAGGGTTACTCTCCTGTACTCAATCCGTCACTGCACGCTATCTGGCTGATCAATAGCCACCAGGAACATATAAGAAATCCCCGCCGAAGCGGGGATTTACTCTTACTTATCAGATAACGTGCAGGCCCAGGAATACCATCAAGCCATTCATCAGGATCCAGAAGATAGCGAACGGCATTGTCTTACGCATGATATCACCATCCTGACCTTCCATGTCGCAAGCTGCAGTAGCAATCGCTATCGACTGCGGTGAAAGCAGTTTTCCGCCTTCAGATCCTGCACAGTTGGCAGCAGCAAGCCAGTTAGTCTCATTGCCGGTAACGCCGAAGAACGTCCCTTGATTGACAAGGCCAAGATCACTGGCAGCAGTAGCCTGAAGCTTACCGAAGAGGATGTTGGCATTCGTGGCACTACCCGTTACAAATGTACCGATAGAGCCAATGAGCGGAGCAAAGAACGGGAAGGCCGAACCTGTCAACAGCACGAGACCCTTGGCAATATCATTGGTCATACCAGTATTATTCATCAGCATTGCCATCGCCACCAGACAGCAGATGGTAATGACCGTTTTCTGCAGGTTGAGTGTAGTCTTGGCGAGCAGTTTCATCAACTGGCCAAAGCTCATACCCTGGATCAATCCGCCAATCACAGCACCGAGGAAAATCATCAGACCAGCATTCGACAGCCAGCCAAACTTAAAGGTATTGCCGATTACCGGCAGTTCGAACTTGGTGACGAGTGTCTGGTTCAGCAATTCATTGATGGGAGGAACAATCTTGCTGCTTATCAGAATGAAGAATATAATCAGGCCATACACACTCCAAGCCTTGAGGGTCTTCGTCAGACCGAATTTCTTCTTCTCAACCACAACCTCGTCTGCAGGATTCTCGTCCTTGATAAACAACTTGTTGTAGATAAGCATCGCGATGATAGCAGCAACAGAGCCAAGGATAGCTGGCGTTTCAGGACCAATCCAGTGGGCACAGCAGAACTGGACGATGATAGAGAATGCACCCACAAAGAGGGCTATCGTGATATTCTTCACAATCTTCGTACGATCCGTCATCATCAGGATAAGGAACGGCGTTATGAAGAACATGAGCGAGAGCTGAAGGATAATAAACGTAGCCACCTCGCAGAGCTCCTCGGGAGTGGCCACACCACTGGCAGCTACCTGATTGGCCAGTGTCGTTGCGGGCAGGCCAACGGCACCGAAGCCTACAGCCACCGTATTAGCTACCAGACAGATGACAGCAGAGAACATCGGTTTGAAACCAAGTCCGATCAGGATGGCAGCAGGAATAGCCACAGCCGTTCCGAAGCCGGCCATACCCTCAAGCACACCTCCCAGACCCCATGTCAGCAACAGCACAAGCAGGCCCTTATCCGAAGTCATCTGGATAAACTGCGTCTTGATAGTCTCAATTTCCTTCGTCTCACAAAGGATATTGTAGCTGAAGATTGCACAGATAATAATAAGGATGATGGGGAAACATGCCTTCAGGAATCCCTCGATGACAGACCAGAGCGTGATGCCGTAGATAGAAGTCTCGGCATACTTCTCAGGCACAATGCCCATCGCAGGAACGGCAAACAAGGCCAGAAGGATTGTTACTGCAAGAGTGATTACCGCACTCTTGTAACCGGACACTTTAAAGCCCATCATCAGAACGATGAGCAATAGAATTGGGATAACAGAAATTAAAGCTGTCATAGGTTTTTAGCTATTTTGAATGTTATTATATAAGTTTTCAGTTACCTACAAGATAGAATTTGTGGCCAAATTTACGAACATTTTATGAGATTTCCACAAGTTTTTAGTGAAAAAATCAAAAGAGCAGCAAATTTTTCTGCTTTTAGCATTCTCGTTCTCGTTTCTTTTTCGTATCTTTGCCCCAAAAGTAACACACTAAAAACCAATAATGCACTATGATTCAACAATTCTTGTCAGAACTCAGGCAATTCATGCCGACAGACCGTATCTATACTGATGAGCTTCGTACCCTTGGTTGGGGAACTGATGCCAGTTTCTATCGTCAGATTCCGAAGGTGGTCATCCGCAGTGATGGCGAAGAGGAGATTGCCAAGATTGTCAAGGCATGTCAGAAATATAAGCTGCCCTTCACCTTCCGTGCCGCCGGCACTTCACTCTCAGGCCAGAGTTGTACTGACTCAGTTCTGATTGTTGCAGGCAAGCATTGGGAGAAATACGAGATAGGCGAAAAGCAGGATACCATCAAATTGCAGCCTGGTATCGTGGGTGCAAAGGTGAACGAGATACTGAAGCCTTATGGGCGTGTATTCCCGCCTGACCCAGCAAGTATCGGCTCTGCCATGGTGGGCGGTATTGTCATCAACAATGCTTCGGGCATGAACTGCGGCGTGCATGCCAACAGCGACCGCATGATGGTTTCAGCAAGGATTATTCTGACCGACGGTACCATTCTCGACACGGGTTCGGAAGAGAGCCGTAAAGCCTTCCGCGAGAGCCATCCAGAATTCCTGAAGAAAATAGAGGCTCTGCGCGATAAAGTGCGAGCCGACAAAGAGTTGGCCGATCGCATCAGCAAAAAGTACAGCATCAAGAATGTAACAGGCTTGAACCTTCGCCCGCTGATTGCCTACAATGACCCGTTTGATATCATCGCCCACTCGATGGTGGGTAGCGAAGGTACGCTGGCATTCCTCTCTGAAGTCACCATGAAGACCCTCTACGATTACAAGTACAAGGCCTCTGCTATGGTCTACTTCCTCACCATGAAAGAGAGTTGTGAGGCGGTTGTGGCGATGAAGAAACTGAAGGCCACTGACGATGATCTGAAAATGAGTGCCGAGCAGTTGATGGTGAAGAGTGCCGAGATGCTCGACTATATGTCGTTGAACAGTGTTGACGATCCCGTATTCCTGCGATATAAGGAGGATGTTGATGCAGGTCGCATAGCCGGTGTTGAGCCTGGCGACTACCACAACCTTACCGCCATCCTCACCGAAACCAAAGGCATCACCCACGAACAGCTTCTGGAGAAGATCGATGCCATCAGCAAATGTCTCAAACAGTTCTCACTCTACCAGCCCGTAGAATTTACCGAAGATCCGAAAGTCTACGGTAAGTACTGGGCCATCCGAAGCGGCATATTCCCCAGCGTAGGCGGCACGCGCCCCATAGGCACATCGTGTCTCATCGAGGATGTAGCCTTCCCTATCGAGTCGCTGCCCGAGGCTACCGTCAAACTGCAGAAGCTCATCGCCGATCACGGTTACGACGATGCCTGTATCTACGGTCACGCTTTCGAAGGGAACTACCACTTCATTCTCAACCAGAGTTTTGCCGACGAGCACGAGGTGGCCCGCTATGCCGAGATGATGCGCGACGTGGCCAAATTGGTGGTTGAAGGCTACGACGGCTCTCTGAAGGCCGAGCACGGCACGGGCCGCAACATGGCACCCTTTGTGAAATACGAGTGGGGAGAGAAGGCCTACGAGGCTATGAAGGAACTCAAGGCCATCTTCGATCCAGAGGGACTTCTGAACCAGGGCGTCATCTTCAACGATGATCCTGACTGCTTTATCAAGTGTCTGAAGCCACTGCCCGTACTCGACTACGACTTCGACAGTGTGCCCGACGGCGGACACTATCTGATGGATCCGGAACTCTCTACCGCCAAGGAAACTATCGAACAGGTAAAGCGAGCCAACAAGTGTATCGAATGCGGCTTCTGCGAAGTGAACTGCATGTCGTGCGGACTCACGCTCTCTTCGAGGATGCGCATTGCCGTTCAGCGTGAGATACGCGAACTGGAAGTTACAGGGCGAGATCCCCAGCGTGCAGCCACCCTGCGCAAACAATATAAGTATTATGGAGACCAAACCTGTGCTACAGACGGACTCTGCTCAACCTCATGCCCGATGAAGATCAACACTGGCGAACTGACACATCTCATCCGTCAGCTCGATATGAACAAATCAACACTGGGTTATCAGGTCGGTGAGTTTGCCGCCAACCACATGGCTGGCATCAAGTCAGGTTTGCGCGTCGTGCTCGATGTAGCCCATCTGGCTCATATCACCCTTGGTCCTACGCTGATGACCAATGTCTGCCGCACGATGAACAAGATGGGGTTGCCACTATGGACAACAGCCATGCCAAAGAAGCGTCGCCAGCCGAAGCCTTCTGATCTCACACAGTTCATCATTGAGAAATCGATTCCTCATAAAGAGCAGGAACATTCCGACTTGAAGGTTGTCTACTTCCCAAGCTGTATTAACCAGACGATGGGACAATCGAAGAACGGTCCCATGAAGCACGATCTTGTAGACGAAGTCATCCAACTGATGGCGAAGGCCGGCTATGAAGTAATTTTCCCAGAGGGTATGGAACGCATGTGCTGCGGACAGATTTGGGAGTCGAAAGGTATGCTCGACATTGCAGACCGTAAGAGTGCCGAGCTGGAGAAAGCACTCTGGAAAGCATCCGAGCATGGCAAGTATCCTGTGCTCTGTGCTCAGAGCCCCTGCCTACACCGCATGCGGAAGGTCATGAAGAAGATGAAGCTCTACGAGCCTGCAGAATTTATCATGACGTATCTCGTAGACCGCCTTGACTTCCATCCTACCGACAAGCACATCGCCCTGCATCTGACCTGCTCTACACGCCAGATGGGTGTCGATAAGGATATGATTGCCCTGGCGAAACTCTGCTCTAACAATGTCTATCTGCCAGAGGGCGTAGGTTGTTGCGGCTTTGCCGGCGATCGCGGCTTCACCTTCCCCGAGATGAACCGCTATGCCCTGCGCAAACTGCGTCCGCAGATTGAGAAAAACAACATCGAGGTGGGCTATTCCAACAGCCGTACTTGCGAGATCGGACTGGAGACAAATACAGGCATCCCGTATATGAGCATTGTCTACCTTGTGAACACTTGTACTACACCAAAGAAAGGTTGATTCAAGATATGGAGAATAATACACTCGACGCTCATACAGAGGAGTTGCTCAAGCAATATGATGAGCAGCTCCCCATCTATGAGCAGATGGAAAAACTGGCCTACGATTGCCTACGCCACACATTGCGCAAGCAAGGTATCTATGTTACTTCTATCGAACACCGTATAAAAGAAAGGAAATCGCTACAAGGCAAACTGGAGCTCAAAGGAAGCAAATATGCCACTATCAACGACGTTACTGACATAGTAGGGTTGCGAGTCATCACCTTCTATTCGGATGATGTGGATAAGGTGGCTGCCATCGTGAAGCGCACTTTCGACATCGACTGGGAGAAGTCTGTTGACAAGCGTAAACTGCACCAGATGGACAGCTTTGGCTACAACTCCCTGCATTACATCTGTAACCTGCCGAAAACCGTTATCGACGATCCCGAAATGCCGGCACTCAATACGATACGCTTCGAGATACAGATGCGTACCACTCTCCAGCACGTGTGGTCGACCATTGAGCATGACACCGGCTATAAAGGTGATGTAAAAATCCCACCAGAATACAAACGGCAGTTCAGCCGTCTGGCAGGCATGCTGGAACTGATCGACAATGAGTTTAGTCGTTTGCGCACCACTCTGATTGACTACCGAAGAAAAGTGCAGTCGCTTGTGGCATCTGGACAACTCGACGATGTGTTGCTGGACACGGAAACCTTCCGTAGCTATTTGAAGCTACAGCCTTTCGACCGTCTGAACAAACGCATTGCCGCCATCAATCAAGCAGAAATATACCCCACTTCTCTCCTCTCATTCATACCCATACTGAAATCCTTTGGATTCAATACACTGGGCGACGTGCAGAAGTTCATCACGACCTACGAAGAAGAGGCATATCAGCTGGCTATATCCCAACTGGCTTTCACCGATCTGGACATTCTCTCTGAAAATGTAGGACTGTTGAACCTGTGCATCGTCTATGTCGTGAAGAACGGCGGCGGCATCTTGGGACTGAAACATATCTTCAACTTTATCTATAACGAGAAGGAATGTAATTATTTGGCCGAACTAGCCTTTAAGCATGCCTCTACCCTATCGTTCATGAAGCATCAGACATGACACCATCAATTTACAAAAAACGAACGATTGATGAATATTGTTTTTAATTTAGATATAAGAATACATGATACTTTTGAGTTTTGACACAGAAGAGTTTGATGTGCCCCGTGAGCATGGGGTCGCCTTCACGTTAGAACAAGGAATGGCCGTATCCAAGATTGGTACCAACCGCATTCTCGATGTGCTGAAGCAGAACGGCGTAAGGGCCACCTTCTTCTGCACGGGTAACTTTGCTGAGCAGGCGCCTGAGGTGATGCAGCGCATCATGGACGAAGGTCATGAAGTGGCCTGTCATGGTGTAGATCACTGGCAGCCTAAGGAGACTGACTTCGCTCGTTCGAAGGAAATTGTGGAGCGCGTCACGGGGCGCACCGTCTATGGCTATCGCCAGCCTCGTATGTTCCCGGTGGTAGAGTCAGAAATCAAGCGAGTGGGCTATCTCTATAACTCATCCCTAAACCCAGCTTTCATCCCTGGGCGTTATATGCACCTTACGGAGCCTCGCACCTGGTTTATGAAAGACGGCGTGATGCAGATTCCAGCATCTGTCACGCCTCTCATCCGCTTCCCGCTATTCTGGCTTGCCCTCCACAATCTGCCCGAGGGTCTCTATCACTGGATGACGCGCCGCGTGCTGAAGAAAGACGGTTATTTCGTCACCTACTTCCATCCCTGGGAGTTTTACGAACTGAAGGAGCACCCAGAGTTCAAGATGCCGTTTATCATCAAGAACCACAGTGGCCAGCAGATGTGCGATCGTCTCGATCGTCTGGTCAAGATGCTCCAGGCACATGGACATGAATTTATCACCTTCACAGAGTTTGTGGAAAAATGTAAGAAATAAAAATGCAATAATTGAAAAATGATCAGATTAGCAACCGTTTCACCGTGTTATAATGAAGAGGCTGTGCTACGTCACAGCGTAGAGCAGTTGACAGCCCTCTTCGAACGAATGATAGCAGAAGGGCTTATCAGCAAAGACTCCATGATGGTTTTCGTCAACGACGGCAGCCGTGACCGTACATGGGAGATTATCCGTGAACTCCATGCAGAGAATCCGTTTGTGCGAGGCATCAACATGTCTCGCAACGTGGGCCATCAGAATGCGATCATGGCTGGTATGATGACAGCCCGCGAATGGGCCGATGCTGTCATTACCCTCGATGCCGACCTCCAGGACGATATCGAATGTATTCCCAAGATGGTCAAAGACTATGAGGATGGATACGAAATCGTCTATGGTGTGAAAGTATCACGCAAAGCCGATTCCTTCATGAAGAAGTTCACTGCCCAGACCTTCTATAAGTTACAGAGCTCTATGGGCGTCGAGAGTGTGTATAATCATGCCGATTTCCGTCTGATGAGCCGCCGCGCCCTCGATATGCTGTCGACATATAAGGAGCGCAACCTCTACCTGCGCGGTCTGATTCCGATGATTGGCCTGAAACACACCACTGTCGACGATGTCATCAGCGAACGCTTCGCAGGCCAGTCAAAATATACAGTTCATAAGATGATGCGCCTCGCCCTCAACGGTATCACAGCCTTCTCCGTGCGTCCGCTGTTTGCCATCTACAATATCGGCATCTTGTTCCTGATTATAGCCTTCATGATTGCTTGTTATGTAGGCTATTCAATCTTGTTTGGCTATATAGAGCCAGGTTGGGCTTCACTCATGCTCTCTATCTGGATTGTTGGCGGTTTCATCCTCATCTCGATGGGTATAATCGGAACTTATATAGGACAGATTTATTCCGAAACCAAGCGCCGCCCGCTTTACCACATTCAGGAGATACTTAGCTAATTACACTCTTGGCAAAAAAATGGTTATTATGACCATCAACATCCAACAAC
>Ga0247610_10002374_pt1 | contig 21833 bp, 29 predicted proteins | sample 174DNAGHGhighgp2_FD_193483 | JGI IMG/M metagenome (GOLD analysis project Ga0247610, IMG submission 193483) | Sheep rumen microbial communities from Palmerston North, Manawatu-Wanganui, New Zealand - 1742 DNA GHGhigh gp2 | ecosystem: Host-associated > Mammals > Digestive system > Stomach > Rumen...
AACGGGACGGTCCAATCTGACTTTCCGTTCTTTTCGTTCGATTCGTTCGTTTCGTTCGATTCATTGCAACAAAACGATCACTTAATCATGACCTTTTTACCATTAAAAATATACATACCCCTGGTGGTCGGCTTAGATGAAAGCTTGCGACCGTCGAGCGAGTACCAAGCATCCGCTCTGTAGGATTTGTAATCTGACGAAGCAGCACCACTCCGCCATCTTTAATCTTTCGCTCGACCTTCGGTCGCTTGCAAAGCAAGAATGTTTATAGGCTTGCTAATCCAACCGAGCAAAACGGAACTTCCGTTTTAGTTAAACAGCCGTTAAGCAGGAGGCGTGAAATGTTAAATCAAGACAAATAAACGTGCCAAAATGGCAGTTTATCAATTTTTGCTCCTATATTTGCAACCAGTTTTCAAGGAAACATCAATCGATTAATCACAAAAAACGAACAATAAACAGATAAGACTATTATGAAAAAAGTATTGAACTATCTTACTCCAGCGTTGTGCGTGTTGGCACTCGCTTTTTCTGTAGCCGCTTTCAGCAAGTCGTGCTCAGACTCCGATCAGCAATTCTTTGTTTCTTCAAAATCTACACCGGCAGGACAGCCAGTCGATTTGACTGTTGCTGCAGAGAAGGCTCTGCCATCGGTTGTACATATTAAATATGTGCAGAACAGTCGTGTGCAGACGGTCGAAGTTGACCCATTCGAGGATTTCTTCATGGACCCCTTTGGTGGTTTCTTCGGTCGTGGTCAGGGTCAGAACGGTCAGCGCCGCATACAGACTCCGAAGCGTGAGGCTACAGGTTCTGGTGTGATTATCTCCACCGACGGATATATAGTAACGAACAACCACGTGGTATCGGGTGCTGACGAACTGACAGTGACACTGAACGACAACCGCGAGTTCTCGGCACGTATCATCGGTACGGACGAGACGACGGACCTGGCTCTGATAAAGATTGAGGCAAAGCGCCTGCCCGCTATTGTCATTGCCAACAGTGAAGACCTGAAGATTGGCGAATGGGTGCTGGCTGTCGGTAACCCACTGGGACTGAACAACACGGTGACGGCAGGTATTGTCAGTGCGAAGTCACGCCGCTTTGGTGTGAATGGTGTAGAGAGCTTCATCCAGACCGACGCTGCCATCAATGCAGGAAACTCTGGTGGTGCACTGGTGAACACCCGCGGTGAGTTGGTAGGCATCAATGCGATGTTGTACTCTCAGACTGGTTCGAACATTGGTTATGGCTTTGCCATTCCAACAACTATCATGAACAAGGTAGTAGCCGACCTGAAGCAGTACGGAACGGTTCAGCGTGCATTCATCGGAATTCAAGGACAGGACGTAAAGGACTATGTTGACGGGAAGAAGGCTCAAGGTGAGGAGATAGACCTTGGTACGATGGAAGGTATATACGTTGGCAAGGTTGTCGAAGGTGGTGCAGCCTCTGCAGCCGGCATTCAGGCAGGCGACGTCATCATTGGTGCTGACGGTCAGAAGGTGACGAAGTTCTCTGAACTTCAGGAGATAGTAGCCAAGAAGCGTCCAGGCGACAAGATGTCGATAACCTACCTGCACAACAAGCACAAGAAGACCGAGACCGTAACGCTGAAGAACGAACAGGGTACCACCCGTGTGGTACAGACCCGTGACATCGACGTGCTGGGTGCCAACTTCCGTGCTGTGACCGACAAGCAGAAACAAGAGTTGAACATCAGCTTCGGTCTTGAGGTCATCAAGGTGGACAACGGTAGGATGAAAACTGCCGGTGTGAACAAGGGCTTCATTATTCAGCGTGTGAACGACGAGTCGATCAAGAGCATCGAGGACCTTCAGAATGTGGTTCACAAGGCATCGACCAGTAACGAGCCCGTGCTTTACATCCAAGGCATCTACCCAACAGGAAAGAAGGCCTACTACGCTATCTCGCTTGAAGAGTAAAGCATACAAAAACGAATAAATGATAAAAATAAGGCATTTTATTTGGTTATTACCGAAAAATGCCTTATTTTTGCATCTCGCTTTATAACTAATAACCGAGAACCAGCATGAGACAACTAAAAATTACCAAATCGATTACCAATCGCGAAAGCGCATCATTAGACAAATATCTGCAGGAAATAGGCAAAGAAGAACTGCTGTCTTCTGAAGAGGAAGTAGAACTTGCCCAGCGTATTCGCAAAGGTGACCAGAAAGCGTTAGACCGTCTGACAAAGGCTAACTTGCGATTTGTTGTCTCCGTAGCTAAGCAGTACCAGAACCAGGGACTGTCACTACCCGACTTGATAAACGAGGGTAATCTCGGTTTGATAAAGGCAGCAGAGAAGTTTGACGAGACACGCGGCTTCAAGTTCATCTCCTACGCCGTGTGGTGGATACGTCAGAGTATTCTCCAAGCCATAGCGGAACAAAGTCGCATTGTGCGCCTTCCACTGAATCAGGTAGGGTCGGTCAACAAGATAACACGTGTGCTCAACCAGTTCGAGCAGGAAAACGAGCGCCGTCCTAACACACGTGAGCTGTCGGAACGTACCGATATTCCTGAGGAGAAGATAGACGAGGCACTGAAGGTCAACGGACGACATGTGTCAGTGGATGCGCCATTCGTAGATGGTGAAGACAACTCGCTGCTGGATGTCATGGTAAACGACAACTCACCCATGGCTGACCGTACGCTGCTGTTAGAGTCGCTTCGCTCCGAGATAAAAGTTGCACTGCAGATGCTCAACGAACGTGAACGCAACGTCATTACGGCATTCTTCGGAATAGACCAACCGGAAATGACGTTGGAGGAGATAGGTACCAAATACGGTCTGACACGTGAGCGCGTACGACAAATCAAGGAAAAAGCTATTCGCCACCTGCGCAGTAACACGAAGAATAAAATACTTAAAACCTATTTAGGATAATGAATAAATTGAAATATCTGACACTGGCATTTGCCTTCTGCACCCTGTCGCTGCTGAACATACAGCAGGCTCAAGCCAAGAAGCGTCCTGTGCCACAAATCTACATGTTCGGCTTTTCTGCATCGTTCAATGACTCTATTATATACATCACTGACATTCAGGCTGTTGACAGTGCATGGGTAGAGGAAAAGACTAACTTTCTCCAGAACCGTAACTTGTACTCACAGCAACTGCAGGACTACCTGTCAGCGAGCATGCACCCAAACCGTGTATGCATCGTCATCTATGCACTGAAGCGTGAGGAAGCAGAAAAGAAATACCTCAAGATGAGACGACTCTATACCAGCAAGGCTAATGCGCCCTACGATGTGCGATACCTGACCGAAAACGAGTTCCGTTTCAAACCCGTACCCAATTACGACTAAGCCATGCATAGCAGAGAGGAAAAGATGGAAGCCTTCGGACGGCTTCTTGACGTGATGGACCGTCTGCGCAAGGAGTGTCCATGGGACCGCAAGCAGACCAACGAGAGTCTTCGTCCCAACACGATAGAAGAAACATACGAGCTGTGCGACGCACTGATTCGTGACGACCAGCACGAGATATGTAAAGAGCTGGGTGACCTCTTGCTGCATGTAGTGTTCTACGGTAAGATAGGCGAAGAGAAAGAACAATTCGATATAGCCGACGTTTGTAACAAGCTATGCGACAAGCTGATATTCCGCCATCCGCACGTCTATGGCAATGCAGTGGCGAACGATGCCCAACAGGTACTGGAAAGCTGGGAGCAGATTAAGCTGAAGGAGAAGGACGGCAACAAGACCGTACTGTCGGGGGTGCCATCTGCCCTACCCTCACTTATCAAGGCATACCGCATACAGGACAAGGCACGTAACGTAGGGTTCGACTGGGAGGACCGCCAAGACGTCTGGCAGAAAGTGCATGAGGAATTGGCAGAACTGGAAGCAGAACTGAATGGTGGCGACAAGCAACACTCGACAGAGGAGCTTGGTGACTTCCTGTTCAGCGTCATCAATGCAGCACGCCTCTACAAGCTCAACCCTGACAATGCCCTGGAACTGACCAACCAGAAGTTCATTCGCCGGTTCAACTACATTGAGCAGCATAGCATCCGTGCCGGCAAGCCCCTGACCGAAATGACACTGGAGGAAATGGATGCCCTTTGGAACGAGGCAAAGGAAAACGAGAAGACGACAGACCAACAATGAAAGAATAAAACAAGAAATATGAGGAAATCACTATTCATCAGCATTATTTGCGCAGCAGCATTCTTAGTCAGTTGTGGCAACAAAGCACAACAGTCCGACAACACAAATTATCAAGACTCTACAGACGTTGTTCCACAAGAACTGCCCACACTTTACGGCATTGCCATCAACACCACGGAAGGAGACACCCTGAGGCTGATGACCGACAATGGCGACACACTGACGATTAACTTGGCACAGGCACACGAAAACCAGCAAGTAATGGGAACCATCACAGCAGGCGACCGTCTGATTGTGTTGTCGAATGTTGAGAAAACCATTGCACAAGTAGTCATCAACCAAAACATGCTCTTGGGTGACTGGGTGATGCCCGACCCAATTGACGGCAGTGCAGAGATTGGCATGAGCATCAAGGAAGGCGGCATTCTGGAAGGTATTGACCAAAGTGCCATTACCTACCGTACATGGAAGATTGTTGACGGACAGATAGAAATAGTATCCATACGTGACGGTGGCGGTCAGGAAGAGGAGACCAACTACTACGACATTGTGAAACTGACCAATGACTCGCTGACCATCAAAAACGAAGAAGACACCTACGAGTATTCACGCCAGAAGCCACACGAAAGCTATGGAAGCGATATAAAACTCGAAGAGTCTTCGTTCGAAGATGATTTCGCCATGTAACATCCTAACACCAGCTTACTGTATTGGAACCCTTCAGAATCCATATCCTTGGTTGTGGCAGCGCACTTCCTACACTGAAGCATAATCCTTCAGCGCAAGTAGTGGAAGTGAGGGGGAAGCTATTTATGATTGACTGTGGCGAAGGTACACAGCTACAGCTCCGACGCTCCCGACTGGGATTCAGTAGGATTGGTCATGTCTTTCTGTCACACCTACATGGCGACCATTGCTTCGGGCTGTTAGGAATGCTCAGCACATTCGGCATGCTGGGTCGTACAGCCAAGTTGAACATCTATGCCACGGCAGAACTGGAACCTATCTTGCAGTCGCAGTTACAGTTCTTTTGCGACCGACTGGAATATGAAGTGGTATTCCATGCCATTGACACCACAAAGTCCGCCATCATCTACGAAGACCGGAGCGTGAGCGTCAAAACGATACCCTTACAACACAGGGTACCCTGCTGCGGGTTCCTGTTTGCAGAGAAGCCCACCAGTCCACACATCAGGAAAGACAAGACCGACTTCTACCATATTCCCACGTCGCAGCTGAACAACATCAAAGCCGGTGCCGACTGGACCACGGAAGACGGTACGGTGGTCCCCAACCATCAACTGGTTTATCCTGCTGACCCTCCACGCAGTTATGCCTACTGCAGTGACACCAAATACATACGTGACTTGCACAAGAACTTAGAAGGTGTTACCACACTGTACCATGAAAGCACGTATGGTAACGAGCACGAGGCATTGGCAGAGAAATTCTATCACTCTACGGCACAACAGGCAGCCATGGTGGCCAGCGAAGCGGGTGTCTCCAAACTCATTATAGGTCATTACTCCTCCAGATATGACAAGGAAGAGGAATTGCTAAAGGAGGCAAAAAGTGTATTTCCCAATACTTTTTTGGCACAGGAAAACATGGTTTTTGACGTGTAAAGGGTCATTTTTACTTACTATTAGGAAAAAAGAGCATAAAAAATTTGGTGGTTATATACTTTTTTCATAACTTTGCACCAAACATAGACAATAGGCTTATGACAAAAAAGTTACTTTCAATAGTTTTTGCTGCTCTGCTGACGCTTGCTGTTCCAGTAAGTGTTATGGCATTAAGCAATGAGCCTACAACGGAGATTGACAACGAGCGTGAGGTAACAATCGTTGTTCAGCAGTCATCGTTGATTATAAGCAATGCGCAGGGTGAGACCCTTGAAGTAGTATCGCTTACAGGAAAGCAGTTGTTGAAAGTAAGAATAGAAAGTCCGTCACAGCGTATTGAACTTGATGTCCCCAAAGGATGCTATATAGTTAAAGTAGGCAAAGTAGTCCGCAAGATAGCCATCCGATGACCCCTACCCTTTCTGAGAAAGAGTTATTAGCCATGCTACGTGATCCCCAGACGCAACGTCAAGCGTTTGGGATTATTGTTAAGCAATATAGCGAACAACTGTATTGGCAGGTAAGACGTATGGTTCTGAACCATGACGATGCTGACGACGTGATGCAGAACGCGATGCTGAAGGCTTGGAACAACATCGACTCTTTTCGGTCTGACTCCAAGTTGTCAACATGGCTATACAGAATTGTCATCAACGAAAGCCTGGACTTCATTCGTAAACAGAAGAACATGGCTGCTGTGAGTACCGACCGTTCGGAAGCCGGCATAGCCAACACGCTGACAGCAGACCGATATTTCGATGGCGATGCAGCCCAAGCAAAGCTGCAAGCAGCCATAGCCCAATTGCCCGAAGTACAACGAACGGTATTCAACCTGCGATACTACGACGACATGAAATACAGCGAAATAAGCAAGATATTGGACACGTCGGAAGGTGCCTTGAAAGCATCTTATCACATTGCCGTGAAGAAAATATCTGAATATTTGCTGCATAATGATTAAACCTTTTTTATATAAAAACGTCAAAAGAACATAAAGAAGGAAATATATAATGACTAACGAAGAGAAAATCATTCAGGAAAAACTTGGGAACCAAAACCCATTTCGTGTACCAGAGGGATACTTCGACAGCTTTGCTGACCAGCTGATGAGTCAGATACCGGAAACAAAGCGCGAAGTAGAACAGCCGGTGCATAAGGCAACGAAACTAAGACTGTTGCGCCCCATCTTGGTGGCAGCAGCTTGTGCTTGTATTGCCATTTTCAGCATTACGCTATATCTCAACCACGCTCAGGAACCTGCAAAGGAACTGACGGCAACAAAAGCGACTCCATCAAACCTGCAGAACGCAGAAGAGGAGTATCTGGATGATGCTGCAGACTATGTAATGCTGGACAATGCAGATATCTACGCTTGTCTTTCAGAATAAATACAAGATATGAATAACATGAAAAAAATCATCATAACCTCCATCTGCCTCCTAATGGTTCTTGCAGCATCGGCACAGCAAGGACAAAGACGATTCTCGCCAGAGAGGTTCCAGGCAGAAATGGAACAATACATCATTCAGGAAGCCAAGCTCTCTACGCAGGAAGCCGACCGATTCCTTCCGATATTCAGAGAGATGCACCAGAAGCAACGAGTCATTTATGAATGCCAGCGCCAGCTCCGTCATACGAACTTATCTGACGAGACGGCATACATGGAAGCCATCAGGAAGAATGACCAGATGGACATTGAACTGAAGACGATTCAGAAGAACTATCATGAGAAGTTCATGACCGTGCTACCAGCCAGCAAGGTCTTCGACGTCATCAGAGCTGAGGATCGCTTCCACCGCGAAATGTGGAAGAAGTGGAATCATAAGAAGCGCAAATAGCATTCAGGCCACAACGGCTGCAATGTGGCTTCCGCGAGGTACAAACGTACCGACCATGTAGCAACAACCAATGATGTGCCCGAGGGATATCTTCCTCGGGTATATTTTTTACCAACTCACGCTCTACCTTATAGGGAGTATTGGCATTCTTGCTAACTAACCCCAGCCGATGGCTGACCCTAAAGACATGTGTATCGACAGCCATTGTTGACTTTCCGAATGCCACACTCTGAATGACGTTTGCAGTCTTTCTTCCCACGCCGGGCAACTGGAGCAGCGCATCCATATCAGAAGGCACTTCGCCCTGATACTGGTGTTGCACGATACGAGCCATCTGTACCAAATGGAGTGCCTTGGAATTGGGATAGGACACACTGCTGATATATTCCAGCAGGTCATCAGCCTCAACTTCCGACATGGAACGTGCATCGGGAAAGCGCTGAAACAACGCTGGGGTAACCTGATTAACACGTTTGTCGGTACACTGTGCACTTAGTATGACTGCGACCAATAGCTGGAAGACACTGCCAAACTCCAATTCAGTCTGCACCTGAGGCATTTCTTCGCGGAAGAAGTCCAGGACTTGATGATATCGCTCTGTTCGTTTCATATCGGCAAAGGTACAAATTTTATATTATAAAGCTACCGTTTTCGGAATAAATTCGTAACTTTGCATGAAAAATAAAAGTAAAAGAAGATGGACAGTCAACGCATATTGGATTTTCTTCGTGCCATCATGGCCAACAACAACCGGCCGTGGTTTGAGGCGCACAAGGACGAATACTTAGCAGTAAGGTCAGAATTTGAGCAAGGCATAGAACAGGCGATTGCCTGTATCAGCCGTTTTGACGATTCGATCAGTCATGTAAGAGTGAAGGATGCTACTTACCGCTTTTATCGTGACACACGTTTCTCGCAGGACAAATCGCCTTACAAGAATCATCTTGGTGCTTATATCAATGCACATGGCAAGAAGTCGCTTCGCGGCGGATACTATATCCACTTAGAGCCAGATCATTGTCTGTTAGCCGTTGGCAACTATTGGCTTCCGACGAACATACTGACCTCTTGCCGTAATGAGATCATGGCAAACGAGGAGGAGTGGCTTCGTTGCGTGAGGAGTAAGGAGTTCCTGAAATACTATGACGCTCCAGTGGAGAGTCTTACGTGGGATGAGTCGTGGGACCAGCCTCAGGGCTTTGGCTTGACGAAGTTGAAGACCTGTCCGTCAGGTTTTCCTCGTGACTACGAACATGTGCGCTATCTCCGTCTGAAGGACTATTGCGCGTGGCACCACGTAAGCAACGGTTTCTTCGGTCAAAAGAATTGGCTTGACCGCATGGAAGAAATGTTCCGGGCAGCCAAGCCAATGATGGATTTTATGAATTCTGTTATCGACGACTACGAATAGGGTTTATTTGGTTACCCGCTCGAGCCAGTTTACCATTGCGTACATAACACCCATTGAGATGACACATACGGCAAGGAAGACTGTCCAGCAGATCCAGATGGGCCATTCGTTATACATCAACGGTCCAATCCACAGCAGTCCGTTACCTACAGCTGTTGCACCAAGCCACAATCCCTGACAGAGTCCTTGGAGGTTCTTAGGTGCTACCTTTGATACGAAGGACAGTCCTAATGGTGAGATAAAGAGCTCGGCAACCGTAAGGAAGAAATAGGTGACGATGAGTACCCATGGTCCAGCCTTGAGTCCTGCTTTTGCTGTGTCAGACATGACGGTGAACTCATTAGCTGATGGATAATTCTGCATAAGAGAGTAGATGGCGAGGAAGAGGAATGCTATACCGGCTATTCCCATGCCATATGCAATCTTACGTGGTGTTGAGATGGCTTTTCCTCTTGCTGTCAATGTTGAGAATATCCACATGATAACGGGTGTGAGCACGATGACGAAGAACGGATTGACAGCCTGCCATATCTCCGGTGCGATGGCATCAGTCTGTACGAAGTCTCTTGCGAAGAAGGAGAGAGACTGTCCGTTCTGATGGAAAGAGAACCAGAAGAAGACGGCGATGCCGAGCACTGCGAAGAGTGCATAGAGTCTCTGCTTGATTTCCTTTGCCATTTCGGTTTTCTCCTGCTGTGTATATTCCTGGGAAGCAACATTCTCTTTTTTCCCTGGTGTTGGGAAGAGGTGCTTTGACATGAGGAAGATAACGAGCGAGATGAGCATGGTGACTACTGAAGCAATGAAGGAGTAGTGTATGCCGGTATTGAAGATGTCAAGATAATTAGTGCAGAAAGCTGCCAAGTCGGCAGTATTTCCTCCTACCTTTCCGACAAGTTCCTGTAAATTGCTCAGATGATCTGCCGGCATTTGATTTCCGAGGCTTATAAACTCATGACACAGCTTGGGCAGATCGGCATTGTACTGAAGGCCATTTGTATTGAGCCACCAGCTTCTCAACATTGGTGCGATGAACGGAGCGAGGAGTGCTCCGATATTGATAAAGACATAGAATATCTGGAATCCGGCATCACGCTGTCCTTGTGCCCATTTAAGCTTTTCGGGACTCTCTTTAGCCGCATTGGCCTCAAAGTTGTCGTACATCTGTCCGACGATGGCCTGCAGGTTACCTTTGAAGAGTCCGTTACCACATGCTATGAGTGCAAGAGCAAAGACGGTGAAGGCGAGCAGCCATGATGAATTGTCGGGTGTAGCGAGTACTGGAATTGACAGCAGTACGTATCCTGCGGCCATGATGACAAGTCCCCAAGCAATGGTGGCTTTATAATTCTGTGTTTTGTCAGCAATGATACCTCCGACAAGACTTAGCACGTAGATAGCCGTGAGGAACATGGCAGCAATGAATCCGCTTTGGCTGTCGGAAAGCCCGAATTTAGAACAAAGGAAGAGTGCGAGTACTGCATTCATGATGTAGTATCCGAAACGTTCTCCCATATTACTGAGAGCTGCAAGCAGCAATCCTTTAGGATGATTTTTGAACATAATGAGTTGGTATTTACTTTATTTTATTGTTTTTAGTTTTGGCGATATCGAAAAGGTAAGTTGCCTTGAAGACAATATTTCCGAAGTTGGACCTTCCGAAGAAGTCACGTTTGGTATTACCATAGATATTTCCGAGTCCGTAGTAATAACGTGCATCAATCATGATGTGTCCTGCCTTGGGAATGGAGTATTCGAGACCTATGCCTCCGGTTATTCCGTAGTCGAACTTTTTCTCGACAGGCATTGTCTCCTGCTCAAAGACGGGTGAAGCTCGTGCGAACTCGTTTCTTTTATCAAACTGATAGTTGGCAGTGGTTGACTCATTGAGACAGAATCCGAACTGTGGTCCGATCTGGAAGAAGAACTGTGCTCCTTTTCTTTCCCTTCCCCACCCTAATCTGGCTAAGAGCGGAACTTGGATGTAGTTGATCGTTCTTTGATATTCTTCCGGAAGATTGGTTTCCGTATTGATAACCGGTTCGTCGTTGCTCATAAGGATATCCTGTTTCCATCCCAGCTGTGCATAGTTGACTTCAGCAACGATGGCACAGATACTGCTGAAGTATTTTTCTGTGGTATATCTGAAGGTTATACCTGCAGTCATTCCTCCATGCATTTTTTGTGGCACGGTGGGTACGAAACTGATATTACTAAGAATGTATCCTCCATTGACGCCAATGGCGAACTCATCTCTGTGTTCTCCGATTTGTGCCGTAGCAGCTAATGTCCAGGCACACATTATTATATATATAAGAAGTCGTTTCATTGTCAGAACTTGATGGTTTCGACCCTTTTGTCGTTGGTGTAGTGAATAAAGAGAATGTTTTTATTCTCGTGTCCTCCCTGTGCATGTCTTTCGAACTGCAATGGTGTCTGTATTGGAGCATATCCTACCGTTCCAACGGCTCCCGTGAAATGTTTTCCATACATATGGAGTCCTCTTATGAAGAAATATGCATGGTCGAATCCGGTAATAGCGAACCTTGGTAGTGAGTTCATCATGTCAGCATGGAAGTTCCACCTGTATTTCTGTTCAATGCGTTTAGTTCTTTCAGAGTTTGCATCGTAGTAGAATGCGGCTGGGATATGCACATCAAGTTTATAGAAGTTTTCAATATTATTCCTCGTATAGAGCATCCATTCCGTATATCCGAAGAGCGTTATTTCATATTCGGGGTTATTGATGAGCATCCCGTTGATTTTAGAGATAGCTCTCCTCATGACCTTTTGGTGTTCGGAATTAAGTATGACGACATTGTTTTGTGCCATGGTGAAGTTCTCCAAGAACTTGTTTTCGGAAGTAGCGAGGCTTGTCAGACTATATTCGATATGTTCCTCTTCAAGTCTTTTTCTGAGGTAGGCAGTGAAATGTCCTTTGGTTGATGTGGAGTCGTTACAATCGACGATGATGGGATGTGCGTCTCTGAATTGTTGTATAAGTCTTTCAGCAGTAGCTTTACTGAATTCCTCCGTAGGCTGATAGACTTGGAAGAGCATCCTGTTATCAGCTATTGTTGGTGCTTCGATAGAGAAAGGCATGAGCACCCTGATGTCATTATCTTTTGCAAACTGGCTGATAGGTCTGACCATCTTGGAGTACAATGGTCCGATGATAAGGTCCAGCTGTGCAGTCTTATCGTTAAGTAACGAATTGATATCGGTGTTTTCAGTTACATTCCATGCATGTATATCGACAGAGATATTGTTTTGTTTGAGACTGTCACATGCCATCAGTACACCTCTATAGTATTCTATCATGCGTCTTCCGTCTCCGTCGTTCTCATTAAGAGGCAGCATGACCCCTACTCTTATTTCCCTGTCTCTCATGTCGCCTTTATCGTTTTTGACAGGCAGCGGAGATTGAGGCGTTACGGTAGCTGTATCCTGAATGGCTTGTGTTGAGTGGAAAGGAATGCATACGAAAGTACCTTTCTTAAGCACATAGTCGGGTGAAGCCATTTCGGGATTGGCCTTGATTAGTTCATCGACAGTAATGCCATAGTGATTAGCGATGCTATAGATGGTTTCTTTTCTTTTGACCTTATGAACGTCCTGCCATTGCGGTATTTGTGCCTGCATGCTGATTGTGATGCAGGTTATGAGGAAAAGGATGTAAAAGAATCTCGTCCGTTTCATTTTCTGTTATTTTTTAGCCTATTTGGGTGCAAAGATACGAATTATTAGCGACATAAGCATCAAAAAATGCATGTTTGTATATTTTTTTTGTATCTTTGTCACTGCGTGGCTAACTTACTTGCACTTGAAAATGAAAAGAAAAGCAAGCATTTTTCTCAGAAGACCAAAACATTGAGTCGATTATTTCATTGAGTCATATTTTCTCTTATCTTATGTTAAATTACACAGGTAAACCATCACTTGCGATGGCATTTATCATTATTTATATTTATCTTAGTAGCCAATAGAAACCAACACAATTCTTTATGCTATTATTGATTACATTTCTGTTAGGTGCCATGAGCATCTCTTTTTTGTGTTCCATCCTTGAGTTCGTCTTGTTATCGACGCCAATGTCTTTTGTCACCATGAAAGAGGACGAGGGCTACAAAAGTCACAAATTTACTACTTTTCCTTTCATTTTGAGCGACTTTGACGAGAAATTTGCACAAATGAATCTCATTTTATATGATTTTTGCGATTCTTGCGATTAGAAGGGGTGGAAATCGAAGAATTTTGTGTAATTTTGCAAGCGTTTAATAAAACTAATGAGCTGTTCTTATGAATGTATTTATGAACTCGACCGTCTTAGGACTGATTTTTTTATTCACATTGTTTGGAAAGGCCAACAAAGCCTTTGCAATTATTCCTCAAATACTAAACTCTCATTGCGTGGTAGCGGATACAATTCCATCGAGGGAAACCACGGTAATGGAACTGGATGAGAAACAGAAGAAATGGATATACCAACATCTGAAATATCCAAAAGAGGCGCAGGACAATAATATCCAAGGAAGGGTCGTTGTTCGTTTTGTTGTGGAAACAGATGGTTCAATTGGTGACGTGGAGATTGTTCGTCCCGTCCATCCGTTGCTTGATAAAGAGGCTGTGCGCGTAATAAAAAGTATGCCCAAATTAAAGCCTACAACTCAGAACGGCAAACCTGTTAATGGGATATACGTGATGACGGTGCCTTTTCAACTATCCTAAATTCGATACGGCTATGAAGAAGCTTTTCTATTCTTTCCTATTGGGCACAATGTTGGCCGGCTGTACTTTTTATGGCGCATCCACGAAACATTTCTCAAGTCAAACGCCGAGTATTGATGAAGCCCAAACAGATGATGAGCGAACCTTTGTAGGCGAGTATAAAGATTTCCTGTTGATGGTTGATTCCATTGCTGACGTATGGAATAGTAACGACACATTGACTATGCGTAGGCTGTATTATAATCAGCGCGAGCAACAGAAGCGGATTGTTAAGTTGAAAGACCGCCAAAACATTCGCCATTCGATGGTCGAGAAAGTGATTGGAAACGTGGACAATATACGTGCAGAAATCTCTCAGACGTTTTCGCCAGAACTGCGTAATGAGCTTTATGTGTTCCATGAGTTTTTTGACCTGAATAAGCATTATTATTATGATTTGGATGTCAGAAAAGTTGTTGATGGCAAGATATATGCCAATTCCTATGGTGAACATTATTTGCTTGTCAAGAAACCATACTATGAGGTTGTTGATGGTCATTTGAAGACAACAGAAATCATTGTGAAGCAGCCAATTTTGGATAAGGACATTGAGAATTTTCGACAGAATTACCAAAAATACATGGAATATTCCAATCCGAAGAAACAAGACAAAAGAACAGATATACATAGTCCTGAAGAGGACAACACGGACTGGGATGCTACGGAAATAGACTGGTGCGAGAAATGCCAAGCCAAAGACTATTCCTGTTGTCCCAAATGCAAAGATGGCGAAAGGTCCGATTGTGAATGTAAATGCGAAATCTGTATGGATTTAGGTAATGTAAATGGAATTTAATTATGGAACCTATCAAACCTTTCGATGTGCCTCTTGATGAATATGAGGGACTAATTTGCAGACGAGAGTATTGGGACAACATCGGTGCCGAATGGCAGTGGAGTTCAGTTGAGGAAAAAATCGTCAGGCTTGCGGGATTTGTTCAGCAAGGTGGTAACTTGAAGAAAATAATCAACCACTATGCCAAGAGTCACGATGAGGAATATCGCCGATGTATCCAATACTGTGAACTGGAGTATATCTTGCGGCTTTTGATGAAAGACGAGGATATATCAACGAAGTATCTGCCAGTAGAGCGCATTAAGCGACTTAGCAAAGATGAGCTTACAAAGTTTGCTCTCAGATTTGCTAAAGAAGTACGTCAAGAAAGGCTATTGTATGGATAGCATGGAAATAAAGGAATGCTGGGAAATCAAGTACGACAGCAAACTGACTCCAGACGAACTTTTGGATAAAGTGGAAGGCAAACATTGGCGTGCTTATCCTGAAGAATCTTTTAACTCGTATTTAAAGCGTTCTGAAATATGGTGGGATGGTGTGCATAGTCTGTGGTAATCATATATGGCAAGGAATAATAATGTACGTATTAGCGACATCGGCGAAAATATGGTTGTCGTTAAGTTGATGCAAAATGGTTGGGATGCTTTCAATGTCAACCAAATATTCAATAACTACAAGTCGATTGACATCGTTTGTGTAAATCCCGATGATGGACGGATGCAATTAGTTCAGGTGAAGACAGGAACAGGAAAAAATGCTTTTCCAACTGGTTTCATTTCTGATAACAAAGGAAACATTAAGGATTTTGAAATTCGAGGTCCTTGGGTCTTTGTGGTTTATTCAGGCAAAGGTGTAGATATGAGTTTCAAGTTCTACGTTCTTTCTAAATCAGAGGTGGAAGAACTGATTCGTACGAGCAACAACTGGTATATGAATGAATATGTCCGTGATAATGAAATCAGCAACCAAACGCCCGTCGGCATAAAACTCAAATATCTTATGGGAGAAGGTGAGGAAGACACCATGCATACTACGCATAAGAAAAAACATGCTGCGTATATAAATCCTTTGGGGCATAACGCAGAGAACCGTTGGGATAAGATTTGGGAATAAATAAAAATCAGAGCGGGAACCCGCACCGGCATCCTCGGCCTCAGTTCACGCTTTATGTTTCTCCACATTATTATATCTTACAGGCCGTCTGTCGTGGCGGTCTTTTTGGGAGACTATACACAGGAATTCAAATTAAAAGGATGCTATATAGAAAAAGTTTGTAACTCTGCTCCCAAAAGCATATGAAGTATGAGAACGGAGCATTTTATGTCTGTCGTTCTATCCGCTCATTTTGCTTTTAGTTTGTTCTTCTTATCAAACAGGTCGGAGTGAGTGCCTGTCCGCGAGAGTGAGATAATCTTGATGTCGGTGTCCTTGACGTATATGAGCAGCCAGTTTCAAATCACGCAGATAGCGTTTGGTGAGTTTCAGCGAGAACTTTGCCATCGTCGGTTATAAGTTTTTTACCAACTCCAGATATTCATCCATCGAGCCGACCTCTATGACATCCTTCCCCTTCCGTGCATCCTCAATGACCTTCATCGTTGCATCGTTCAGACTATCGCCCGTCTCAGGGTCGTAGAGACGAGGCTTTGCCGAACGTTTGCGCTCAATCTTCCAGCCCATTTTCTTGGCAATCGACTTGAAGAGGCTCACATCGGCCTTCGGCACGGTCAGCGTGAACGTGTCGGGGCTTATCCTTGGTGTTGCTGTTCCTATCATAATCGTCTTCGTTTTATAATCTGGCGACAAAGATACAAAATCTTTTTGATAAATATAATACTTTGCCTATATATTTTTTAAAAATTATGGCAACGATATAGAAGTTGACCTATACGTATAGAAATATCCCATAAACGCTGGACTTTTCATAAATTTGCAATATAATTTAAAAGAAAAGTTCAGCGTTATGATTAATTTTGAAAAGTTCAACAACATTATTTCACTCACCTCTTACTTCACATCTGATGAGGTATGCAAACAAGCCATCATCGAATCTCGTTGGGGTGTTGGTAACGAGCAAGACGTTGTTTGTCCTTATTGTGGTGGTCATCACTGTGTGACTCGTAAGGACGGTAAGTTCCGCTGCAAGTCTTGTGGAAAGAACTTCTCTTGCCTCGTTGGTACAATATTTGAGAACACAAAACTTCCGCTTATCAAGTGGTTCGTTGCAATGTACCTTATCAGCAGTCATAAGAAAGGCATCAGCAGCCACCAACTGAGCCGTGACCTTAGTGTAACTCAGTCAACTGCTTGGTATATGCTTCAGAAGGTGCGTTTTCTCTACCCTCAGACTGATGCTGAATCCTTTGAGGGTACTGTAGAGTGTGATGAGGTGTACATTGGTGGTAAGGAAAAGTGGAAGCACAAGTCAATGCGTACACCTAAAACCCAAGGTCGTTCCACTAAGACCAAGACTCCAGTCTTCGGTATGATGGAGCGTAGCACCTTTATCAACAGTAAGGGTGAAGAAGAGAACATCACATATGTTCACGCTATTGTGGTTGAGAACACCAATAGAGCCACTTTGCAGCCCATCATTCAGCAGTTCGTTGCTGAAGGTTCAAGAGTCATCACTGATGAGCTTGCTGCCTATAATGGACTTGCTACATTGGGCTATACCCACGCTGTTGTTGCTCATGGTGCTGAAGAGTATGCCAATGGTGACGTGTTCACCAATAGCATTGAGGGCTTTTGGAGTCATTTCAGAAGAATGATTGTTGGCTGTTACCACGATGTAAGTGATGAGCACCTTCAGCAGTATATTGACGAGGCTGTGTATCGTTGGAACACAAGAAAAATGAGCGAATCAGAGAGATTCGCCCATATGTTCGACAAGTCGATTGGACTTGTTAAGAAGTGGTCTGAAATTAGAGTTGGATTGTTGGCTGCTTAACCAACAACTTTCAATTCTTGTGGAAAAACCTCTGCCTCGCCATAGTCATCAGCAATGTATACAATATCTCCTCCCATATCATATACAGTCCAAACACGTTTTAAATCTCTTGCTGACCTTTCAGGGTCATACCATATAACTTTACTACCCTTTTGAATAGGATTCCCTTTTCTATCAATAAATTCTTCCTCTTCCTCTTCGAATTCATCATAGTTATCATAGTCATCGAACTCTCTAATCATTTTTCTTGCTCTTTGATTATTCTCTTTAATTATCCTATTCACCGACTCCTTCACAATCTTGTGAAGGTCTGATTCCGTAAGTCTTATTAGTTTCTTATTCATATTTACTGTTCTCCAATTGATTATTTTGTTATGTTTCTAATAGCATTATATATGTAGTCTATAACTTCAGATACATCTTGGTTGGTCACATTACCACCTTTTGCTTGATAATCATTATCCATTTTAACTTTCACATTATCCATTAAGCGATAAATCATTCTCCAAGCGTTAACTGATTGTCTACGCACAAGATTTGCTTCTCCTTGAGGGTTTGTAGGTACTAAATCCATTTCAGAAAGCACTTTTTTCACACTTTCTTCTATAATTTTGTTAATATTTCTATTCATATTACAATTTTTATAATAAATATCTCTATTTTTGCAAAAAATCTGAGATAATATGGATATACTTTACATTACTCCAAGAGCAGCACATCAGCTTACTGCTTATTGCGAAAGCAATCTTCTAATAGAAGTAACAGAACATTTTGCAAAGAATGCTGTAATTATTGCAAAGGATAATGACAGTAGACCGTCAAAGTGGTGGGATATTACAGACTACATTAAAGATGATTCTATAGCATACAGAAATAAGATGGCAGTAATTTTATCTTTTGCTGCAATAGGAGGCTTCGTAACGATAGGAAATATGACAAAAATGGGTGATGTTGAAGTGTTGAATATGCTTAGAGACACCCAAAATATATCAGAAGAAGATTTTGATTATTTTATAGAAGCGTTTTATAATTTTTCACACGGCAATGGAGTAAAGTTCACATTATAATAAAATGCAGTCCGTTTGGGCTGCATTTCTCATTTATTGTGGGTCAACTGCTATATCATTGCCAAAATTATTGGGTTAGAGAATAGAATCAGTAATTACATATACCGTTTCATTTCTTCACCCTCAACTCCTGCATACAACTCCAGCAGGCTCTTGGCAGGACTCGACTGAATCTTGGGAATCAGGACTTCTTCGACTTTGAAGAAGCCTACCTCTGTCCTCATGTGTATCTCTATCTTCAGGGGACGTTCATTCCCCCACCCTATCTTAACCCTTTCGATAGCGTTTGCAGAATACTTGTGGATATCGCCTTCAGCCGGTTTTGACGGTATTTCCAAAGGAATGCGGGCACGTCCTTTTGTCATGACATTTGCATACAGTCTAAAACTGAACTTCTTTGCCATGCAAGAGCGACTTTGTTGAACACCTCATATTTCCCTTGATTCCCTTTTATTTACGCGCTTTCTGCGTTAATTCTCCGAAATCCGTCTTTCGTTACAGACTTTTTTCGTAACTTTGCAGGTTGTAAGAACAAAAAGGAAGTGATTCATGAAGAAAATGTTAATTTTATATGTCCTGCTTCACATAAGTTTGTTGTTATGTGGTCAGGAGTCATTGTCAGACAGCACATCTGTAGCAGACAGTACTGGTGTCAGTTACATCAATATGCCTAATGCTTTTTCTCCGAATGATGACGGTTGGAACGATGTATATCGTGTTAAGTCGTCTCGAGGTATTGTTGAGTTTCGTGCTATCATATTTAATCGTTGGGGTCAGCGTTTATATGAGTGGAATGACGTTAATGGTTCCTGGGACGGCACTTACGGTGGCCGTGCAGTGAAGGACGGCACTTATTTTGTTTTGGTAACGGCAAAAGGTTCTGACGGCGTGACGCATAAGATCAGGAAGGATGTGAATGTAGTTCGAGGGGTTATTAATGGAGAAAATAGAGAATAGAGACCTTGCGGCAAAAACGCAAGGCGCTGTTGAAGAGGGCTGGATAGAGGTATATGGTGCCCGTGTTCATAACCTGAAGAATATCGACGTACGTATTCCTCGCGGTAGTCTGACCGTGATAACCGGTTTGAGCGGTTCCGGCAAGTCATCGTTGGCCTTTGACACATTGTTTGCTGAGGGTCAACGTCGTTATATAGAGACTTTTTCTGCTTATGCTCGTCATTTTCTTGGTGTGATGGACCGTCCCGACGTTGACGAGATAAGAGGCTTGTCTCCAGTTATCAGTATAGAGCAGAAGACGACGAACAAGAATCCCCGTTCTACTGTAGGTACCACGACTGAGGTGTATGACTATCTTCGTTTATTGTTTGCCCGTGCTGGTAAGGCTTATAGTTGGCGAACAGGTGAGGAGATGGTGAAATGGAGTGAGGATGAGGTTGTTATGCACATATTGGAGGAGTATGATGGTCATAAGATTTTGTTGCTGGCTCCTGTTGTAGTGAACCGTAAGGGTCATTACCGTGAGTTATTTGAATCGTTGCGTCGCAGGGGTTATCTTCATGTCCGTGTTGACGGTGAGCTGTTGGAGCTGACTCGTGGTATGAAGGTTGACCGTTACAAGACACATCATATTGAAGTTGTTGTTGACAGGCTGAAGGTTGACGGGGATCTTGACGTTGAATCGCAAGGCGCTGTTCGCATGCGAAAAAGTGTCAACCGTGCGATGAAGGAGGGTGACGGACTGTTGATGGTGATGGACCTTGCGGAAGAACAGCAAGGTGCTGTGCGGTATTTTTCTAAGCGTCTGATGTGTCCTACAACGGGTATGTCATACAGCGACCCTGCACCAAACAGTTTTTCGTTTAACTCTCCGATGGGTGCTTGCGAACGTTGCAAGGGTCTCGGGTATGTGATAGAGCCGGACATGAGTAAGGTGATACCAGACCGTAGTCTAAGTATATACGAGGGTGGTATTGCTCCCTTGGGAAACTATAAGAGAGAGCTGATTTTCTGGCAGATAGAGTCATTGCTCCGGAAATGGGGTTACGAGTTGAAGACTCCTATCAGTGAGATAGGTGATGAAGCCATGAGTGAAATCCTATATGGTTCGTTGGATCGTGTTCGTATAGACAAGGATTTGGTTCATACCTCGAGTGACTACTTCACGGATTACGAGGGTGTGATGAAATACCTGCGAGACGTGATGGGAGACTCAGCAGGAAAGCCTGCGAACACTGTTGGTGGAGAGAAGTGGGCTCAGCAGTTTTCTTCGGAGTCAATATGTCCTGTATGTCATGGTCATCGTTTGAAGCAGGAGTCTCTGTCGTTCAAGATATGGGACAAGAACATAGCAGAGTTGTCTGAGATGGATTTAGGCGAGTTGCGAGAATGGTTAGACGAAGCAGAGCTGCATCTGGACAGTCAGCAGGGGAAGATAGCTCATGAGATACTGAAAGAGATTAGGACTCGCCTGGACTTTCTGTTGGATGTAGGCCTGGACTATTTGTCACTGAACCGTTCTTCGGGTTCATTGTCAGGTGGTGAGAGTCAACGCATTCGTCTGGCGACTCAGATTGGTTCACAGTTGGTGAACGTTGTATATATACTTGATGAGCCAAGCATAGGTTTGCACCAACGTGACAATGACCGTCTGATCAGGTCGCTGAAGGAGTTGCGTGACTTAGGTAACACGGTGATTGTTGTAGAGCACGACCGTGACATGATGCTTGCTGCCGACTGGGTGATAGACATTGGTCCGAGCGCAGGCCGTAAGGGAGGTGAGGTTGTGTTTCAGGGTACTCCTTCTGATTTGGTTAAGAGCGATGGTCTGACTGGTCGTTACTTACGTGAAGGAGGAGCTTGTGTGGGAAGCGCAAAGCACTGTGAAGAGAAACCTTGCGAAGGAAAAGCAAAGCACTATTTGAAACTTTGCGGTTGCCGTGGTAATAACCTGAAGGGTATAGACGTAACTTTTCCTTTAGGAGAGCTGATTGTAGTGACGGGCGTGAGCGGTTCGGGCAAATCGACATTGATAAACGAGACGCTCTATCCTATACTGTCAAAGCATTTTTACCATTCTCTGAAACAGCCCATGCCCTATGACTCTATAGAGGGTATAGAGTATATAGACAAGGTCATCAACGTAGATCAGAGTCCTATAGGAAGAACTCCACGTTCAAACCCAGCGACCTATACTGGTGTGTTCAGTGACATACGTTCATTGTTTGTCCATTTACCAGAGGCTCAGATCCGTGGTTACAAGGCCGGACGTTTTT
>Ga0247610_10002376_pt1 | contig 21832 bp, 17 predicted proteins | sample 174DNAGHGhighgp2_FD_193483 | JGI IMG/M metagenome (GOLD analysis project Ga0247610, IMG submission 193483) | Sheep rumen microbial communities from Palmerston North, Manawatu-Wanganui, New Zealand - 1742 DNA GHGhigh gp2 | ecosystem: Host-associated > Mammals > Digestive system > Stomach > Rumen...
ATACACTTTATATAGTCCATCAATCAAATCTTCAACTGCATATCCTTTAATTGAATCATCTTGTTCTTCAGATAAATCCATAATTATTGCACCATTTGGAGCACTTAAATCATTTCCAAAATATACTTCTTTAACATCTTGTGGATCTACTCCAGCATTATAAAGATTACTTCTAAAATCTTCATCAAAAGTTCCTGCTTCTAACACATTATTAAAAGCAAAAAAGCATCCAAAAAAGAATGCCATTAATATTATAAACCTCTTAAAAAAACCGTAGTTCATTACCCTCACCTACTATCATATATAATCATACCATATATAGTAGGTTTTTTCTATACTTTTTTCTAATTTCCGATAATTTTATTAATGATTCTAGTTAAGAAATTACTCTTTCCAATTCTTTCACCATATTTGACTATTGTTTCTATTCCTTCTTTAGAATTATTGTATATATCATCATCTAATTTAACTACATTTTTCTTAAATAACAAAACAATTGTAGAACCACCAAATTCAAAATAACCTTTTTCTTCACCTTTTTTAAATATATAAGTTTCATGATTATTATGAATTCTACCTATACTTAGAGCTCCTATATCTATATCAATAACTTTTCCAAAATTATTAGTATTTAATATAGTCCATTCTCTAGCATTAGTTTTATAAAAATTATAACGTTTTAAACTAATTGGTTGTACTGTATGATAAACACCTTTAATATGAAAGTTTTTACCTTTACTACCACCATCTATATAACAATATCTATGATAATTATCAGTAGATAATCTAAATACTAAAGCAAGACCTTCTTTATATTCATCTATAATATTTTTATCAACTAAAGAATTAATACTATAATAAGAACCTTTTATATTTAAAGTTAAATCTTCCTCTATTTTATATGCTGATAATTTTGAATCACATGGGCTTATTAATACACCTTTTGTAGTATTAATAGGTCTTTTTTCACTTAATACTTTTCTTGTAAAAAAATCATTATATGACTTATATCTTCTATCATCATATTCAAACATATTTATATCATTTTTATTAACAAATCTTTTTATTCTATGTCTAGATAATCCACTATTCATATATAAAGCAACTAGATTTGAAATAGGTTTTGTTATTACTAATCTAAGAATTAATCTACCAAAAAAGTTTCCATAAAAAAAATTAAGAGCCTTAGGTGACTCTGTAATTATATCTTCTTTACTATTTCTTTCTCTAGCTATATATTTCATAGAATTTTTTTCACCGTAATTATTAATAATATTTCAACTACACCTGCGATGATTAATAAAATCATTGTTTTAGTACCAGGTTTCTTTATTTTAATTTTACTTATAAATAATATACCCACTACTAACATAGTTAATCCATATACTAATACAAAATATTTTCCAAGTAATTTTTTAAATATATATATAAATGGAAATATTAATGCTGATGATGTAATTGGTAATCCAGTATAAGCTTTTACTGGAGTATCACTATTTCTAGTTATTTCAAGCACATTAAACCAAGCAAGTCTAACTAATCCTGCTAATGGGAAAAAGATTATTAATGGTAATAAACATGTTTTATCAATACCTATTTTATAACCTATCATAGCTGGTAAAATACCAAAACAAACCAAATCAGATAAACTATCTAATTGAATTCCAAAATGTTTTTCTTCAACAGTTCTTCTCTTCTTTGTTCTTGCTACCTTTCCATCAAACATATCACATAGTCCAGCAAACATCAAACAAAAAATAGCTGGGAATATTTTTCCTTCACATGCATTAATTATTCCAAACACTCCTGAAGCAAAACCAAGATAAGTAAGAATAACTGTATAATCATATACACCGATCATATTTCCACCTCTAAAAACATTATACTAGTAATTATAACAAAACGCAAATTATAATTTTTTATACCAACTTTTTTTAATTATGATAAAATATATATAAGGAAGTGACTTAAATGAATAAAATCAGATTTTTTATAGCTTTATGGATATCTAAATTATCTATTATTGCTCTTAAATTAACCGGACATAATGGTACTAATTTTCCAGGAAGATTAGCATTAAAAATATGCCCTAGTTTTTTAAAATATATTAGTAAACCTAAAACTATTATTGGTGTTACTGGTACTAATGGAAAAACAACTGTTACTAATTTAATAGCAGATACGTTAAATGCAGATAATAGAAATGTACTTGATAATAAACTTGGTTCTAATACTGATACAGGTATTTCAACAGGACTTATTAATGGTGTTAATATTTTTAATAAAGAAAAACATGAAATAGCTGTATTTGAAATAGATGAAAGAAGTGCTGTTAGAATATATCCATATTTAACACCAACTTATTTATTAATTACTAATCTTACAAGAGACTCTATTATGAGAAATGGACATCCTGAATTTATAAGTAATGTTCTTTCTAAAAATATTCCTAAAGAAACAACACTTATATTAAATGCAGAAGATTTAATTAGTGATATGGTATCTCCTAATAATAAGAGAATCTATTATGGAATAGATAAAATGAAAACAGATGTTACTGAATGCATTAATCTAATTAATGATATGCAAATATGTCCTAAATGTAGTTATAAATTAAAATATAATTATTTAAGATATCATCATATTGGAAATGCTTATTGTCCTAATTGTGGATTTAAATCACCTAATGCAGATTATCAAGGTAAAAATATTGATTTAAAGAAAATGACAATAGATATTAAAGATCATGAAGGAACAAATAATTATAGAATATTAAATGATAGTGTATTTAATATATATAATGTTGTATGTACAGTAGCGTTACTTAGAGATATGGGATATACTCCTAAAAAAGTAAATGAATTATTAAATAAAATTGAAATTGTTAAAAGTAGATATAATGTTACAGAAGTAAATGGTGTTAAAGTAATTATGTTACTTTCAAAAGATAGAAATGCACTAGGTAGTTCAAGAGCATTTGATTATGCAGTACATACACCAGGTAATAAAAAATTTATTCTTATGATGAATAATATGAGTGATGAAAAAGTATGGTCTGAAAATGTATGTTGGTTATATGATTGTGACTTTGAATTTTTAAATAAACCAGATATTGAAAAAATAGTTGTTACTGGACCTAGATTTAAAGATTATAAATTAAGATTATTACTTGCTGGTGTTAAAGAAGAAAATGTTTTAGATACTCATTTTGAATTAGATTCACCTGATTTACTTGAATATAATAAAGGAGATGTAATCTATTTGTTATATGGTACTGATAACATTGATTTGGCTACTAAAGTAAGAGATAAAATAGTAAGAATCATAAAGGAGGGAAAATAATGAAAATAGAAGTTTTATTTCCAGAAGTTTGTAACCTTTATGGAGACTTAGCAAATATAAGATATTTAAAAAGATCATTTAAAGATTTAGAAATTATTGAAACTAAATTAACAGATGAACCATATTTTTTAAAACATAAACCTACTCTTATATATATGGGTACTATGACTGAACATAATCAAGAATTAGTTATAGAAAAATTATCTAAATATAAGAAAAGAATTAAAGAGTTAATAGATCAAAATGTTCACTTTTTAATAACTGGTAATGCTTTTGAAATATTTGGTAAAGAAATAATATGTGAAGATAAAAGAGTTATTAAATGTTTAGATTTATATGATACTACTGCTATAAGAGATATGATGCACAGATTTAATTCTTTATATGTAGGTAAATTTGAAAATATAAATATAGTTGGATTTAAAAGTCAATTTACTCATTCATATACTAAAAAGAAATTAAATCCTTTATTTGAAACAGTTAGATCTTGTGGATTAAATCCTGATACTATGGATGAAGGAATAAGAATTAATAATTTTATGGCTACTTATGTTATTGGACCATTATTAATACTTAATCCACCATTTACTAAATGGTTAGCTAAAGATCTTGGTATTAAAGATACTACTCTAGCATTTGAAGAAGCAGCTTTAGATTCATATAATTATAGATATAATGAATATATGCAAAAGAAAAACATTTATTATTAATAAATGTTTTTTTATCTATTTTGATTAAGTGTTCTTTCATAAGAACTAATATCACGTTTTAAATTTAATATATCATTTTGCAATTGATTGATTTTATCTTCAATTGCTTTTTTTTCAGATTTAAATTTTTCTTCAACAGCAGCTTTTTCATTTTTAACATTCTCTCCAAGACCTTTAACAATCTTTTCAAGTTTTTCTTTTTCATCTAATAATTTCTTTCTTGTTTTAATATCAAAAGCTCCTAATGAATTTAATGTATCATTTACTTTAGCAAGTTTTCTTATATTTTCTTGTTGATGTAAATAAGAAGGACTTTCGCTTAAATCCAAAGTTAATTTCTTTTTACTTTCTCCTAAATTAATTATTTCTTCTTCTTTTTTATTTATCTCTTCTTTAGCAGTTTTAATTTTGTTTTCTAACTCTTCTTTTTCTTCTTTATGAGTAGCCCAATATTCTTCCTTTTTATCTGTTTGAAAATGATTAACTTTACTAGTACAAAAATCAAATAATACTTTAGTTTTTTCAAGTATTTGAGTATTCATTCTAGCTTCTTTAAATCTAGTATAAATACTCTTAACAATTGATAATATAGTTGTATAATTTTCAAGAGTAAATAACTCTATATTTGTTTTCATAACATCATATAATATTATTTCTAAACTTGTATTAAATGCTACTCCTGTTAAATTAATACCAGTCATATAATCTACTTGTTCTTTTTTATATTTAGTCTCTAATTCTTCTATTTTTTCTTGAATATATTTTGTATTACCTTGCTTACCACTATATGATTCATAATCAAGAGTTTCTTTTTTCTTTTTAACATATTCATTATATTCAAAATTAAATTTATCAGTATACATTTGTAAACTTGTTAAAGAAAACTTATTTACTTCATTTATTAATTCTAAACAATCATTAGAATAACTAATAGGTTTTTCACTTAATGATCTTGCTACTTCATATCCTTGTTTAATAGCAGCAACCATATCAACATGATGTGGTTCAGTTAAAGTTGTTTTATATACCAAACAAAAACCTCTATATGCTATAGCAATATAGTTATTAGGTTCATTAGCAATAACTTCTGAAAATAAACTGTAAGCTTCATCATATTTTTTTTCAAAATATATTTTTTTAGCTTGAGCAAGTTTTTCTATCATGTATCACACCTCTATCTATGTCTCTTGTTACCCCTATTTCTATTTTTATTTTTCATGTCTTTTTTAACTCTTTTAATGATTCTTTTTACTTTTTCATAATATTCCACTGTTGGTGGAGAAAGAGTTAAATTTAGCTCTTGAAATAGCTTATTAAGCTCTATATATTCTTTATTATAATTCTCTTCTAAATAATGTATTAAATGATGTGATCTAGGAGTCAATAATGCATAATTAGATATATCATTAGCTCCACCATCTTCTTTTTTAACAATATGATGTTTTGTTAAAAAATTAACATCTATTATTTCATCACCCATCCAGTCAATATCAGTAGTATTAAAAATTTTAACCATTAGTTTAATATCAGCTTGCATAACCAAAACCTACTTTCCAATATTTTTAAGATACATTTTATTTTTTAATTTTCTTAATAAGTGGCTAATCCCTATAAGAACTGGTGGTAATAGTCCTAATAAACCAAACACTCCAATTCCACATGTTGCATCAAAGCATAAACTTGAAGTTAAAAAACTTATCAATAAAACTGGAAGTGTTACAAATATTATTCCTGCTACACCAAATCCATAAAAAATATTCGAAAAGAAATCTACCACATCTGCAGATTCTATTTTACTAGTAAAATTCTTCCCACAGTATGGGCAATGTTCAGTATCTTTAATAATTTCTTTCTCACAATTTGAGCAAACTTTGTTCTTCATTTTTTCCATATCCTATGAAATAATTTTATCACAATAGTATTTTTTTTACAATTAAACAAAAATAGTTCTGTAAAACAGAACTATTTTATAACAATATTAACTATTTTATTAGGAACAACTATTTCTTTAACAATTTCATGTCCTTCAATATGTTTTTGTACATTCTCTTGTTCTTTAGCAATCTTAACTAATTCATCTTTAGGAGTATCAACAGGTACTTCTATAGTTGCTCTTAATTTACCATTTACTGAACATGCTATTTTCACAGTATCATCTACACATTTACTTTCATCATATGTAGGCCATTCAAATGAAGATATTTCTTTATTCTTAAGAACTGTTTCATTTAATTCTTCAGTAACATGTGGTGCTATTGGGTTTAATAATGTTAATAATATTTTATAATCATCATGTGAAATACTTTCTTGTTTATCATATTCATTTAACATAATCATTAATGCTGAAATAGCAGTATTAAATTTCATAGCTTCAAAGTCTTCAGAAACTTTCTTAATAGTTTTATTAATAATACTTTCTAATTCTTTAGTATATCCTTTATTATCATTTAATTTATCTTTATAATTATATACTCTTTCTAAGAATCTACTTATACCTTTAATACCATTTTCATTCCATGGACATTCAAGTCCATATTCACCCATAAATAAGATATATGCTCTTAAAGTATCAGCACCATATTCTTCTACTACATCAAGTGGATCAATTACATTTCCTTTAGATTTACTCATCTTATCACCATCTGGTCCTAAAACAAGTCCTTGGGCAGTTCTTTTAGCATATGGTTCTTTTGTTGGAACTACACCAATATCATATAAGAAATGATGCCAGAATCTTGAATAAATAACGTGTCTTGTAACATGTTCCATTCCACCATTATACCAATCAACTGGTAACCAGTATTTTAATTCTTCCATACTTGCAAGTTCATTATCATTATGTGGATCAATATATCTTAAGAAATACCAAGAAGAACCAGCCCATTGAGGCATAGTATCAGTTTCTCTTTTAGCATCTCTTCCACATTTTGGACACTTACAATTTACAAAATCAGGCATTTTAGCAAGTGGACTTTCTCCATCAGTACCTACTTCAAAGTTTTCTACTGGTGGTAAACGAAGTGGTAATTCTTCATAAGGTACTCCTACATCTCCACAATGTTCACAATGTACAATTGGAATTGGTTCTCCCCAATATCTTTGCCTATTGAAAGCCCAATCTTTCATTTTATATTGAACAGCTTTTTCACCTATTTTTTTCTTTTCTAAGAATGCAACCATTTTTTCAATTGCATCTTTTTTATTTGTAATACCATTTAAGTCTTCAGAGTTAATCATTTCTCCATCGCCAGTATAAGCTTCTTTAGAAATGTCTCCTCCTTTTATAACTTGTATTATTTCTAAATTATATTTTTTAGCAAAATCATAGTCTCTTTGGTCATGAGCTGGAACTGCCATAATAGCTCCAGTACCATAACCCATCATTACATAATCTGCCACAAAAACTGGAATTTCAGCATCATTAACTGGATCAATAGCTTTAATACCTTTAATTTCAACACCAGTTTTATCTTTTTGTAATTCTACTCTTTCAAATTCAGTTTTCTTTTTAGCAGCTTCTTTATAAGCAATTATTTCATCATAATTTTCAATCTTTTCCTTTAATGTTTCAACAAGAGGATGTTCTGGAGCAATAACCATAAATGTAGCTCCATATAATGTATCAGGTCTAGTTGTATAAACTTTTAATGATTCTTTTGTACCTTTAATTTTAAATGTAACAAAAGCCCCTGTACTTTTACCTATCCAATTTTCTTGTTGTGTTTTAATATTTGGTAAATAATCTACTTCTTTTAAACCTTCTAATAACTTATCAGCATATTTAGTTATTCTTAAATACCAAACATCTTTCTCTCTTTGAACAACTTCACTATGACAAATATCACATTTACCACCTTGTGAATCTTCATTAGAAAGAACAACTCTACATGATGGACAATAATTAACTAATGTTTTATCTCTAAATACTAATCCATGATCAAACATTTTTAAGAATATCCATTGTGTCCATTTATAATACTTTTCATCTGTTGTATCTACACATCTGTCATAATCAAATGAGAATCCCATCTTTTTTAATTGTTTAGTAAATACTTCTATATTTTTATCAGTAACTTTTCTAGGATGTGTTTTAGTTTTAATAGCATAGTTTTCAGTCGGAAGTCCAAAAGCATCAAAACCTATTGGAAATAATACATTATATCCTTCCATTCTTCTTTTTCTAGAAATTACTTCTAAACCTGAATAAGCTTTAACATGTCCAATATGCATTCCAGCACCACTTGGATATGGAAATTCTACTAATCCATAGAATTTCTTTTTACTTTTATCTGTTCCAGTTTTAAAAGTTTTATCTTTATCCCATTTATCTTGCCATTTCTTTTCTATCTTTTTAAAATCATACATTATTTTTTACCCTCTTTCTTTTTGCTTGGCTTTTTCTTTTTAGTTTCTTTAACAACCTCTTCTATTTTGTCTTCAACTTTTATTTCTTTTTCATGTGATTTAAAATATCTACCTGCGATAGTAAATAATGTTAATAATAAAGTCATTACTATTACCATACATACTAATATAGTCCATACAATACCTTTTATTTTAACTATAATAGTAGCTGTAAAAGAAATAATAAATGAATTAATTAATGCTAATACATTTAATAATTTATTATAATCAATCTTTCTTACATCAATATCATATTTCAGTACAAATGTTCTTATTTCATCATTTTCTTTCAGAGAATTAAAATCTTTTTTCTTTTTATAAATAAGTTTATAAATACCAAATATTATTACAAATAATATTACAAATTCAATTAGTGATTTAACTACTTCACTCATAATAATTCTTCCTTTCAAAATAAAAACTTTATAACTTAAGGACGAATTACCGCGGTACCACCTTAATTCATAAAGTCTATTATGCATCTTAATTCTTTAACGCAGATATACGATATTTCTAGAAAAACAAGTTCAATATAATCATATGTTAGTTTTCACCAAACACTAACTCTCTATAAATACTCTTATATTTACTACTTTCTTCATCACCGAAACATGAGTAAATTATATAATAAAATTCCTTTATTTACAAGTATAAATTTAATTATGGTCTTGGATTTGATGCTGATACATATTTTAATGGATCTACTCTTGAACCATTTAATTCAAGTTGGAAATGTAAATGTGGCCCAGTTGAACAACCAGAACTACCTGATTTTCCAATAACTTGGCCTTGTTCTACATGATCTCCTGCTCTTACTGTAATTGTATTTTTGTATAAATGTGCATATCTTGCTTTTATACCATTTCCATGATCAATAATAACTTCATTACCTATTAATCCCTTACAATTATAATTTCCATTTGCATCTGGTTTTATTGCTTGATCAGGATAATCTATTCTTGCTCCTCTTGCTGGTGAAATAACTGTTCCGGATTTAGTTGCTATTACATTACTTCCTCTATCGGCACCTATATCAATAGCACCATGTCCTCCACCTAATCCTTTATGAACTGAATCATTTCCACCAAAAGTAGCTGTTATTCTTGTTGCTGAAGGAGCACCAGTTGCAAATAACTTTCCATTTACTTCTGTTGTTTCTCTACTACCAACAGGCCACCACCAGCCAGCGTTAGTTCCACCTCCACCAGCAGTTTCTTTCTTCTTTCTTTCCTCTTCTTCTTTAGCAAGTATTTTCTTTTCAATTGCTTTTGCTTTTGTATCTAAAGATTTTTGTGTCTCAATATTTTCTAATTTATTAATGGATATATATGCAGCATATAAATCGCTTCTATTTAATGTTTTTTCAGCAACTGCAAGATATTCCATAGATTGTTCTAATGCAATTTTATTTATATTTTCAGTAGTTGAGTTTTTAATACAACTAAGAGCACTTAAATATTCACCATTACTTATGTTAGATACAAGTCCAATAAAAGTTGGTACTAAAAATATAATAATTGCTGCAATAGCTTTTCTTTTAAATGCATTTATTGCTTCATTAGTTTTACCGCTAGATACAGCTTTAGTAAATGTTAAAGCTCCACTAACAAGCAACACTAAAGGAACTATTATTTTAATAGCTACTATTATAATACGAATAATTCTAAATGTTTTTAATATATCTACATCATTACAGATACTTAGTAAATTCATAATAATCCCCTCGCAATATTTATTATACTAAAAATAGGACAAAATGTCCTATTATAATTCTGCCATATATTCAAATAGTTTCATAAACATATTAATGAATATCTTAGGTAGTCCATCTCTTCTAAGATGTCTTATCATAATTCTCTTTTCTCTAATTGAATATTCTTGATTAAATATTATTGAATCTATTTGTTCTTTTAATTCTGTTGGTATAGCTAAATCATTAATGATACTTTCTAAATCTTCATTTATAACTCTTGATGCATCTATTTCAATATCTTGTCCTTTACAATAAACAAATATTTTAGATTGAACAGGTACATCATAAAATTCAATTACAAAGTCTGTTTCATCAGTATATCTCTTGAATGGTACATTTACTTCATTAGCAAAAACTTGTACACCATCAGTAAATTTAGTATTTCTAAATCTTATTATATAATTTCTCTTTTCTGGAACTACACTAGTTATACCAGCAATTGGTTCGATAGATACTGAGAAATCATTTTCTTTATAATAATAATTTATTTCTGTTGTTAAACTTTCACCTTGTTTATATTTAGAAGAGAATCCATCATCTTCATATAATTTATATGTATTACTTCTACCAGGGAATACATGAATTTCTAATGTCTTAGGTGAAGATACATCATTTAAATTATCTGGATTTAATTTAGCCATTGGTATAATAGCTCCAGTTTTTGCAAACACTGGATAATCTTCATCTTTATAGAATGTTACATATCTTCTACCACCAATAAACTTTTTACCTGTCTTAAATTCATACCAAGTACCATTAGGTAAGAACAATCTATGAACAACTCTATTCATAATATCATCTTTTTTTTGAACAATTGGTGATATAAATAATTCACTACCAAAATAATACTCTGTTTTATACAAAGGTTCATCATAAGTTTCTGGATACTTATAATATAACGGTTGCATTAAAGGTACTCCATTACTAGAATACTTTTTAGCTTCACTATATAAGTATGGTATTAATCTATGTCTTAAATTTAAATAATCTCTAACTATATTAAATGTCTCAGCAGTCCATCTCCATGGTTCACGTTTATAGTACTTACCACCTTCACTAGCAAGTCTAAGTATTGGACTATAAACTCCTAATTGAACATATCTCATATATAATTCTGCATCTTCAGTACCACTATCAAATCCACCTATATCATGACTCCACCAAGATACTCCAATATTAGCAGCAGTTGCATTAAAGAATGGAAGTAATGCTAAGATTTTCCAACTAATTAATGTTCTACCTGAATATAATATTGAATACTTATGTGGTGCGATACCAAAGTTTCTACTAAAGACTATATTTCTCTTTTGAACATTACTATTCATATTAGTATATAAATAATAATCCATAGCAAAGTTTCTTAATTTATTTTCTTTATTATTATCATCTACCCATAAGAAATCTATACCATTATTCATGTAAGGATTAATAATGCCTTTCAAGAAACCATCCATTAATTTAGAATTATATACATTTAATGGAATATTTTTATCTGTATCAACATCATATATTTTTATAAAATCAGCATGATGTTCTTCTTCTATACTTAGTATTCCATCTGTTTTAACATTAGTTCCTAAGAAAATGTTATTAGCATGTAAATAATTAGCTAATGCAGGTGGATTTGGGAATATACTCTTATTAAATGAGAAACTAATATCTGAATATTTATTCTTAGTTCTAGCATAATCCCCTAATAATAATATACTAAGTGGTATTTGATTCTTTTTAAATCTATTAACTAATATTTGAATATCATTTTCTGTATATGGTTCATTTTTAGCCCACCATACACCAAGAGCATATCTTGGAATTAGTGGTGGTAAACCAGTTAAATTAAAGTAATCTCTAAGACCATAACCAAAGTCATTATTATATACAAATAAATATGTATCAGTATTCTTATAGTTTGGAGTAATAATATTACCATTTTTATCTAATATTGGTGTTCTTGAATCATCAAAAGATGCAAAACCATCTAATGAGAATAAACCTTTATCAAATTCAGCTTTTCCAACTGACTCATCTAAACTATAACTTGTTCCCATGAAGTTTTTAGCTTCTACATGACCAAAATACCATACTTTATCTGTATCTTTAATTGTTACTTTTAAATTAGCATCAGGTGCATATTTACTACCTGCATATTGTCTTTCTTTTTGATATTCAATAATAAATTTTTCACCTTTAACTATTAATATATTGCTATCTTCTTCAACAGTTGTTTTAGGATTAGCAAAGTTTCTATTACTAGCAAAAAAAGTTGGATAATCATTAAATGATCCAGTTTCACTATACTCAAATCTAATTAATGAATCAGATAAAATACTAATTCTATATTTAGTTCCCCTAAATACATGTGCACTAGGTGTCTTACTCTTTTTAATATCAATTGCAAAGTTAGGACCTAAATCATACATAATTATCTTTCCTTTCTATTCTTTTTTTATGCTACTGGTAATTCAGTATTTACCCCCATATATGGTTGAACATTCACAGTTGGACCTGACCCTGGAGTTTGTAATGCTGCTAATGGCTCTTCTGCTTGAGGTGCACTAGTTGCAGCTTCAGTTTGAGGTTCTGTTTGTGGTGTTTCAACTTTAGTTTCTTCTACTGGTTGAGCAGTAGATTGTTTTGTTTTAACCATCCAATTTCCAAATATATCACAGTTTGAACTTGTTGGAGGTGGATCAGCTTTTTCCATCTTAACAATCATTGGTATTTTAAATATTCTACCAAAAGCTACACATGTACCTGATTGAAGTGTTTTTTGTTTTTCAACAATATCTTCACTCATATTTGGTACACTCTTAGCTATATATTCTAAATCAGCTGGGTGATTAATTTTAAATATTAAGAAGTTAGCACATTGAGAAATAACATTCTCATTTATATCAGTAGGTCTTTGTGTAATAAGTGTTAACAAGAAACCATACTTTCTACCTTCTTTAGCAATTCTTTCAAATATGTTATATCCAAATAACTTTTTATCATCCCCATCAATAACATATCTGTGTGCTTCTTCAAGTATCATATGTATTGGAAATGTTGCTCTATCTTCTAAAGATCTAGTAAATTTCATGAACATACGTCCAAATATTTTAACTATTGTACGAGCAAATCTATCATCAACATCTTCTAGATTAAAGTTAACAATTTGACATTTCTTATTATTTTGAATTTGTATTTTTCTAATATAATCATCTATTGTTATATAACTATCAGATGAGAAGAAATTTCTATATTGTCTTGATGCTAAATCATGTAATTTAACTTTTAAACTCATTGCTGAATCATACATTGCTTCATTTAATAAATATCTTTCACTATATAAAGTAAAGTTTAAAGCTACTTCTAAATCATGTAATGAATATGTAACTCCAGCAGCTTCAAAATTCCATTTTCTATCTTCATCAACAAATTGTTTAATATAATCAGAAATTATTTTATGTTCAGCAAATCTACCTTCACTATCTATATCAAAACAATTTCTAAAACTTCTAGTAAATCCTACACCAGGAACTTCTGCATTCAAATTCATTTCATTAGTACTTGTTTCATTTAATATTTCAAATATTTGATCTCTTATTTTAGTAGAAGTTTGACTAGTGTACATTATATTTAAAACAGCTTTTGCTAAAATATGATTTTTAAAATCTATTGCTTCAGCATCTTCTCTTGCAAACATTTTTACATATGTTAGAGCTGTTTCTACCATAGATATTTGTGAGAAAGAAGTTGCTTCAAGTAAATTTAATACATCTTCTAATTCAAGTAAACATACTGGAATATTTAATTTTTCATATTCTTTCTTTTCACTTGTAGTAATAACTTTAAAATTATAATAAGGGTTCTTTTCATTTAGTTTTGAAAAAGCATTCATATATTCACCATATGAATCAAATATAAATAAATTTGCTTTATATGGGATTATTTGTGAATCTGGAAAAATATTTTGTATTATTCTACATATACCATATGTTTTACCACTACCAGTATTACCAAAAATAGCTGTGTGGTTAGAAAACATATCATCTAAATCAACTGTTAAAGGAGCATCATTATAAAGTGGTGAAACACCAAGAGATAAACATCTTTCTTTAGGACCTGTAAGAATTTTTAATTCATCATCATTAATAACTCTTACATTAGCATTCATACTTGGTTTAATTAATACACCACCAATAAAATCAGAAGCTGTTAATTCACCTAAAAATGATATCTTGATAGTATCTTCAAGAATAGAATCAACTTCACCTAATATTTTTTTATTTGTGTCCTCAAAAACAACATGTACGTTAATTAAATCACTAGCTTTATCTAAAACTTCAGGTTTTAATTTAACTACACAACTGTTTTTGTTGATCGTTAATATTTTTCCTAGCATACTAAAACAACACCCTTCTATTATCTATAACTATTCTATCAAATTTATAAGAAAAAAGAAATAAAAAAAGATGAAAAAATATATTTTTCATCTTTAATTATTATTTCCAAACAGCATATAAAGTAATTTTTGGTCTATTATTCAATATCCATGAATCAATTACTCCACTATTAACTTTATATCTTGCTTCTTTTGCATCTGCTGTAAGAGCCCATCCTAGTAATGTTTTCTTACCGTTTGTTGCTCCAGTATCTGCAAATTTTTGACCTGTTTTTCCATGATAGAAATTTTGTGTGGCATTCTTTGCAATTTTTCCACCATTAGCATCAAAAGTTACTGTAACACGTTTGGATCTACGTAATATTACTATACCAGATCCACCTTTGCCACCTTCTCCTGTTGCTACATAGTTTTTATAATCAGAAGCTCCAAAGCCTCCTCCACCGCCACCACCTGTATTATCTTTAGCATCACAGGTTGTGTTATATGTACATCCTTTGGCACCTCCATCAGCGCCACCATTTCCTCTAGAACCGTTTCCATTTGGAGAAGTTTCTGCTCCTCCACCGCCACCAGCTCCATATCTGTAACCAAATGTTGTATCTGCAAATGGATATACTCCATCTTCTCCTGCACCAGCATTAACAGGTTTACAATCCCAGTTTACTTTAGCAGGCGTTCCACCTTTCTTTCTTGTAGATGTTGAATCAGATGTTAATATATTCAAGTCAGATACTGCAGTGTCTCGAGAAACAAATCTAGAATGTGCTGATTGTCCACCAATTGTTACTGTATAAGATGTTTTAGGAATTGTTATATAGAATTTTTGATACCAAATTCCACCTTTTCCCCCAGTACCTCCTGCACAATATGGCCATCCACCATTACCTTTTCCACCGGCGTTTCCACCACTTATCAAAAAGATATCAGCTCTTTCGGTAATAGCATATACTGTTAATACTCCAGTTTCTAAGAATTTAACATACCAATCATCACCATTTAAATATGCTTCTCCACCATTATTATATGTTACTTCTTTATTAGAGCCATCTTTAACAGTAAATTTTTTAGTATATTTAAATGCAAACTTTGATGTGATTTCCCAATTAGCATATATTGTAGAATTTGATGAAAATAATGTATTAGATAAAGATGTATTTATTGATCCATCTGCATTTATTACTTTTGTTCCTTTTCCATCTTCTTGAGTGAAATATCCTAAGAATTTATGATTATTTTTTTGAGGTAAATTTATTTTATTAGCAGTTCCACTCATTTGGTTTTTAAGATCTGTATCTATATAAAAACCTTTTCCATATCTTTCATATATTTTTGAAGTTCCTGCTGTATTGGCTCCTTCATTATTAAGTGTAATTGTATATTTAATAATATTTTCTTCCCAATAAGCATATATAGTTTTATTTGAATTAAATAACTTATTAGATACACTTGTATCTATAGAACCATCTGCGTTTATTACTTTAGTTCCTTTTCCATTTTCTTGTGTATAGTAGCCTAGGAAATTATAATCTTCTTTTTTAGGGATTGTAATTTTATTTGTTGCTTCACTCATTTTATTATTAGTTTGTAAATCTAAATAAAATCCATCTCCATATTTTTCATAAATTGTTGAAGTTCCAGGAGTATTTGCATCTTCATTATTTAATGTAATAGCATAAATATCAGGTATCTTCTCTGACCATACTGCGTATAACTCAATAACTTCTCCATCTGTTGTTGATAGATTTTTAACAACTGCTTCATTAATATATGTTGGTGTTGAATCAGAAGAAGTTCTACTCCATCCTAGAAAATCATATCCATTTCTTATACAAGAATTATTTTTTAATTTTTTACTTTCATTATACTTGAATATGGTTTCTCCCATATTTCCAGATCCACTATTACAATTATATTTAACTTTATATTCTATTAAATCCCATGCTGGATATAATTTAATAGTATTTTTATGATTATTATTTTCATCTTTACATAATTCTTCACTATCAAATCTATAGAAACCATCTTCAATATCTTCATTATCATCGGTTATTACAGTTAATCTTTGTCCACTACTATAATCTACGTTATTAGAATCTTTAATTTTAGACCATCCAATATGTTTATATCCTGTCTTAGTAGGTACAGTTGTTATAATTGAACATTCACTACCATATTCACATTTAACACTTTCACTTAATCCATCAAAAGCTAGTTCATAGTATTTTTTCTCAAACTTAGATACAGCTCTTTTACTATTAACTTTAACATTTGAAAATAATGGTAATCCATAATTATCTAATTTAATAGTTCCATCACAATCAACAACCTCTACTTCACCATCATCATTATTACCATAATAACCTAAAAAATAATTGTTTTTCATAGTAGGTATAGTGTCTAATATATAATTTTCTTCTAAATCATTCATTTGTAATTCAGAAGCATCTTCTTTATACATTCCTATACCATATTTAATAGTTATTCTTGATGGACTTTGTTTAGTACTTAAAGCTGAATCATTTTCATTTGATAATGTTAAACGTAATTCTTCTCCATCACCAAATGAATTTATTACACAAAATTCTTCTTTATCTCCATTTGCTATTTCCATTACTTCTTCTTTGGTATAATTGTTTAAAAAATCTCCTGTACCAACAATACAAAATTCATTATTTTTAAGTTTAAATCCTTCAACTCCACCTTTATTATTTAATCTAACTTCATATTCTAAATCTTTTTCATTATTAATATCTAATGTGTTTTCTTCTTCACCTTGTTTATTAGTTATATAACTTATATTATTACCTTTTGTTTTTTCAAGAATAAACTTATCTGTTGATTTTGTATACACAATTTTTGCTTCATCTATAAAAGAAACTTTTTTAGCATCTCTCCATTGTTTTAATACATTTGGAAGCACTAGCAAAACTAGCAATCCTAAAATTGCTATTACTGCCATCATTTCAACTAATGTAAAACCTCTTTTTTTCTTCATTAATAATAAACTTCCTTTAAATATAATCCACATCCAGAAGCACATTTTCCACATGAACATCTATTTTCACTCATAAATATTTTATCAATATCACTTACACTCTTCTTACCATCATTTATATCTAATAATAAACCTACTATATTTCTAATCATATATCTTAAAAATCCAGATGATTTAAAAGTTAAATATAATATATTATTTTGTACTTTGTATGTTAAAGTTAAATCTCTTTGATAATTATCTTTTTCTTTATCACTAGTAAAACTTCTAAAATTATGTATTCCACTCATTTTAAATACAAATTCATCTAATAATTTCTTATCTATTTTTTTATTATATTGAAGTACATAATCTTTCTCTATAGGATTATATTCACCCATATTTATTTTATAAACATATTCTTTCTTAATAACATTAAATCTAGAATGAAACTTATCATCTACTTTTAATATTTTCTTTATATGAATACTTTCATTTATCATTGAATTCATAGAGTGAATAAGTCTTTTAATATCCATCTTATCAGCATCAAAATGACAATATTGACTTAAAGCATGAACATCTTTATCAGTTCTAGAAGCCCCTATTGTATTAATCTTTTTATTAAATATTTTAGATAATACTTTTTCAAGTTCCCCCTCTACAGTAGTTTTACCCTTTTGAATTTGATATCCATAAAACTTACTACCATCATAACTTAAATTAACTAAATATCTCATATGCTACCACTCTCAATCAAATGAACTAATATTAATCCCAAATGAAATAATAAGAAAAAGATATCATTATAATTAACTCTATTAGTTCTATAATTAGTTCTATATTTTTTAAGATCAAATAATCTCATTTCACTACATTTTTGTATTTCAGATAATCTATATTTAATTAATCTTCTAAAATTAGAATGTACTTTCAAATAAGCATATATTCTTCCTAAAAGATTACTATGATAATAATCTATTCCACGAGAAGAAGCAGCTTTAAATGTTTTATATTCAATACCTTGTACTAAAGGTATAAATCTTAATATAGCATTTAATTTAAAAGCTATTTTAGACATTGGTAAATATAAGAAATTAAAGAAAGATAATAACTTTTCAATACCATATATATTTTCACTGGGACTAGTAGTATAAGCAAGTATATTTAAATATTCAATAACTGTTGTAAATTTCATTATATATACTATACATGCTTCTAAAGAAACATCAAAATATAAACATATAACAGCTATTAAAAGATAAAAATATCTTAAAGACCAAATACTACTTATATAGAATCTAAATGGTACATAAGACATAAGCATCATTATAAATACTAATGTTAATATAAAACCATTTACATAAATAGAACTAGATAAACATATTAATATAATTGTTAATAAAAAGTTTATAAGTTTAATAACTGGATTCAAACTATGAATTAGAGAATCTATTGGATAATATGAACCAAATGAATTTCTAGAATACATCGTTATACACCCCCTTTATTAAATCTTGAATATTTACGTAATAATTAATATCATGTCCTTTCTTATTACATAAATCTACAAATTTAACAATCTTAGGTATTTCAAGACCAATACTCTTTAATACTTCTGCATCTCTTAATATTGTTTTGTCTCCCTTAGCAACTAATTTAGTTAAGTGTAATAAATATACTTCATCACTAACTTGATGTGCAAAAGTTGTGTCTTTTGTTAATACTATTATTGTTTTATTATAATTATTTTTTAATATTCTAAATAATCTAACAAGATCATTTTTATCTTTATTACTAAGCCCATTAGTATATTCATCTAAAATAATAACACTAGGATTATATACTAATACACATGCTAAAGCTAATTTTTTAGCATCTACTAAATTTAATATTTGAGGATTTATATTTAAATATGATTCATCAAGTCCAACAAGTTTTAAAGCTTCTTGAACTCTCATACCCATTTTTTTAGTTCTATATTTAAAATACTTAATACCAAATTTTAACTCTTCTTCAACTGTTTTATTAAAGAACATATCATATGGATTCTTATATACATATCCCGTCTCTAATCTTAAAGAATTAACTTTTCTAATACGTCTACCATCATTTACTTTATCACCTATAATAGCTTTACCACTAGTTGGTGACATTAATGCATTTATAATATCAGCAATAGCAGTTTTTCCACTATTAGATGCTCCTACAAAAGAATATACACCATTCTTTTTAATTTCAAATGAAATATCTGAAAGAATAGTTTTTTCTAGAGGAGTACCTTTATTAATTATTAAACCTACATGATCAAATACTACTTCCATAATGCACCTACTAACTTTTCACTATCTAAATAGTATCTATCTATCATTCCATAATCCATAAAGTATCTATTTAAATCTATTATAAATGGTAAACCAATACCTATTTTTTTAAGTAATTTTTCTTCATTTAAAACATTTAATGTTTTACCAAAACATATTAATTTCTTATCATGAATAACTATTATTTTTTCTCCATAAAGAGTTTCTTCTATATCATTAGTTACATTTATAATAATTCCACCCATTTTTTTATATTCTTTTAATATATCAAAAACAAGAACTTTATCTTTATAATCAAGTTCACACATAACATTATCTAATATTAATATTTGTGGTTTTATTATAAGAGCAGATAGTATTTTCATTTTAACTTTATCACTAGAACCAAGACTATTACAATCTCTTTCTAAAACTTCTTCTAATTTAAATCTTCTTGCTTCACTAGCAACTATATTTCTAATATCATCTTTAGTATATGCAAGTCCTTCTAAACCAAAAGCAATTTCATCCATTACTGTTTCACCTACAAAGATATCTAAATGCTTATATAAAACAATAGCCATTCTTCTTCTAATAGTTGGTAAATTTTCTTCGTTTAATTCTTTATCACCAACAAAAATATTACACTTACTATGTTTATTTAATAAAGTGTATATAAAAAGATCATTAGCATTTCCAATGATAGAAACAAAATCCTTAGAACTTAGATTAAAATCTATATCATTACTAAATCTGTATTTAAAATAATCTTTCATACTATTCTCCTATCATAATTATATACTTAATGACTAAAAAATACAATTAAAAAAGGTATACTTTTAAGTATACCTATTTATCATAACCATAATCCTCTTCTTCGTCTTGTTTTTCTTTATTTTTAATAATTGAATGTGCTCCTAGAGCTACTGCTCCTACAGCCATTCCTATTCCAGAAGCAATACCCATTGATTTTAATCCCTTATTATCATGAGTACTTGCAGGTGTTTCAACTACAGGTACTTGTTCTTCAACAATTGGAGCTTCAATAGCAGCTTCTTGGTAATCACTTAAACCTGTATCATCTATAATTACTTCTTCTGGAGTATCAACTATCTCAGGACTCATATCTATTTCAGGACCTTCATTATTTAAATTAGTTGGTCCATAATTAACATTTCCTTTGTTCTTCTTAGATAATTTAACGATTTGAGGTTCATCTTTTTCCCCAAAATGAGGTGTTGATGTTGATGGTTCATATATATCATCTTCACCAATAAATTCAGTAGGGTCTTCTGGCTTTGGTCTTTGTGGAGATGTTCTTGGTTCAGTTGGAGCCATTGTTGGCACTTCAATTGGTTTTGTTTCTCTTTCTGTTGCCGGCTCTGTTTGACGTTCTGTTTGTCTTTCAGGAGTTGTATCTGATGGTGCTCCAGGACCTCCTGGTCCTCCTGGACTTCCAGGACGATCTCCATCATCCAATCCAGTATCATTTAATTCTGGGTCAGAACCCTTTTCTGGTTCTGGTGGATTTAGTTTAGCATAATAATCATCAATTAGTTTCTTATAATCTTTAGAATCATCTATTCCATATTTAGATAAATCTAAACTAAAGTCACTATTAAATGTTTGATTTCCTTTTGTATCAGTAGTTGGATTTTCATATGCACTCTTAACTTGTTCAACAGCATCATTTATTATGTCTTGTGCTTGTGCTACTACTGGTGCAAATCCTTCAAGAACTCCTTTATATGTATTTAAGTCTGTTTTAATATCTATATATTTTTGTAATGTTTCTTTCCATCCTTGCATGTCTGCTGCTGAATATGGTCTTCTACAATTACATGGTTCATATGTTTTACCATCTGCTCCTAAACAAGAATCACAAACATCTGGTAAAGCTTCTTTTTCTTTTATAAATTCTTCTTGTTCAGTTATTCTATCAGTCATTGTTTGAAT
>Ga0247610_10002377_pt1 | contig 21828 bp, 22 predicted proteins | sample 174DNAGHGhighgp2_FD_193483 | JGI IMG/M metagenome (GOLD analysis project Ga0247610, IMG submission 193483) | Sheep rumen microbial communities from Palmerston North, Manawatu-Wanganui, New Zealand - 1742 DNA GHGhigh gp2 | ecosystem: Host-associated > Mammals > Digestive system > Stomach > Rumen...
ATCTTGCCGACCAGCAACTATGTCAACTGGCCGGAACAGACTTCCAAGTGGACTGAAGGTACTATGTACACTACAGATCCGTCGTTTAGTGCCTACTGTAAGCAGAATTATTCCGCAGTAATGATGTTTGACCACACCGACACGGATAACTTCAAGTACAAGAATATCATCAATTACGACGGCCCTGACTTGGATCAAGGATTGTGCGTGATGCTTCCAGTATCTGTGCTGGATGAAAATAACGTCACCCATGACCCAGATGATGGTACGATGATTGAATTCATGTTCAACATCTGGCCGAATCATAAGTACGACGGACGTGCTGCCAATGACTTGATCATTAACAAGTCCCAGATCTATGTGTACAGCGTGCCGGATCTCGCCGAATATAAAGTAAGCGGATTCAATATCGGTACGGTTGAACCTATCGCAAAGTTCAGCATGGCTAGACTGGTGAACTTCTACATGTTCTCCGAGAACGTAGGTGTACCCGATAGGCCGGTTTGCTACAAGGCAAGGTTCATCTTCTCGGCAAAGGAACACCGCTGGAAGACATACGACTATTATCAGCTCCCAGACCATATCTTCCTTTCTCCGAACGGATTTGTCGATCCGTCCCAGCCGGAAGCATACGGTGTGCAGACTGCCGGATTCCCGCTGTACCAGAATCCGTTCAGTGACTTCAATCTGTCTGCAATCCACGTAGACCAGAAGTTCAAGAATCAGATTCAGAAACCCGGCCAGACCGAAGACGACTAGCCTAACTGAGTCATTTTCATTCCAGCTACTCACGGAAACTGATAAACTGTGAGTAGCTTTTTGAATATTGCCATGGCCGAGCTTCTGGAACAAGAAAAACAGACGAATAAGATACATGATTACGTTACATGGCCTGAAACACGTCAGATTTTCGAGGACGGACGTGGTGGTCTTGCGTTTCCAGACCAGAATAATAGCGAATGCCATCTTGACGAGAATGGCGAACTGACCTCGGTGCCGGGTAAGCCAGTTACCGTCAATCTGCATGTCGGTGTAACAAATAGCGGTAACGGAGTTCCTCTATCGAAGATTGTGTTCGAGCCAAGTTATTCCGTATTACTGGATACTAACCATATCGGTTTGACACTGACTAACTTCACCTATGACACGGACACTCAGTCTGGCTCTGTGACTACGGTGGACGACATTCCGTCTGACATGATAGGCAGCGGAACTGTATCGTTTGTAGCGACCACACCGGATACCCTTGAACGTACTACTATTGTTACCACTGGTGTAAAACTGAATTCTTGGTCTGGTACTTCCAATGTATTAGGATTTACCGCAGCAGTGGACTATAAGTTTGATCTCGACGATGGAATCTCGTTCGTAATGATGGTTCCGGTAACCACTGACAATGACAAGTATATTTATTTGTCTCATCAAGATGATCCCAGTGAAAACGGAGTATATCATTTTACTGATGACTCCTATGTGAAGGTTGCTGATGAACCGATTCGAGAACCAAGCGATGAAGGCTATGTCGATCCTAGCGAGGTTCTTAGCGATCCGACTGTCAACGATAATGTCGAATGCTGTGAGCATTTCAGGAAGTCATATTCGCATCGTGAAGTATATGACCGTGTTAACTCGTTAGTTGGTGACGTGACTAGGTTTGGCGTCAAGTCGGCGTCGTTCCACGACTGTGACGGCGGATTTATTGACTGGTTCCTTAACGACGGCGAAGTGAATATCGGTAATGGACACGAGAGCGTATTTGTTAGCGGGTTTGGTCTTGGTAGTATGTACAAGGCAAATGCTGACCAGACTGTACATGAAGCGGCGTTGCCGAAAGACGAATTTGACGAGAATGACGGCACTCTGCATCCGTGGCTGCAGTGGGCTTATGGAACTCGTTATGACGCAAAGACCGATACTGACTTGGCAGCTCTGCCACGTGACTGGCCGTTCACTCACTTGACATCGGATAGGCCGATATTTAAGGAACTAACCGATACTAACAATATCACGCTAGTAAAGCACTGCGATGAAAACGTAGGAAATCTTGAGCGTGATGTTGATACCGGTGAAATTGATCCGGAAACTCAAGAGCCAATCACTAAGCACGTGTTTAACAACCGTCACCACATTGTTCTTTATCCGGACTATACATCGGTAACTAATCGGAATTATAAACAAGATTCCGTCATCGTTAAGCCGCTATTTATCCATCTTCCGGCACCTCTCGATACAAAGGATGGCGAGACCGTAGAGATTACTCTGTCGATTCAGAATGTCGACCAAGATGCATTCGGTACGCCAAATACCGCCGCTGCGTTGAGTGGTTATTACGCTGCGATGTCCCAGCCTCGTGTATACGTTATGGGCGGTGTACAGAAGTTCAGCAACCGTAAGATGGTAATTGACAAGGAATCATATCAGAAAGAAGACGGCCACTATACATTCCGTACGATGTCTCCGGCGTATGCCTATGATAAGGAGACTCCGTTGAGCTGGCCAATCGATATCCGTGCGAATGTCGTAGTACAGAGGAATGACGGATATTGGAAGCCTCGCTCCTATACGGCCCATGGTAAATTGATTTCGAACGAGAATGTCGCTGAAATCCAGTTTGATGGCGAGTTTCCGTACGACGAAGACGCTTCCAAAGGCACCAACAAGTGGAAGCGCATGGTACTGTCTATTTGTGGCATGGCATACTTGGACGATATGGATAATCCGTCGTCGACGAAGATGGGATTGTTGAGCCGAGATCCGGATTGGCTGCAAGGTGATATGGGTCATGGAAAGGACGAGAGTTTTAACCAGTATAATAAATTCTATGCAATAAATGAAACAACTGACCGTGAATATTTGAAACCGATGGACAAGAGATATGTCCTTGCGACTGTCTACCAGACGGCAACCAGTACGTTCCCTTGGGCATTGGCTAACCGTCGTAAGATGGCGACTCTTGATCGCAGCTGGACTGACGAGTCTCATCACGGAACTTCGTCAATTATGAAGATGGTTTATGACCAGAATGTCAAGCTGAATAATGTCTTGCGATCTGATATTTTAAGCAATTACTTTGACGACGTCCATGATGTATCTGCCTATGTTAATCCGTTGAGCTATCAGCGTGACCAGTTGTCATGGCATAGCTTGGGATCCGCTATTCGTGTTGTATTCCCAGATTCGTTCGATGCCGAACCGAAACTGATTTCAAGCGCAAATCCTGTGCGTCAAGGAAATACCGCTATCAAGATGCTTGCATCTGACCTCATGCATATGCGTTTGCTGTCATACAAGGCCGGAAAGAAGGCTCGTGTAAAAGTAACTGGAATCGATACTGAATATGACGGAGACTGGCCAGACGAAGATGCCGAAATAATTACTGGAACAATCTCTCAAGATCATTCGTATACTGGATGGCAAGATGAGTTGCTGCAGTCTGTATGGTGCAGTAATGTTCGTAGTCTACCGGATTATGTTCTAAAGGCAGATACCTATGATGATAAGTCTAAATATTACATGCCAGACATGGAATTGTTTAACGCAGACTGGAATGAATATGTAACCGATGCTAAGTTTCCTTATAATAAGGAATGTAATAAGTCGTCGCTATATTCAAGTGCATGCACGGTCGACGATGGCACTGTGTGTGGAATAATTGAAGCTAGTGACGTCTATGACATTCCTACATGCGATTACTATTCAAATAACTCTTTGCTGCAGTCGATCCAAGCAGTAAATACGACACGTCTGAGATCGCAATACTATAATGCGTCTCGATATGCAGAAACTGTATTGGCGATTAAGCTTGATTCTGCAGAATATATGGACTTGTCCAATCTTGATGGACTGGAAAAGGATTGGATAAATCCGTTCACCAATATCCAGTCGATTGATTCGGTGCCGATGCCGCAATTGGATGGCCTGTCCGCATATGAGGCAATTGAAAACTATATAAATCAATACGAGTTCGCGTCTTCCGATGCAGTACAGATGTACCGTTTTGAAACCGATGACGCTGACGATCCGATCGATGAAGTTTCTACTGCATTGCCGACTAACACCGAACTAGCCAAGTTCTTGGAGTCTTATGTTGCCGCATACGGAGCGAAGATTCCTAAGCACGTATATCAAGGTTCTCGTATCTTATTGAAGAATGGAGAATTTGATTCTGGTGATCCTGACGCACATGCGATTTACTTGAAGACAATTGATCGTGTAAATAAGCATTTCGCTGGAGAGATCGAATCTCTGGATCACTATGTAGCCGACAATTTTGCTCGTGTAACCGCAGCTACACGTGACCCGAACGTTGATTCGGCTTTAGTCAATAAGCCGTCCATTGGTATCTCGAATCCGCCGTACACGACTAAGAAAGATTATGGCAACGAAACCTACACGCGTGTTATCATGGAGTTCACCTTTTCGCAGAAGGCTGGGCGCTGGTACACGACTGGATATCGCCAGCATCCGACAAATTACTTGAGCCCATTGTATGGCGCTGATGCGCTTGGCACTTACGTGCCGTCCCTATATGACGTGGACGGTTCCGTTACGCTGACGGTTAAAAACGGCCAGCTTGTCCCAGCGAACGAAGATGGTACGCTGCCGATGATGCCTCTGTGGGTAAACTCCGCTTGTGGTATGTTCAATTCATATCGCGATCATGTATACTATCCGTATAGCGTTGTTCCACCTATGGATATGACGCTCGGTTGCGTTCCGTTCTTGACTGGTGATTACGAGAATACAGTGTTCGCTCCGTATACTGATGCATCCAAGGGATGGAAAGTCGGTAAGCTTAAGCCGGAATATGACTGTTTACATGATACTTCGATTACATCATCGCTGCAGATGCTGGAAGAACCGTACAAGCCGCTTAACGATCAGGGCACTGGTGGCATCAACTTGTATCCGCCAGCAGATGTGAACGGCGGTCACAAGGATGAAACCGATAACGGTATCCATGCAAACTTCTGGTCTGTACGCCGATTTATCCGTCCGGCTGTAAGTGTACTTGATGGTACTGATATCCCGGCTCATGATGAGCCTGATGTAGACGAGCCGAAACATAGCGGCGGCGTGATATCTGATCCGACTCTGTACCGCATGTTTGACTTCCCTATACAGGGTGCCATTAAGTATGCGCTACCGAACACGGAAGATCCGGACGTTGACGAGAATGAACAATACTTGCTGTATCATGACTTGACAGATACGCCAGTCGACGGCATACTTGAAGAAGGTGCTGGCGATGCCCTTGGTTATGGTGTGGCTGAACGAGATCAAGAGATCGAAAGAGATTAGGAGGAATTATGGCTATTCCGCAAGCATCTAAACGAATTTCGAAACTTCCAAAGATGGAAGATCCCGAAATCGAAAACATACAAGAACGTGTGACCGATACTGGTAAAGAGTATTCACATGCCGACGCATGGGCGATAGGCGTAGACTCACTTTGCCGTAGTGATGGTACCGAGCCTGAAGACGGTTATGTAGGCGAAGACTTGGGAACGGCATTCATTCCAATGTCTCGTATCGCAATGCGAGATAGTAACGGAAAAATTCCGGCCAGTATGCTTCCGTCGCATATAGATGATATGATGTATGGTGAATTGACATTTAGTTCATCGGCGGCAACATTTGTTGAACATTTTAACGATCCAGATGGTACTGAGCATACTCGCACCTATGTATCTCCTGACGACGGTACTCACCCAGTACCGCCAGAAAACATTATCTATTGTGATACCATTGGTGCTAGTCATACTGATTTACAATATCGGTATGATGCTTCTATACCAGTTGGTTCTAAATTTGGATTTATGGAAGTGCCAGGTTCACGAGCATTGACTTCGACATACGGTATTGATATAGTACCAAGTCAGTCGAATGCCGAGGTAACAGTCAACGCCAAGTATCCTAAGCAATTTATCGGAAAGATCAATACATCGACGCAAGATGTATCAAATGAGCCTCGAAAGTTTGGTAATCTCACGTTAGATATGAACGGCATACGAGGCATTAATGCAACTGTCGGTACGGAGCACTGGACGTTCACTGGGCTTATTGATACTGGATCCACCGAATATATTCGGTATCATATGAACATTGAGTTGAAATGCTGGCCTAGCCAAGGACAGAGCTTAAGAACGGCAGATATTATCACGCTTAAGATTGTCCGTTATACAAATGCGGCAAAGACAACATACGAAACGATGTCGTCATGTCGTTATGATATGTCGAGCCTAGCTGATAGTTCTGATCCGGACATTATAAAATTCGCATTTGATTTTGTCACAAATGCGAATACGGAAAGCTTTGCCATTCTTGGTGAGCAGAATCAGCAAGTTACGGTGAGTGTCAATCGAGTAAGCTTGGTTGAACTACTGTAACAAGAACTTGACTGCAGATGCAATGAATATGCCGAGTATGAGAATGCTCGGCATTCCTATTACGGAATACCAGAACAGACGTCTGATATTCCATTTTTTCTGTTCTTGGTTATACAGACCGACAGTAGAAAGTGCTATGTGCATTTCCACTATGATGAACATGTACAACAGTTCGATGATATTTACGTATTGCGAACCGGTTGCGGTTGAGTCAATTTCTCTGATCATACCTCAGAAATTACTTCCTCTTCGGCAGAATCGGAACCTTCTTCCGGGACGACCTTGCCCTCGTCGTCGACTTCGACCTTGTCAATCCACAGAATGACTTGCTCCTCGCCGTTTTCGTCGATTTTCATGCTGGAAACCGGCTTGAAACCGATCTCGCCAAGGATCTGTGCAGTCGTCTGGTCGGACTCGGTCGTTGCGGCGAACAGCGGAGTGCCGAGTGCGTTCAGCTGTGCGACAAGCTCTTGCTCGACCGGGGAATGCATGTACTCGTCAGAGATTGCCACGAATTCGAGCTGTACACGACCGTCGAGGTTCTGTGCGCTCTTGAGCGAGTATTCCTTGAGAGGAATGAAGCCCATGTATGACTTGTCGGTAGGGTCGATAATCGATGCGACTGCGACCGGGATGTTCTCGTCGGTAATGTAGACGATTGTAATGGCGTTCATCAGTCGGTCGATGGTGTCCGGAGTTGCCGATGCGGCGTTGGGCTCCGGCGGATTGATGTTTGTCTTACCGTCGATGAGGTCTGCGAGCTGGAACATCACTTCTTCGGTGATATCGCTTGGATTCTTTACGAAAGCCTCGAACTGTTCTGGGTCGAGTCCTTCAGCAAAGTCTTGCTTGAATGTATCGAGATCGTCTTCAATGAAGTTCATTAGTTCAGCTCCTTTAGGAATTCTTCACCCTGTACGCCGAGCTTCTTGTGGAACATGTTCCGCAGACCGCCAGCGAAGCTATCGGCGGCAGCCTTCTGCGCCATGGCTTGGGTATGGCGTTCCGGGTCAAGCGTGTAGTTGCTTACCTTGATCTCGCCGTCCTTCAGCATATTGTAGATGTCCTTGGCTTCTTTGGCTGCCGGTGTCTGGGCGATAGTAATTGCTTCGCTTCCTTTACGCAGTCCGTTGATAGAATCGGTCTGCTGGGCAATCTTGTCAGTGATGGCTTTTACAAGGTTAGGAATGATGGTATTGCCGTCGTTTACTTCGGTAGGATTGATACCGTATTCGTCAGCCACGTAGTCGACCGTGGTCTTGTTCTGGATATTGTCGATATCCGGAGTATTCCCGGCGCATCCGACTAAGCTAGGGGATACCGCAAGGGCACCAGTTGCGATTGCCTTGCCAGCCTTCTTGACGGCGTTTTTGCCAAAGTCAACAGCCTTACCGGCCATGTCACCGACAAAGCTTTCCATTAGACTGTCGTCATTGAGGGCGTCTACGCCCAACTTGATTGCCTCGCCGACTTCTGTATCGATTCCGATCTTGCCCACCACTCGATACATGTTGTCCGTGCCAGTAGGGCTTACCTCGACAAGTACCGTGCTGGAGTCTACTAGCGTAAGGCGTACAGTTCCGTTGTCGCAGTCGAACACGTAGCATGTCTCCGAGATCTCGTGACCGTTGTATTCGATTCCGGCGGTTTCGTTCATGTACTTGATGGACGACTCGTCTTGGGTCTTGGGGTCGTTCTTGAACTCGCAAATAGTATAAAGACGCTTGATCGCTTCGATGTTCTTGGCGTTTTCCGGCGTCTTGGCCTTGTCAAGCAATTGGAGAAATTCGTAATTCATGGCAAAATCCTATCACTATGTACGCAGTTTATCAAAAACTCGTGCCAGCTTGCCATATAAACATCTTTTTACTATATTAAGGACAAAATCGATTTTTATTATGCCAAGAAAACAAACATTATCAGATTTCGCCGAAGAAATCGTGGCTGTCCCCGATTTTGCTCCGGGTCCATACGGAATGGACCTGGTGATTCGTGGTGACATGAACGACCGAGAGTGGCGTAGATGGAATGCCATTTCCCAGACAACAGATCTTAAGCAGATGATGATCAAGCACCGCAAGGCTAACGGGCCTAAGGGGCTTCGTGACGCAGTCCTTGACTTTCTGCGCACCAACAACATTCAACTAAAGGACGATATCGAAGATGCTTAACATACGATCAGTATCTCATTTGGTACAAGACAGCGACATGGCTTACTTGTTCCGCCTCTGCGTCAATTCCAAGTTCGTCGAGGAAAATACCCGCTACCGTGAAATTGCTGCAAAAACCGACTTCATCCCTGACATGGATGCGAGGGCCATCAACGCTTACGCTAGCCATCCGGGTGAACGCTATCGCATCCAGCTGCTCGGTGGCCTCGTTGACTGGGTAGGACATTTCTCCTTTATCAAGACACTTTTTGACATGGGAATGCCCATGGACAAGGTGGCAAAACTTGCTGAATGGACTCGTCAGTATTACTTGACCATCGATCCGTATGACGACGAGGAATCCGGTTGGTCGTCCGAAGTGACTCGCAAGATGATCAGCGAAGTCAAGATGGATTTCGCCAAGTACAAGATCGATTCCAACTCGTTCGCAGAATGCTGGCGCTCAAATCTTCTTGACTGCGTACACGCTTGCATCGCTCACGAACTCGGACACCTCTGCCTCGGACATTGCGACTGCGAAGGGTACGACGGTACACTTATGTCGTCTAACCGCAACATCGAACGTCAGGCCGACTTGTTCTCCTTCTCCGTCATCCAGTGCGGTACTGGAGTGGCTGCGAAGTCTGTAGGCGCAGTGCTGCTCGAAGTGAGCTTCTTCTGCCTCTCTGCTAGCTATGACAGCGACTCGACGCATCCTAGCTCTTCCGAACGCATCGACAACGCTATCCAGAGCTTCAAGGGCATCATTCCGCCTAAGGACGTGGAACTCTGTCGCAAGATGGTCGAATTGATGTCGAAGGTCAAGAAGCCCAAGAAGAAACCCAAGCCGAAGGCGGTGTAGCCATGAAGATTATCGTATCCGTTGGCGTTCAGTTCATGATGAAGGACAGGGAGATGGACATGCCGTCTATGCTCCCTCGTACCACTCATGAATATCCGATGAACGTCGAGGTTTCTCCGGAACTGCAGCCGTATATCAGTGAATACGCACAGTCCGTTGCCGACCCGGCATATACTCCGTTCTACGAGATCAGCAAGGTTCTGATCGACCTAATCAAGCCTCGTGTCAAGAAGTCCTATCCAGAACACTGGCGTACTGAGACCGATTCGAACGGCAAGAAGATCAAGTTCGTTCCATCTGACGAGACTATTCTCGAAACGGCAATCCGCATGGAAGTGGACGACAAGATCGACGAGCTGCTGGACGAACACAAGAACGAAGTCTTGGAAGATTTGAAGCTTTCCACGCCGAAGGAAGACGAGCGTCAGTATCTCGCAAATACTTTCGTGACCAACCTCGGTTGGAAACTCGCTTAAAGAGTCCCGTATACATACAAGGAAAGGCGACCGTAAGGCCGCCTTTCTTTTTTCTCTCTCTCTCGTAGATTAAACGATGCCGAGGTGGTACACGGTGTTGACCTTCTGGCCGTACATGTACTTGACTCGCTGACCCTTCTTGGGCTTGATGAATGCGTTTATTACGGCTGCACGGATGTGAAGGTGCTTGTGCTTGCCGTTGCCAGTCTGCGGGTCGACGATTTCACGACCGTAGCAGTCGATGTAGGTGGAAAGCACCTTGCCGTTGAGGCCGATGACACGACCGTAGTTGCTGATCTTGTAGGACGGATGAGCCTTGACAGCCTTCCATTCTTCGCCGATGTCCTTACGGAGAACCTTGTCGATCAAGGCTTCTGGCTTGGCGAGAATCTTGGACATGCGCTTCAGCTTCTTGGCGTAGTCCGGAGTTCCTGGGATGGCACCGTAGTCTTCTGCGAGAAGTTCGATGCCGGTAATGATCTTGTTGGTAAGTTGAACGAGGTTCATTTCTTCATTCCTTGTTATTGGTTTAGGTTTCATGTCGTCGATTCGGTGATGAATTTCGGCTTCTACGTCCAGTCCGTGATACTGACACATTTCGGCTAGTACATCTACATCGCTTAATAGAGCTGATTCGATGCGTGCGTTATCGCTTCCAGCTAATATGGTATGTATGAAATCTTTGATTCTGTCAACAATTTCCATAGGATTTGACATTGTAACGTAATTGATGTAATTTTAGCAATAAACAATTTGAATTGCAAACTGGCCATTATGCACGATTTTTTCAAGAAAATAGACATTTTTAGCAATATATCATTTGACGAAGAGTGGCACACCTATCGGCTGAATGGTAAGAAGACGATATCCGTAACGAAAGTTACCGGGTCTGTCAAGGAACCGTTCGACGCCGTCAAGAAATCACAAGAATGCGTCGCTCGCATGAAACGGGAAGCCGAGGAAGCCGGACAGCCAATTCCGACTATTACTCCGGAAGAACTGCAAGACCAGTGGGCACGTACGAACCTAATAGCACGTGCAAAGGGCTCCGCCGTCCACAAGTACATCGAAATGACTATTGCGAACAAGCTGCAGCGTTATCCGAAGGATATCGTTGATGCGGAGTTCGCAAAAGATCTCAAGAAGAATCCGAACATGAAGTTCGATACCGACCCGGTGCTTCCTCTGTACAAGAAGATCACGCCGATGGTCGACCAGTTCCTCGCCGATATCCGTGGCAAGATGTATCCGGTTCGCTCGGAACTTGTTATCGGTAGCCCTCGCTACCAAGTGTGCGGAATGATCGACCAAATCTTCTACAATAACAAATCTCAAGCTTTCGAAATATGGGACTGGAAGACGAATACAAAATTCGACACTACTTCGAAATTCCATCTCGAAGCTCCGTGCGAACATCTCGAAGCGTGCAAGCTCGTCGAGTACTCTCTGCAGCTTCACTGCTACAAGCGCATATTCGAGGAAGAGACCGGCATCGATATCAAGAACTGCTATCTCTGCTGGTTCAGCGAGGCGCAGCCGTCATACAAGGTAATGAAGTGCGTCGACGTGGCGAACGAAGCTAAACTCCTCTTGGAAAAGGCGGTGGAATATGTCGAAGGAAATTGACGATATCATCAAGTCGTTCACGCCGGAACAGAAGAAACTATACGATACCATGATGGCTGACGAGAAGAAGCTTCTCGCAGACTGGACTGGCAGCAGAAACATGTACAACGAAGCTATGAAGGTCATCAACGACAAGGAGATCGGCCCTCGTGTCCGCTTGTACTTGAAGGGCATTTCGTCCTACTGGTCTGGCCGTAAGAAACTGATGGAGACCTTGCTCGTGTCCATGGGCAAGGAAGAACTGTTGACCAAGTGGATCGAAGATGCCCAGAAAACCAAGTGAACCTCCTAAGGTATTCGAGGCGACCGTATTCGTCATCGGCAAGAAGCTTCCTTCCGGAAATACCTATCCGCAAGAGCTTGCTGACCGCATCATCATGAACGTGGTGACCGGAAAAGAGAAGTACACCATCGAGGAAGTCGCCCCAGCTGACCGTGCAAAGAACGGAATCCAGCCATACGAGTCATGGAAGCAACGTGCCATGGCGGTATGTGTCGATGCACACATGGACGGATGCCGACTTGTCATGGCGTTCAAAATCTACAAGAACAAATATGGAAAGAGTCTTGAACTGATCTTGCAGAACAATCCTCCGGGCAGTATCGAGTTCTATCCGGTTGGAATCGGAAACCCAGACGAGAACGGTGTAGTAACCGATTACGAGCTGGCATATGTCACTATGGACGTAAAGCAACGGGGTATCCAAGGATGATTCGTGCAATAGTAGCGCTTAACGCAGATGGCTATGTCATCAAGAAAAGTCTGGTCGGTCTACCGGCCAGCGTGATGGACTATGAAGAAATGCAGTGCTTGGTCAGCAATACGCTGATCATGGCGACTATGGATATTGTTCGTAAGTATCTTCCGCAGCATATCGCAATGGTAAGCCGCAAGAGCTTGCTGGCAGAGAATGACAAGGCGTTGAGCACGATGGCCGCCAATATCGAGAACCAGGGAGTCGGTGACATATGCGTTCTAGCAAACGAAGGTGTTCTCGATGAAATGGACAATATCGGTCTTGGATATGAACTTGTAGTGGTCTATCCAACCGAAGTCGGTGTGCCGGAAAACTTAATTGCTGGCAAGAAACGTGTAGACGCACAGTACTGTGACAAGTACATGATCGCTCGCTATGAACAGTCTGTGACCGAAGCCAGCGATGTCCAGATTTCCAACTGTATCGACGGACTTGAATCATATTTCAACATGGTCGACAACATGGACAAGCGGGACAAGGAGGCTGTCGACAAGATCGTACACGGCGTCAAGATGCTTAACCGTGCGCTGCAGCGTGAGTCGTCCGATAATAACTTCATGGGTGATTCTGAAGATTCCTATAGCGGTGTAGGCGAGATCGATTCCGCCGAGGAAATCGACCGTCTCTGGGATACCTTGCAGATGGTAGGCGACCAGATGTCTGATACTACAGACCTTGTCCTTGAGACTCAAGACACTATAGCTGAAGTGCTGTCCTACATGAAGAACAATCTGCCAATTCCTCAGCTGATGAACCGTATGGCGATGGTCAACGGCGAAATCGATGGTCTGCGTAAGCAGCTTGGCTCACACATAGAGGAGTCGCTGACGGCTCCTAAACAGAAACGAGACCCGTTAATTTGGGTCATTTTCGGCATTTCTATACTTGCATTGATCGGAACAGTGATAAACTTATGCTGGTAAGCATAATGGTATCATCATGACCGAACTTCAGAAAGAATTTTGTAACGACGTGGCGACGCTGTGCGAAGCTGCGAAGGCTCCGGAACTGTATAAGCCCATCATCAAGCTGTGGGCTATCTACGAAGCCGAACTTGGTACGCCTACCGCTAACGGTCAGACTAACGATGGCAAGGTTCCTAATATGGACTTGAATAATCTGAGTTCTACCGAGTTGCAGCAAAATGCAGCTGAACTGCAGAAGCTTGCTGAACAGAAAAAGGCGGAAGAACAGGCTAAGAATAAAAGTACGGAAACGTCAACTATTCTTGCTGAAAAGATGCGAGAAGAAAATCGTCAGCAAGAACAAGAAAATCAAGACAATGCTGGTGCAGTAAATGGATAAGTACGAGAAATTCGAGATGTTCCTTGAGTCGGTGATGGATACCGACCCGGTGATGGAGACAGTGGGCAATCTGTACTCGCAGTTCCGTCATGGCAATATCTACAAGCCTCTCGTCGTCCCAAATTCCATACGTTCCGTCACCGTCGACCCAAGAAGCGGTCTCGCTAACAAGATCGTTACTCCGGGCATAGATGGAATGGGTGCCCCTACTCATCAACCTACAAGTAACTGCACGTCAAGTACTGGAAGCACCAAGAGCAATACGCTTACCGAGCCGATGCCGAAGACTGACAAGAAATTTGTCAAGCCGCAGCAGATCCAGACAACTCCAAGCAAGCAGATCAAGGAACTGATGGAGAAGTCTCCAGCGAACAACGTGAAGCCCATGGAACTCACCAAGACATATTCTGAACAAGTGCCCGTGTGCGGCTACAGTGTCAAGACTGGGTCGACTGGTTTGACCGGTGCTTACCAACCAGGTTGCGATGCCGGGTACAGTGCTGGTGGTGGAGGCGGTGGCGCATCGTCTGCAGCGGCTCCAGCAAGTTAATGAAAATGCCTAGCCATCTAGGCATTTTTTATTATATTTGGCACATGATTAAAAGAAAATTTAAAGTAAATAAGAAAGATCCCGCAAAGCGCATCGATCAGATGGACAAGGCTGAACTCATTAAACTCCGTGACTATGCAACATTTATGGCCAACGCCGCCGGATATGCAGATGACGGCAGAATGCAGAACTGGTGGATTTCCGTTGAAGGTGAGTGCAATTTCCGTATCAAATCTATGCAGTAACTGATAAACTACAGTCAAGTTTCCACATGTAGGAAGTTATGACTATAGTCGATTACATTACAAAGGATTTGGGGCTGTCGGCAGCTCAGTATGAAGCCATCGATAAGTTGGCAGACGTATGCGGAATGAAGGCCATGTTCGAAAGTGGCCAGATTGATTTAAGCGCTCTTGCAAGTGCGTTTGGTAACATCAAAGCTGAACCTAAAAAGAAGGTTAAGGCATACGGCTCGTACAGTGCAGCCGAATCTGACGCAGCCGATGACCATGAGGATGATGAAGTCGACCTTTCTGACATGATGTCCGTATCTAGTATAGATGACGGCGGCTTTAATGAAGATGGCGACCCGGCTGGTGTCACGACACTTAAGCATTTTGATAAGAATTACATTGATAAGGTACGTAGCGATGATGCTATGAGCCAACAGTCGACGGATGCCGATGAATCGACTGACGCTCTGGAAAAGGTCGACGTAAGCACTATCATCACGAAAATTGGTGAGCTGGCTGGTGTACCGGTCGAAACCGTACGCGAGATTGCTAACGCAGCTGCGGAATCTATTACTCCTATGACGAACGGCGGTGGCTCGAAATTTGCTGAATGGAATGACGACGCAAAATCGAAACTCGGCTGGGACTCGGATGATCCGTTGGGCAGTAGTAATAAGCCTATGGCCATGGATGAGTTGGTTCCGCTTGCAAAGAGCAAGGGTATCGATGTCAATAAGGTGCTGGCTGGTTCTAAGGAAAAGACAGCTAATGCTGAAACGGACGAAAAATCCGCTGTATTGAAGCAGACAATCGAATCCACTAATGACATGGTGGATCTAATCAACAAGAGCTCAAAACTAGCTGCACTGCTGGCCGCAATTAAGAAACATGAAAAACAGAAGGCTGATGCAGCTGCTAATCCAAACGCAAAAGACAAGAAGGCCGCTGCAGCTGCTAATCCAAACGCAAAAGACAAGAAGGCCGCTGCAGCTGCTAATCCAAACGCAAAAGACAAGAAGGCAGAACAAGATTACCTTACTGCAGAACAGAGAGAGCTTTGGCAAAAATTGGGCAACATATATGGCCTTGTCAATAAGTTCACCGAAAATTATCCAGCAGATCCGTTCTGCGTCGTGTTTACTAAGTTGATAAATCCGAGCGATTTTATACAGCAGTCGAAACCAAGATACGATCTATCGAGCTTGAATGATATTGCTGATAAAAAGAAACCGTCAGCTAAGAAGTTTAACTCCGGATCCGCTGCGTCTGAGTATGCCAAGTACTGTCTCCGTTGTAAAGCTACTGGTACGCCGATCGTGTCGAAGGAAGCGTTCACGGCTAGAATGAGGGAGCGCGAGAGCACAGCTAACCAAAAGATTAGCGACTTCCTTAAGTCGATTCAATAGAAAAAATAAGTGTTTTTGTAAATTTTTATAAATATTTGATAAAAATGGGCAAAAACACTTGACGATCAAAAAAATATTTGCTAAACTTGGAGACAAAGAGGTTTAAAATGCAATTCTTGAAACATAACATTCAACTCGTCGAACGCAATAGTCAGTTGGCACCCAAGGCCGACCGCCTGTTCGCATATACGGGTTGCTGGTATGGGCTAGAGTTGCACCGATGATTTCCTTGAAAGGTTGATGTTTGATGGGAACCCGGTTGCAACAAAAGCAATCGGGTTTTTTCATTCACCGACCGTTTGGGTCTGTAGCTCAGTTTGGAAGAGCGCCTCGTTTGCACCGAGGTGGCCGTGTGTTCGAATCACATCAGATCCACGAATACGACAAGCTCGTGAAGCTTGTCTGCAGATTGACATTTCGGATGTTTTTTGTATGGGGCATTAGCGCAATGGTAGAGCGCTTCCATGGCATGGAAGAGGTTTATCGGTTCGAGTCCGATATGCTCCAGTATATGGGGACTGTGTCACAGTTAGGTGGCTAAGGGTGAGAAGTGATGATCGCCTAATACCGTAGTTTAAACACTCGCAGTCTCCACCATTTTATGGGTCATTAGCTCAACTGGTAGAGCGTCTGCTCCGCACGCAGAAGGCTGTCGGTTCGACTCCGACATTGATCCAGTAACTATGGTTCTGTGGCCAAATGGATTTAAGGCATCTCGCTACGAACGAGAAGATTCCTGGTTCGACCCCAGGCAGAATCACTATATGGTCCCGTCGACCAGCGGTTTAAGTCATCGCACTTTCTATGCGATTACCCCGGTTCGAATCCGGGCGGGACTACTAATTTATCCTCATCTATATCAATTGGTTAGATAGTCGCTCTGATAAGGCGGAGGTTCTTGGTTCGAGTCCAAGGGTGAGGACTATTTTGATTGGTCAGCGGGTCGTCATGACGGCTCTTGGTAACTATCAAGTGGAAGGTTGAATTCCTTCACGATCCTTGATCAGTCATTATGCCGCTGTAGCTCAGTAGGTAGAGCGGTAGACTGAAGATCTACGCGTCGGAGGTTCGATTCCTCCCGGCGGCACTAACAAATTTATGGGTACTCTGCTGCAGAAATGCCGAGTAGGAGAAAGTCAACAGAAAATTCTCGGATAGTGATCTAACCAGTCACAACCTTCCTTGAATAAGTATCGCGACCTAACGAAAGCTTAAATGGAGATGCAGATGTAAGCTGGTAACTTACATGGTCTGATGACCTAGCTCTGGTTCGAATCCAGGAGGGCCCACTATACCTCACTGGCTCAATTGGTAGAGCAAGGCACTCTTAATGCTTGGGTTGAAGGTTCGAGTCCTTCGTGGGGTACTAACAAATTATTGCGGTGTAGCTCAGCGGTAGAGCGAAGGAATCATAATCCTTGCGTAGCTGGTTCGATTCCAGCCTCCGCAACTATGGGGACGTGGTGAAGTGGCCTAACACATCGGTCTGTCTAACCGACATTTTCGCGGGTTCGAATCTCGCCGTCCTCGCTACATACTCGATTCGCCTAGTTGGTCTATGGCGTCTGCCTTACAAGCAGAAACAACCTTGGTTCGAATCCAAGATCGAGTACTATAGGGAATTAGCTCAGTTGGAAGAGCAGCAGTCTCCAAAACTGCGTGTCGGGTGTTCGAGGCACTCATTCCCTGCTAACAAATTATTTATGGGTATGCTGAAGAGTTGGAGATCTTCTTCGGTCTGTAAAACCGACGGCTACGCCTTTGGTGGTTCGAATCCACCCATACCCACTACTTATTCTATCCTAGCTCAATGGTAGAGCGTTCGGCTGTTAACCGAATGGTTCCTGGTTCGAGTCCAGGGGATAGAGCTAATCATTTCAGTGTGTAGCTCAGCTGGTAGAGCGCATGATTCGGGTTCATGAGGTCGGTGGATCGTTCCCACTCACGCTGACTATTGCCTAGGTAACTCAATTGGTAGAGTACCTGATTAGTAATCAGGAAGTTGGCGGTTCAAGCCCGTCCGTAGGCGCTAATATTCCGACATAGCTCAGTTGGTAGAGCAGATCATTCGTAATGATCAGGTCGCTCGTTCGAGTCGAGCTGTCGGAGCTATGGAAGTGTATCCTAACTGGTAAGGAGCAGCATTGGAAATGCTGTGTGGGAAACTGCTTGAAGGTTCGAGCCCTTCCACTTCCGCTACTGGAAGCGTAGACCTAACTGGTAAGGCCGCTGATTCGAAATCAGTCGTGTGGAGGATACTTCGCGTGTGGGTTCAAGTCCTACCGCTTCCGCTAAAGATTTTTGGAGAGTTGGCAGAGTCTGGCTTATTGCATCACGGTGCTAACGTGACGGTCTTCGGATCCACAGGTTCGAATCCTGTACTCTCTTCTAACATGGTGTCCGTAGCTCAATTGGTGGAGCCCTGGTTTGTGGAACCAGCTGTTGCAAGTTCAAGCCTTGTCGGATACCCTAATCAATGCCCGTTGGTATAACGGCTATTACGACAGACTCTGACTCTGTAGATGGTGTTTCGACTACATCACGGGCAATAAAAACTAAGTTATATTAGTAGATATATGAATTATCAACGAATTTATATAAGTATTATTATACATGCGCAATCGCTTCGAACTGAACGATTGATATTGAAACGACAGGGCAAATATTTTGAACAACATCATATAATACCACGCTCATTAAATGGTAGTAATGACATAAACAATCTATGTTTATTAACGGCTCGTGAGCATTTTGTTTGTCATTGGTTACTCATTAAAATGTATCCAGATGGGTCAATGGAACGAAATAAAATGTTATGTGCGCTATGGAAGATGAAGCCAAATACTAAGACGGCGACTAGGAAGTACATCAATTCTCACGTGTATGAATATTTACGGATTCAATTTGCTCAAGCAATCCGTACATTTTCATCAAAAGCCAATCAAGGTAAGCGTAATCCGAGGTACGGATATGTGTGGTATACGAACTCACATGATGGTAAGTCGCAAGCGTTTAATTATATACCATCATATCCATGGGTTAAAGGAAGGTATTTATTTCGTGGAGAAAACAGCCAACTGAGTCGGACTATTAAAGAAATTCACCGAACTTCAAATGATCCTATTGATCATCGAAAGCGTACGCAATATCAATATGATGAACGCATTAGACTTGCTAGAATTATGTGGGATGATTATCATTCGCATAATTATAGTTCACTTAGAGATTATGCCGCTAAAAAGAATTATGGTAAAAAATATGTTGTATCTTTAATGAAACTTATACCAGCGTATGACCATGTATTTATTGGTAGATCACACAATAACGGTTCAAAAGCTGAATGGGTTGCGCATTATATTTAATTTTTATGCACCTATGTTGTAGTGGTAGCAAACGTCCTTGCCATGGATGAAGCTCCGGTTCGAACCCGGATAGGTGCTCTAACTTTTATCTCGATGTGGGGGAATTGGTAGACCCGCCAGCTTGAGGGGCTGGTTCGTAACAGAGTGCATGGTTCAAGTCCAGCCATCGAGACTAATCAACAATCCGGCGATTGCTGGAACTGGAAAGACAATTCGGACTTAAAATCCGAAGCACGTAACGTGCGTATGGGTTCGAGTCCCATATCGCCGATAGGAGATAAATAACATGAAAACGATTCTTAAACGCACCCGATTATGATGGTTGCAGTTGCCATTGCTCTTATCAACTGCATCTATGCGGGTATAGCTCAGCTGGATAGAGCAATAGACTTTTAATCTATGGGTCGTGGGTTCGATCCCCACTACCCGCACTACGCGACTATGATGTAACGGTAGCACCACTGGCCTCCAACCAGTTCGTAGGAGTTCGAATCTCCTTAGTCGCTCTAACTTATCGGCATGTGGAGTAACTGGTAGCCTCGCCAGAATCAGAATCTGGTGGTCGAAAGATCGTGAGGGTTCGATTCCCTCTTTGCCGACTATCGCCCGGTGACGGAACTGGCATACGTATCAGATTCAAACCCTGAGTTTTGTGGGTTCGATTCCCACCTGGGCGACTAAACAATTTTTCTAACAAAGGAACTAACATGATAACCGTTTCACAGATCAACGAACTTCGCCAGCAGACACAAGTGAGCATGCTTCTCTGCAAGCAAGCTCTTGAAGCTACTGACGGTGACATGAACCGAGCCAAGGAATGGCTCCGCAGCAAGGGTAGCGAGGTCGCTGGCGACGGCGGATCGTTCGGATATTCTCTGTTCGAGGACGCTACCGAAACCCTACAAGGTGTTACCGAAGGTGGCAAGGGTTTCCAATGGACTGATGGCGTAGTATCTATCGACATCCGTGGTTTCGACGGATCGTCTCCGAGAACTCTGTGGGGAAGCGACAGACGCATGCTGGTCTGCAGACCAGTCAAGGCGTAACTTCTGCCCACGAAGCTCAAATGGATGAGCTGCGGATTTCTAATCCGCTGGCTGCGAGTTCGACTCTCGTCGTGGGTACTACTTGCAATCAAAACACTTTTTGCTATATTATGTACTGCATTGAGTTATGGTGTAACGGTAGCACACGGGATTTTGATTCCCATAGTCTAGGTTCGAATCCTGGTAGCTCAACTATCCGGTTGTGGTGGAATTGGTAGACACGTCAGACTTAGGATCTGGTGCTTATGCGTGTGGGTTCGAGTCCCTCTAGCCGGACTATCAAGAGGTTTTCTATGAGACGTTTGTTCATTATCCGCAAGGACTTGGATTTATCTGCTGGCAAGCTTGCGGCGATGGTCGCACACTGCGCCGAAGGCTACTGGACGCGACTTATCGCGAGGAATGCCACCGCCGGAGAACAGTATAGCGTACAGTTCACGGTGGACAAGGCCGTAATGGACGAATATATCAAGGGCATCTTCAAGAAGACTATCTGCGAGGCGAAGAACCTCAATCATCTTATGAAGGTCAAGGAAGTCGCCGACGGCCTTGGTCTTGTACAAGGTGAAGATTACGATTTCATCGACGACGCATGCTTGACGGAGCTGACTCCGGAAGCTGTCGACGAGAAGGGCAATGGCTATTGCCGAGTAGGCGTGTGGTTCAAGCCACTGTCTGACGAAATCAGTCATACGTTGTCCAAGAAGTATCAACTTTATCATTAATTATGCTGACGTGCCGAAGTGGGAACGGGTGAGTCTGCAAAACTTTACATTGAGTGTGTTCGATTCACACCGTCAGCTCTAGAAACTTACAAAAAATATCCGAAATATGTTGCCAAACAATGTAGACTTTGCTATATTTTTGGCACGGCAGTCCGAGAGGCTGTCGAGAAGATTGACAAGTTGGATGATTCTTACTGTTCCATAGCTCAGTTGGTAGAGTAGCGGACTGTTAATCCGTTCGTCCCTGGTTCGAGTCCAGGTGGAACAGCTACATAAATTTTGCTGCGGGTGAGTGGAACGGATCACCATTCGAGGCTCATAACCTCTGAGATACTGGGTTCGACTCCCAGATCCGCTACTAAATTCTCCGATCGGTGCGTTGACCTCCCCTGGTCACACCAAACAATGCCATCGACTCGGAGTCGTGGAGCCTGACCATGGATAACAGGCAAGTTTGACTGCAACGTGGACGAGTGCAAACACTCGGTGCGACACGTTGCAGGATGTGTTTCGCAGACGGTGATAGAGCAGGGATACTTCGTTTTATTTTGGAAAACACCATAGTTGCCCTGTTCGCCTATGCCTCTGCGGATAAGTTTGTCGTGAGCCGAGTACGCCAACAAGGTAGAGCGGCTGACTCCCGGCGCAAGCCGGTTAAAAGTCAGTGGTTTGCCGATTCGATTTCGGCCTCATAGTAGCGACAAGGTGCTTCCCGATAAAGCTCATGGGTGTCGGTGGGTCGATGCTTAATCGGAAAAATACAGCGGCGTAGGCCCACATGGGTTAAAGAGTGAGAAGTTCTCCGGCTACGCTTCCAGGTCGCCTATGTGGGACGGGTTGACGACCGTCGTAGCATAGTTACCCTTGATCCAGTCAATAGGGAAAGCGGAGACTGGATTCCTCTTATACGAGAGGACTTGCCTTAGCAAAGCAAGATGTG
>Ga0247610_10002378_pt1 | contig 21821 bp, 18 predicted proteins | sample 174DNAGHGhighgp2_FD_193483 | JGI IMG/M metagenome (GOLD analysis project Ga0247610, IMG submission 193483) | Sheep rumen microbial communities from Palmerston North, Manawatu-Wanganui, New Zealand - 1742 DNA GHGhigh gp2 | ecosystem: Host-associated > Mammals > Digestive system > Stomach > Rumen...
GCCAGAGATAACCCATTTTGTAATCCTCGCGGGAATTGAGAACTTTTGACAGGATATAAAGAAAATTAATGTAGAACTTTGTCCCTGCCTCTTTGGAATAGTTAACGAGATCAGTGACGTCAATTCTTGCCGTCATGGAAGTCGAGCACTTGCAATCTTCCGAAAAGTGGCGGAACACACCTTTTCTATAGTACGACTCTCTGTCAATTACCTTATAGGCCATTTGCATCATCCTCACAATTTTATGTATCTTGCGTTCTTAAAAGCGCCAATTTTTTTTATCTTATTTTCTTTCATCATCTTGTGTAGTACCAATTCAACCGTTTTAACGCTGATATCAGGCACTTTTTCTAAAATATCCTGTTTCGAAATCGGAACAACAGCGTTGCGTAATATACACTCTACCCTTTCAGATTTCTTTGCCTTTTTTAATGATATATCTGTAAAGGCATTATCAAGATTCTTAAAGCACCCATAGAGGATTTGCAAAAAATTGATAATAAACGGCACATAATTATTTCTATTTTCATGCCATAAATCCGAAGAAACTTTCAATGCTTCATAATAGCTTTCCTTATACTTTTCAATCTGCCCTTCATAAGAGATGTACTTAACGATATCATATCCAGATAAATACAACAATAATACTGTTAACAATCTTGAAACACGTCCGTTTCCATCTGTAAAAGGATGTATGCAGAGAAAATCCAAAACAAAGCAAGGTATCAATAAGAGCGGCGAAATTTCGGAGTCCTGTCGCGCATCATAATAAGCCATCATCAATTGCTGCATAGCGGCCTTCACATCCTTAGCCAAAACCGGTTTAAACCGTATCCGTCTGCTTCCGTCAGCGCAATATTCCATAATATAGTTATTGAATGTTTTATATTTTCCCGCCTCTTGATGGTTCGTCTGCTCCTCTATCATTTTATGGAGACCCAGGATTAAGTCTTCGTCAATATCCAGATTCACATGGTTTGTATGGATAAAACTAAGGGCATCTTTATAACCGGAAATTTCCATTTCATCATGCGTCACAGGCATTGCGCCATTCACAATCTCTTTGATCCGTGCTTCCGTGGTGACAATGCCTTCTATCGCGTTACTGCCTTTTACAGACTCAACAATTGCTTTTTGTTGCAAGCGTTCGAAGGTTTTACCATACTGTTGCTTCCGGAATTCCTCCTTTGATTTCAAATCCGCAATTATAGTTGTGAGTCCTATTATATTACCAGGAATCCCGTCTTTCAGAAAACAATAATCATATTTACGCATTTTAATTTTCCATATCCTTAAAATAAATTTTACTACCTAAATTTTATCATTTTTTAGGTAGTAATTCAACAATATTTTTATTAAGGAAGTACTGATTAAAACTCTTGATGTCGTATAGACTTTAGTATATATTTTTTTCTTGTGGCGATTTGTGTTCTGCTCATTGTCAGCGGAATTGCCGGATTAAAACTTCTTTCTGCAGACTGACATTATCACGGCAGCGATAACATACGCAATTTAGCATAATCCTGCGGTCAAACCAGAAGTTTAGCGCAAAAAAATCCCTGATTCCGAACAATCGGTATCAGGGATATTATTTTTGGTGATCCCGGGCAGATTCGAACTGCCGGCCTACCGCTTAGGAGGCGGTCGCTCTATCCAGCTGAGCTACGGAACCATGTTAAACAGTATGACATTTTCCAGGGACAAGCATATAATACTTTTTTTGCCAGTCGCAACAAAAACTAAAATCCAACCCGATAATCAGAAAGAAAATGCCGGTTCGCCGCCGGCATTTTCGACTAATCACTACAGGTTCTCCGCCATTCCGGGGGGCATGCTCCATTCCACCCGCACATCAATGGCAACCCACATCCGCGTCAGGCAAAGCTGGAAGCTCTCCAGGCTTTCCAACGGCTGCAGGGTCACCTCTTTAAAGTCGCGGATGGTTTCCCCACAGGCAACTTTAAAGGTATGCGGTTCAGCCAGATACTTTTCCACCGCGGCTTTCGGGCCTTCTAAGCCCAAATGCACATCTGCGGTCTTCGTATCCGGATCATATTCAATATATCCATAATTTCCGTGAAAATTAATCGTCACGGCAAATTTTTCCATAATACGCCCTCCTCAAAATTCCATATTATTATATCAAAAAATTGAGGATTTAACAATACATCTGCCAGTGATTCTTTCTCTTTCTGTAAAAATGCTTTCCCGTTCACGGCAAGGCAGGCCTGCGAAAAGGTTCACTCCTCTTTTTCCTGCCGGGGCGCCGGGCGCAGTCTCTGCTCCATCGGAATCTTCGCCAGATTCTCCGCAGCGGCAAGCTGCGCCTGTTCGTACAGCTGGCTCTGGGAGCTGATCTTTTTCCCCTTGCCGGCCATTACCCGGCGATAGCTTCCATTGCTCTGCATCATATGGGCGCCCACATTATCTTCCAGATACAGATGCAGGATCTCTTTAATGCGAGCAATGTGTTCTTCTGTTTCCACCGGGAAGAACAGTTCCACACGGTCGTTCAGGTTGCGGTGCATCCAGTCGGCGCTGCTCATATATAACTGCTCGTTGCCATTGTTTGCGAACCAGAAGATACGGCTGTGTTCCAGCTGTCTTCCCACAATGCTGCGCACCGTAATGTTCTCGCTGATGCCTTCCAGCCCGGGCCGCAGGGTGCAGATGCCGCGCACGATCAGTTCAATTTTTACACCGGCCATGGACGCTTCATACAATTTCTGGATGACGGGCTGGTCCAGCAGCGAATTCATCTTCGCAATGATGTGCCCTTCCCCGCCTTCATTTACAACGCGGATCTCATTTTCAATCAGTTCATATATTTTTTCGCGGAGCCCGATAGGCGCCATGACAAGTTTGTTCCAGATGGGCGCGCGGGAATACCCGGAAAGAAGATTAAAAAACGAAGACGCATCGCTGCCAAACTGATCGTTTGCCGTCATCAGGCCCATATCGGTATACAGTTTGGCTGTGCTGTCATTGTAGTTGCCTGTGCCCAGATGCACATAGCGTTTGATGCCGTCCGCTTCCTGCCGCACCACGAGAATAATTTTTGCATGTGTCTTCAGGCCCACCAGGCCGTAAATTACATGCGCTCCTGCTTTTTCCAGACGCCGGGCCCACAAAATATTATTTTCTTCATCAAAGCGGGCTTTCAATTCTACCAGGACCGTGACCTGCTTTCCGTTTTCCGCCGCTCTCGCCAGCGCCGCTACGATGGGGGAATTACCGCTGACGCGGTACAGCGTCTGTTTGATGGCCAGCACCCTGGGATCGTTCGCCGCGTCGCTGACAAACTTCACAACCGGATCAAAACTTTCATAGGGATGGAACAACAAAATATCTTTTTCTTTTATACGGTCAAACAGGTTGTCGTATTCCGGCAAATCTTTCGGGCGCTGCGGCACAAAGGGCTCATATAACCAGGGCCACATCTTGTCCAGTGAAACAAATTTAAAGAAACAGGTGGCGTCCAGCGGTCCGGAAATTTCATAAATCTCTTCGTCAGTCAGATCCAGATTTTCTTCCAGGAATTTCTTGATTTTGCTGTTGGCGGTCCTTGCGATTTCCATCCGGCGCGCCGCGCCGCGTTTACGTTGCCGGAGAGATTTTTCAATTTCCTGCAGCAGGTCTTCGATATCGTCTTCGTCCACGTCCAGATCGCTGTCGCGTGTCAGGCGGAAGGGCGCCACATCCAGGATCTGGCAGCCCCGGAACAGTGTTTTGCAGTGAAGCGTGATCAGTTCTTCCAGATAAACGAAAGTACGTTTTTCTTCCACTGGGATTTCAATGAGCCGCGGCAGCAGGGAAGGAACCTGCACCACGCTCATGCTTTCTTCTCCGTCTATGGTAATCAGCTGCACCGCCAGATTCAGCGTCTTGTTTCCCAGGAACGGGAAGGGACGCGAAGCATCTACCGCCATAGGCGTGAGCACGGGATACACCATTTCCTGATAATAATTTTCCAGCCATTCTTTTCCCGCTTCGCTGCATTCTTCTATGCTCTTTATTTCCGGGCCGCCTGCTTTTTTCAAGTCCGCCAGCACGTCGGTCAGGATCTTGCTTTCCAGTTTCATCTGCTCGTGGGCCGCCTGGGATATCATCCGCAGCTGTTCCCGTACGGTCAGGCCGGAAGGATCCTTCCGGGATACGCCGTTCTCATACTGGTCCCACAGTCCGGCCACGCGCACCATAAAGAATTCGTCCAGATTCGACGAAGTGATCGCGATAAATTTCAGCCGTTCCAGAATCGGCGTCGTCTCTACTTCTGCCTCACGCAGCACCCGCAGGTTAAATTTCAGCCAGCTCAGCTCCCGGTTAAAGAAATATTCCGGTCGTTTCAGGTCGGCTTTCGTCACCCGTTTTTCCCGGACGTCCTGTACCTCGCCGGTTGCAGGAGGCTCTGCTGCTGCAGCGCTTTTGATCCGTTTTTTTGCAACTGCCGCCGCTCTTTTCACCACAGCCGGAGTTTTCTTTTCCGCCGCTACGGTGGTTCTTTTTTTCGTCACGTTTTTTTTCTTTATTTCGCTCATAATGATTCCACCCGCTCTAACCGCACTTTAAATCCGTAAACTTCTTCCATCATCTGCACTTTGGATGCAAAGGTCCATTCTTCCAGATCCAGGTCCGCCTTACTCACGACCTGTATCGTCAGCTCCCGGTTATGCAGATTCACCTTGCACCGCTGTATCTTCTGCAGGTAGCTCCGGTCCAACGCGTCCGCCAGCCGGATGATGGCCGAAAGTTTCGCCACCACGGGAACCAGTTCGTTCTTCAGCGCGGGCACGCGTTTATCGTCCCGTTCCATCACGTTGTGGGCATGGTAATAGGAAGCCATGGCGATAATGAGTTTGTCTTCTTCCGTAAATCCCAGCAGGTCCGTGCCCATGATGAGTTGGTAGGAATACAGGGAATGGCTGCGCATGGAAACATATTTCCCGATATCGTGGAGGATGGCCGCCGCCCGCAGCAGCAGCCGGCAATGATCGTCCAGCCCGAATTTTTTCCCGATCCTGTCAAAAATAATCAGCGCCAGCTTCTCCACCTGGGTCACATGCTTATAGTCATACTCATAATCTTCCCCTACGTGATGGATGAGACTCATCTTTTCCTCTTCCAGCATCCGGGTATAGGTTTCATCCTTTTCCCGAATGATGTGCAGCAGGATCATTCCTTCCAGGAAGGTGTCTTTCGTAATGATGATCTCTTTGGCGGAAGGCGCCAGATCCAACAGCTTCTCATATAACAGAACCATGGGAAGAACCAGCTCTGCTTCCGTTTCTGTCAGGTGATAGGTTTTCAGCAGCTGCGTCAGGTTCAGCTTGCGCACTTTGTCAAAGAACTGGCGGAACTCTTCTGTAGTGACCCGCTGCAGATTATTTTTATTGCGGATCCCCATCACTTTTAACAGAAGCTCCGTTTCGGTTCCGGAAAGCACCAGATATTTTACGTCCTGTCCTTCCAGGGCTTTGCGCACCGGCCCGATGGTACTGGACAGAAACTGCATCAGCGCTTTGTTAAAATGCAGGCTGCTGCGCTGGTAGTTATTAAAACTTTCTTTGATGCGGATGATACCGATATGGAAATTTTCCTGGAAGCAGATCTTTTCGTCCTGCACAAGGGATACGCCCAGACCGCCTGAAGAAATATCCAGCAGCATCATTCCCTTTTCGCTGGAGATGCGGCTGTCCCGCAGTGTTTTGCGGATGGCCACGTACTTCGTGTAAATTTCCATGGGCATTTCTGCAACCGTAACATCCATGTCCGTACGCAGTTTAATCTGGTCCAGCAGGAAAATTTTGTTGGACGCTTCCCGTACGGCCGTAGTGGCCTGCGCCGTATATACGTCCACGCCGTAATCCTGCATCAGTTCCTTAAATCCCTGCAGCACCTGGCAGATCTCTTCTACCATAGGGAAAGGAATACTTTTGTTCTTGAATGCTTCTTCCCCTAACCTTATCGGGTAATCGCACTGCTCAATCGTTTTGACCCGGTTCAGGCTGCGATATTCTACGATCCGCAGCCGTAACATTTCCGAACCAAGATGGATGGCAGCCAGTGTAGTGTAAGTTTTTCGTTTCATTTGCAACCTCGGCTTGTCGTTACTGTAAATTCTCTGTTTTATAAATTTTCTGTCTGCTCTTTGCTTCCTGTCTGAAATGATCAGATAGTTACCTATATAATTTTTCGACACAATTAAAAAAAATCCTGTATAAAAAACAAAAATTGTAAATTTATTTTAAAAATCATAAAACAATCTGCAATTTTTCAGCAATTTTGTAAGATGATTTTATTATTTTCCTATAATACGCTATAATAGAAACAAAAAAAGTAAACAGACTTGAAAAGAAAACTGTCTTTCATTAACAGGCACATTTTATTAATCATTTCGGAGCAGGAAACTTTCTTTGCGTTTTTTATAATACGAAAGCGACACCACAGGAGATATACAATGCAGAGAATTGCAATCATCGATATCGGTTCCAACTCGGCCCGCCTCGTCATCAGCCACATATACAAAAGCGGAGCCTATAATATGGTCTTTAATCAGAAAGAATCGTTGCGTCTTGCACAGAAGACAGACTCGGACGGGAATCTTTCCCGTGAAGCGTTTGACGGCGCCCTCCGTATCATGCAGTCATTCGCTTTCATGTGCAAACAGTATAAGGCGGATAAGATCATCGCCGTAGCGACTGCTGCGATCCGCAATGCGAAAAACGGCAGTCAGCTGACCAATGAGGTTGCGGAAAAGACGGGGATCCACCTGCATATTATCTCCGGCAACGCGGAAGCAGGCCTCAGTTTTCTCGGCGTCATCAATACTCTGCCCATGAAAGACGGTATTTTGTTCGACCTGGGCGGCGGCTCTACCGAGCTGGTTTTGTTCCGCGACCGCAAGATCGTGGAATCCGTTTCGATTCCGTTAGGCGCGGTCAACACCACCAGTATTTTTAACATTCGCGACACCATGCCGCCGAATGTTTACACTGATATCAATTTCTTTATTTCCACACGGATGGAAAAATATCCCTGGTTGAAAGATTCCGGACTTCCGCTGATCGGCGTCGGCGGGACGGCCCGTACCGTGGCCAAGATGATCCAGAAAAGCAAAAACTATCCGTCCAGCCGCGTGCATAATTATATTTTCAGCGCGCAGAGCTTCCGTTCTCTTTTTAAAAAGCTGCGGGGAACGACGCTGAAAGAACGCAGCGAGGTACCCGGGCTTTCCCTGGAACGGGCGGATATTATTTTGGCCGGTCTTTCCATCATCAACTGCCTGCTGGAACTGACGGGCAGCAAACGGATCGTCACCTCCGGCTGCGGCCTGCGCGAAGGCTTGTTCTATGATTATTATGCTAAAACCAATCGCGTGCCGCTCATTGCGGAAGACATTCTGGACTCCAGCACGGAAAACGCCCTTCGCCTGTATTCGGTTAACATTGAACACAACCGGAAAGTCGCCGGATTGGCTCTGGCCATGTTTGACAGCTGGCACGGGCTGCACAGGCTGGGTCCCCGCTATCGCGAGCTGTTGAAAACGGCGGCGCTGTTGCACGATATCGGTATCTCCATTAATTATTACAGTCATGCGCGTCATTCCGCTTACATGATCCTGAACGCAAAAATTTTCGGTCTCACCCATGCGGAACAGATGCTTTGCGCGGTGATCGCAGGCTGGCATAACGGGATTTCCAAACGATATTTTAAAAATCATGCGTACCGTCCGTTACTGACCGAAAAAGACTGGGATCACGCCGGAAAACTGGCGCTGCTGCTGGCGCTGGCGGAAAGTCTTGATTATTCGGAAAGCGATACGATCCAACAGATTGCCGCCTCCGCAGATCCGCAACGGGCTGTACTGGAAATCCGCGCAACCGGCGATCCCTCCATTGAACTGCACCAACTGAAGTCAAACCAGGAGTGGTTTGAAGAAACATTCGCTATCCCGCTGAAGATCGTGGTAAAATTGCTGGAGTAATAAGGAAGCGCTGATTAAATGAGTTTGTGCGCTTCCATAAAAAGATTAACCCGGAACCGTTTTAACGCATCGGTTCCGGGTTTCTTTATTCTCAAATGTTTTCGCAAAAATTTACGCTGGCGCCGCTTCCGTATCGGCGTCAGTTTTTCTTTTTGACCGGCTGCACTTCAAACATACGGCTCCAGGGAAGCTTGAAATCATATTCAAGCGCTGCGTCGCCCATAATCGGTTCCGCTGTTTTGACAATGCTTTCTTTAATGGCTTTTTCCGCTACTGCCTGTTGCTCCGGCGTAAAGCCGGAATTTGGCATATGGTTCGGCCAGATGACATTTTTATATACATCCATGCGCGCATTGGCCTGATAGGCCCAGTCATCCAGATAACGCACGTTCAGGAAATCCCTTCCGGCATTTCCTGTAAAGTACGTCGACTCCATTCCCTGTGCCAGCGCAAAGCCCAGGCTGTTTCCGGATGTATTCCATCCGCCGTAGGCAGCCAGTTTATAGGCAATACCGCGTCGGAACAGTTCTTTTACCAGCGCGTTGTCTGCGCCGTTTCCGTATTTGGAATCTGCTACGATTACTTTTTTCCCGTCATCCAGATACGATTGCACTTTCCTGGCAAAAGCTTTAGTATATTTGTCTGCCGCGCCGTTATTTTTAGCATCAGAAGCTTCCAGTGTTTTTCCGTTATACGGGGTATTTACTGCCAGAACAAAATCTGCATTCTTTGCTTTTCTGACAGGGAACGCGCCGGATGCGTAAATATGCTGCCGGGCAGAGTTTGCAATTGTGTTGTCTTCATAGGTGGGAACCGTTTCCCCGCCTTTGCCTGCCGCATACTCTGTGTAAACCAGCGGAGTCGTAAACATCAGGCGGTTCGCCGCCTGTGTCAGCAGTACCAGACCTAACTGGTCGGCCCCGGCAAAGAAGCGGATCTTCGATTTCGGCAGTTCATTCACCAGTGATCCCAGATGGAGCGCTTCCCGGTGTGCCTGGGAAAGCGGACTGGTATCGTCCCTGCCGATCAGCAGATTGGTAAAGACTCCGGTTTCAATTCCGTGCAGCAAAAGCTCTGTAGTCTGCATATTGATCTTCCGGCGTCCGTAATAATCCGCAATAACATTACGGGGGATTTCATGATTCAGTGCTTTTAATTCCTTTTCTTCTTTACGCGACAATTTGCCCAGTTCCGATTTATCCTGTAATGCGCCCTGCCGGAACAGTTGCGGGCCCCACTGTTCATAATATACCGGTTCCACCGGCGCCGCGCTGCGTTTTGGGGAACGCATGATCGTGATAAACATATAGATATCGGGGCCGGCGCCGCCCTTTTTTAACGAAAGCAGCCGTTCTACACGGGACTGCAACACCGTCAGGTCCGTGTGATGCGTCCGGGAGTCCACCAACCCGCCATAAATCAGCGAATCAGCGCTGGCAACCACTGCCACAGCTTCTTTCGCATTTTCTTCCAGCCAGTCTAACAGTTTATCCGGGTCTCCGGAATGAGACAGAGAGGAAAGCATTTCATCCGGCGGCGCCACAATATCCCATCCTGCCGCCTGCATGGTTTTCACCGTATAATCCTTGCAGACAGGACGGGTATCTAACGGCACAAAGACCATGGTTCCTTTTCGTTTTTCCGCAGGAACGGCCTGTTGGGAAACTTTTGCCGCCGTCTCTTTAACTGCATCCTTTTCCATTGTCGCGTCTGCCGGTTCCGCAGCCAGCGCCGCTCCCCCTGCCATCAGTAAACTTCCCAGAAGGAAGCCGGTTACCGCCTTTTTCATATGCTCACTTCCCATTCGCAGGAATTCCTTTCCCTTTTGCTGTCACGCGTCTGCGCGCCAATTCACAACGCACGGGAAATTCCAAATTCCCAATGTAATAACATGCCTGCCGGATCCCAAACGATCCGGCAGACACGTAGTCCTGTTACAATATTAATCTTATTTTGCGTAAGTCGCAACGGTATTATCTTTCAGCAATACGTCATGCGCGCCGCCTTCTACGATAGAAGTAGCGGAAACCAGCGTCAGTTTTGCTTTGTCGCGCAGCTCTGGCAGGTTCAGGGCGCCGCAGTTGCACATGGTGCTGCGAATCTTGGCCAGAGTCAGGTTCACGTTGTCCTTCAGGCTGCCGGCATACGGAACGTAACTGTCCACGCCTTCTTCAAAGGACAGCTTCTGGGATCCGCCCAGATCGTAACGCTGCCAGTTGCGGGCGCGATTGGAGCCTTCGCCCCAGTATTCCTTCATGTAGCTGCCGTTTACGTTCACTTTGTCGGTTGGGCTTTCATCGAAGCGGGCAAAATAACGGCCCAGCATCAGGAAGTCGGCGCCCATGGCCAACGCCAGCGTCATGTGGTAATCGTACACGATGCCGCCGTCGCTGCAGACCGGAACATACACGCCGGTCTCTTTAAAATATTCGTCCCGGGCCTTGCACACATCAATCAGCGCCGTAGCCTGGCCGCGGCCGATGCCTTTGGTCTCGCGGGTAATACAGATAGAGCCGCCGCCAATACCTACTTTTACAAAATCGGCGCCGCAGTCTGCCAGGAAACGGAATCCTTCTGCGTCTACCACATTACCGGCGCCCACTTTCACTTTGTCGCCGTAGTGGTCGCGGATCCACTTCAGGGTGATCTTCTGCCATTCGGAGAAGCCTTCGGAGGAATCGATGCACAGCACGTCAGCGCCGGCTTCTACTAAAGCCGGAACCCTTTTCGCATAATCGCGGGTGTTGATGCCGGCGCCTACTACGTGGCGTTTCTTTTCGTCCAGCAGTTCCAGCGGATATTCTTTATGGGAAATATAGTCCTTGCGGAATACCATATACATCAGACGGCCTTCATCGTCGATGATCGGCAGCGTGTTCAGCTTGTTATCCCAGATAATATCATTGGCCTGCTGCAGGGTCGTATCTTTTTTGCCTACGATCAGCTTCCCGATGGGGGTCATGAAGTCGCGTACCTTCGTATCGGGATCCATACGGCTGACGCGATAATCGCGGCTGGTGATGATTCCTTCCAGTTTCCCGTTCACGGTTCCGTCGCTGGTAACGGCAACGGTAGAATGACCGGTTTTTTCCTTCAACTCCAACACGTCTTTCAGTGTGCTGTCCGGCGTAATATTGGAATCGCTGACTACAAATCCGGCGCGATGGCTTTTTACGTTGCGGACCATCTTCGCTTCATCTTCAATTGTCTGAGAACCGTAGATAAAGGAGCAGCCGCCTTCACGGGACAAAGCCACAGCCAGCGTATCGTTGGAAACCGACTGCATGATTGCGGAAACCATAGGGATATTCAGCGTAATTGCCGGCTCTTCGCCTTTTTTGAATTTTACCAGCGGCGTTGCCAGCGTAACATTATCGGGGATACATTCAGAAGAAGAATACCCCGGAACTAACAGATACTCACTAAACGTATGCGCAGGTTCATCATAATAGAATGCCAATCGTAACACCTTCCCTTTCTTCTGTCTAAAATTTGGCTAAAATCATACCACATAAAAGGAATAAAAGCAAATCGTAAAATGTTTTTGTAATTTATTTCAGGATGTCAGTTCACCCTGTGATTTATCTCTGTAACGCACGCCATGCGATGTCCTTGCGATAATGGACTTTATCAAAACGGATTTTTTCCACGGCTTCATAAGCTTTGTTCTTGGCGCTCTTAATATCTTTCCCCATTGCGGTAACGCCCAGCACCCGGCCTCCGTTTGTCACGATATTACCGTCCGCCGCTTTGGTTCCCGCATGGAACACCACCACATTTTCCATGTCGCCAGCATCTTCCAGTCCGGTGATGACCTTGCCGTTTTCATAGGAAGCCGGATAACCGCCGGATGCCATTACCACGCACACCGTGGCCTGGTCTTTCCACTTCACCATGGAAGCATCCAGAGTTCCCGTAGCGCAGGCCAGCATCACCTGGGCCAGATCGCTGTCCAGCAGGGGAAGCACTACCTGGGTTTCCGGATCGCCGAAACGGCAGTTGAATTCCACTACCTTCACGCTGTCGCCTTTGATCATCAGTCCGGCATACAGGCAGCCGGAATAGGTTCTTCCTTCTTTATTCAGGGCGGCAATGACCGGTTTCAGAATGGTCTCTTCCGCTTTGATGCGCAGCGCTTCCGTCATTACCGGAGCCGGAGCATAGGCGCCCATGCCGCCGGTATTGGGCCCTTTGTCCCCGTCGTTCACCCGCTTGTGGTCCTGGGATGCAATCATGGGCACCACGATCTTGCCGTCGGTAAAGGCCAGAAGGGACGCTTCTTCCCCATCCATAAACTCTTCCAACACCACCCGGGCGCCGGCTTCTCCGAATTTATGGTCGGCCATCATGTCGTCAATGGCAGCCATGGCTTCTTCTTTGGTCATGGCAACCACCACGCCCTTGCCGGCCGCCAGCCCGTCCGCCTTCACCACAATGGGCGCACCCTGTTCTTCCACAAAAGCCTTAGCCGTGGCAATATCAGTGCACACCTTAAAGGCTGCCGTGGGGATGTGATATTTCTGCATCAGGTTTTTGGAAAAGGCTTTGGATCCTTCCAGTTCCGCCGCCGCCTTGTCCGGCCCGAAGATGGGCAGGCCGCGGGAACGGAACACATCGGCGATACCGGCTACCAACGTTGCTTCAGGCCCTACCACCGTCAGATCGATACTGCACTCTTCCGCAAAGTCCGCTACCTTATTCAAATCACTTAAATCCAATGAAACACATTTGCATTTGGGTATCTCCGCGATCCCGGGATTTCCCGGCACTACCCGGATACTTTCCACCTGGCTGCTCTGGGCCAGCTTCCATGCCAGTGCATGTTCACGGCCGCCGCCGCCGATCAACAAAATATTCATGCTTATGCCTCGCAATTTTTATTACAACAGAACGGTTCGCGGCATTGCAGTTCGCTTCCCGCTTGCAACGCCGTTTTACTTTTCAGTTGTATCGCTGTTTTATTCTTTCACCTGCACGTCATTTTATTTTTCCAGCTGTTTCTGCAGATAGCCGGTAATCATGGCATCATATTCGGAAGTGTGTTTGAAAGCTTCCATAGCCAGGGATTTTCTTGTCTTCTGATCAATGTCTCCGTCTTTTTTCAGCATTTCCATCAGCGCGCCATACCGTTCCGGATTGGTGATGATCACCACGTCGCGGAAATTTTTGGCGGAAGCGCGCACCATGGCCGGACCGCCGATATCAATGTTTTCAATGGCTTCCTCTTCCGTTACGCCCGGCTTTTCAATGGTCTGTTTAAAAGGATACAGATTTACAACCACCAGATCGATGGGAATAATACCATGCTCTTTCATCTGCGCCATGTGTTCCGGATTGCTGCGTACGCCTAAAATCGCGCCGTGGATCTTCGGGTTCAGCGTCTTTACACGGCCATCCATGATTTCCGGGAAACCGGTTACTTCGCTTACATACGTTACCGGGATGCCCGCATCCTTAATCGCTTTCATGGTGCCGCCGGTAGAAATGATCTCTACCCCGTTTTCATGCAGAAAAGCGGCTAATTCCGTAATTCCTTTTTTGTCAGAAACACTCAGCAATGCTCTTTTGATCTTCATGCTTGCTCCTTTCCTTCTCTTTCCCTTTTCCCGATTCATTAACTGACAATCATTAACTCAAAACTTCTTTCGACTGCATACCATAATTATGCGCAGACTCAACTTCCCGCATAAATTATCTGGCGATATAAACTTTCCGTCCTTTGATAGAAAGCCGTCCTTCCGACCATAACCGGATCGCTTCCGGCAACGCCTTGTGTTCTTCCACCAAAATACGCTCTGCCAGCGTTTCTTCTGTGTCGTCATCCATGACCGGCACAACCTTCTGCAGGATGATGGGCCCGGTATCCGTGCCTTCATCCACAAAATGCACCGTGCAGCCTGCCACCTTCACGCCGTAATCCACTGCCTGTCCCTGGGCATCCAGTCCCTTAAAACTGGGCAGCAGCGCCGGATGGATGTTCACGATCTTATGTTCCCAGCGGCTGATAAAATGTCCGGTAAGGATTCGCATGAACCCTGCCAGTACTACCAGTTCCGCTCCGGCGTTACGCAGCGCCGCGTCGATTTTATCTTCAAACTCTTCTTTGTCCCGGCAGCCTTTCCGTTCCACTACGGCGGCAGGGATGCCGGCTTTGGCCGCCCGTTCTAACGCAAACGCGTCTTTATGGTCGCTGACCACAACGGCCACGTCCACATCTAATTTTCCTTCTGCGATATGATCGATGATGGACTGCAGGTTGCTGCCCCGTCCGCTCACGATTACGCCAATCTTCTTACGCACCGAAAACGCCGCCTTTCATCACGGTAGTTTTGTGTCCCGGAACAATCTTTCCTAACTCGTAGAAAGTCTCTCCCTGTTCATTCAGATGGGCCCGCACCGCGTCAGCTTCCGCGGGATCCACTACCAGCACCATGCCCACGCCCATGTTGAAAGTGCGGTACATTTCTTTATCCGGCACATTGCCCCATTCCTGCAGCTTTTTGAAAACAACAGGCACTTCCCAGGCATCCGCCTTCACTTCCGCATCGCAGTCTTCGGGAAGAATGCGGGGAATATTGTCATAGAAACCGCCGCCGGTGATATGCACCATGCCGTGGATATCAAACTTTTCAATCAGCGGCAGGCAGGTCTTCGGATACAGGCGGGTAGGAGTCAAGAGCTTCTCTCCCAGAGTGCAGCCAAATTCCGGAACCATTGTGTCCACAGTAAATTTCATCACATCAAAACAGATTTTACGCACCAGCGAAAACCCGTTGGAATGCACGCCTGAAGAAGGCAGGCCCAGTAAAATATCGCCCGCTTTTACCTTTTCTCCGGTAATCATCTTGCTCCGTTCCGCAACTCCCACACAGAAGCCGGCAATATCATATTCGTCTTTTGCGTAAAAACCGTGCATTTCTGCGGTCTCGCCGCCAATCAGCGCACAGCCGCTTTCCCGGCAGGCATCCGCCACGCCTTTGACGATATCCGCGACCTTTTGGGAATCCACTTTATCTACGGCAATGTAATCCAAAAAGAACAACGGCTCCGCACCCTGCACCAGAATATCGTTGACGCACATAGCGACCGCATCCTGGCCAATAGTGCTGTGATTGTTTGTCAGAAACGCAAACTTTAATTTTGTACCTACGCCGTCGGTTCCGGAAACCAGAACCGGTTCTTTGTACTTTTTCGTATCCAGGGCAAACAGGCCGCCAAAGCCGCCAAGATCGCCGATCACTTCCGGCCGGTAGCTGGCCCTTACGCTATCCTTCATCAGTTCCACTGCACGGTTGCCGGCATCAATATCCACGCCGGCATCGGCATAGGTCAGTTGCTTCTTCTCTTCGCTCATGACAGCCTCCTGTTATCATTCTCCCCGCACGGCAGCCAGCTTCGCTGCTTTCGCGGCAACCTCTTCCTGCATCTTAATACGGTATGCGGCTAATTTTTCCACCAGTTCCGGATGGGCGCCCGCCAGAATTTCCACCGCAAAAATCGCGGCATTCTTTGCACCGTCGATCGCCATCGTTGCAACCGGCACGCCGGAAGGCATCTGTACAAAACTCAGCAACGCATCCATCCCCTTCAACGGACCGCCGCTGATGGGGATCCCGATCACCGGCAGCGTCGTATATGCAGCGATCACACCGCCCAGATGCGCAGCCAGCCCTGCCGCCGCAATAATCGCTTCCACACCGCGTTCCCTGGCGCCGGCAGCAAATTCATGCACCTGGTCCGGTGTACGGTGGGCTGAGGCAACAACCACTTCTACCTCTACGCCAAATTCTTTCAGTGTTTTTTCAGCGGGCTCCAAAATCGGCCAGTCTGAATTGCTTCCCATGATAATCGCAACTTTCATCCTGTGCTCTCCTTTTCCAATAGGGGTATACGAAACAGACCTTACTCCAACGTAAAGTTATTCATAGTAATTTTACCAATATGCAGAAACAGTGTCAATTAGATTGTAGCAATTGTTACATTATATTTATGGAAATTGCAAAAACGGGTTTGATAGTTAACCGTATTTACTATATACTAATAAAAAACAATTCGAATTGGAACACCACTCTGAACAAAATGCCGGAGGACAGTAATGGAGAATACAAACGCTTTCATAAAATATGCCGGAAAAGAGATTCCCGTGCTCTTTTCTGTCGATGTCTGCGTCGCAGGCGGCGGTCCGTCGGGAACGGCAGCCGCGATCCGCGCAGCGGAAAGCGGAGCCAGCACGGTTCTGCTCGAACGCGGCATCGCACTGGGAGGCCTGGCTGTACTGGGCTGCGTCTATCCCTTCATGGATCCCCAGGCGCCGGACAGCGACACGCCCTATGTGACAGAAATAAAAAAACGGCTGCAACAGCACGGTGTCGCAACCTTCGACGGAGTCACCCAACAGGTCTGGCATAATCCGGAAACGCTGGCCCTTATCTATGATGAAATGTGTGAAGAAGCAAATGTGGAAATCCTGTATCAGACGACGCTGGTCGACACAGTCTGTACCGGTGCCGTCATCACAGCCTGCATTGTGCAGACCATTGCGGGCCTTGCGGCTATTTCCGCCAAAATTTTCATCGACGGTACAGGTGACGCATTTCTCTCCCGTTCGGCCGGTATTCCGTATGAATGCGGCTACGAAAAGACAGGGAACAATCAGCCTCTTTCCTTCCGGTTTGAAATGGGAGGCATCGACGTGGAACGCCTCAGCCGCTACATTACCCTTGATCTGAAAGAAGACTGGTGCAAATCGAAGCCTCCCTATTTTGAAATCGCCGAAGCCATGCACCGCACGCAGCGATACAAATTGGAAGAACTGATGGCCCGCGGCGTCGAAACCGGCGAACTCACGCAGGAAGAAGCGGAGTACATGCAGGCCTATACCATCATCGGGAAAGACGGCGTCATGAGCATGAACTGTCCGGAAATCCCCGTACGTTTCCGTGCTGCCGATCCGATTTCCTACAGCAAAGCCGTTAGCTGCGGCCGCAAAATGATGCGTCACATCGCAGACTATCTGATCCGCCATCTGCCCGGATTCGAGCATGCATTTATCAGCCGCGAAGCCGCCATGCTGGGGGCAAGGGAATCCTGGCGCATCCGGGGCAGATACTATCTGCAGGAATCCGATTATCACAACCAGAGCCGTTTTCCGGACGCAGTCTGCCGTACGGCCTGGTTCATCGACGCCCACGGGGAAAAAGTTTCGGAAAAATTGCCTCCGGGCGGTTATTATGAAATCCCTTACCGTTCCCTGGTCGCGGACGAAATCCAAAACCTCATCGTAACAGGACGCTGCATCAGCGCCAGTTTTATCCTGCAGGCCTCCATGCGCATCCAGCCCACCTGCATGAGCATCGGGGAAGCAGCAGGCATCGCGGCAGCCTGGTGCCTTGCGCATAAAATTCCTGCAAACGCCTTACATTGGGAAAGCATTCCTGCCGCAAAGCGCAGCTATGTAAGCAACGCTGATGCTGCAAAATAAGGAAGCGCTGATTCACAACGCGTTACGGTTTATAAAATTTCAGACCGGCAGTTTTTAGTTCCGTCTGCAGTGCCTGCATAAATTTTGGTCCCGGATCGACCTTGGGATTAAAATAGCCAGGCACTTTTTCTTTATATAACCCGCTCTGCTTCGCTGCTATCTGCTGGTAATGACCCCACATATAGCGAATGGTCGGATATTTTTCTTTCAGATAACGGATCAATGCCACGTTAGCCTGCAGCTGCGCTTCGGTTAAATCCTCTGCGTTCTTTACGCCTCCCACATTTTCAATACCGATGGCGCACCAGTTGTACCCGATCGCATGACGGTCCAGCATAGTCTCCGGCGTTAAACGGTAAATCGTTCCATCCCTGTCCACCAAAAATTGCGAGCACACATTCAGCGTGCTGTCCGCCCGGGCTTCTTTATAAAAATAATCGTGCACGCCTTTCCATTCCGGCGACTCCGTCCAGTGCACGATCACCGCCTGCGGAACAATTTCCGTCATCTCGCTGCCGTAATGCTTTTTGGCATATTCCCGCATCAGCTGTTCCCGCTGTTCAGTCAGGCGCACCGGTTTATCAATGATAACCGGCGCAGTAACCGTACGCGGCAGATTGACTTCCGCTTGTTTCCCATCAAATGCGTAAGCAGGCTTAACCGCTTCAGTAAACGCAAAAACAGAAAAGCAAAGCAGCAGACTCATCAAAAAAAGTTTCATTTTCCTTCCTCCTAAAAACAATCCACGCTGTACGCAATCATTTTGCAAGCACATAGATCCCGTCAGACATGCGCAATCCTTCTTTTTGCAAATATTTTACAATAAAAAACAACGTAAATCAAAACAGAATACAAAGCAATAAAATAGCGCTTCCTTAAGGAAGTACTGATTAAATGAGTTTGTGCGATTGCCGAGGGCGTTTTGCGAATGGCAAGGAAATGGCTCGAAGGCGCAGCGGTGCTGCGTCAAGAAACATTGACGCAGCCATTCACAAAACGCACCGGCAAGCGTGCAGACGAATTAATCAGTGCTTCCTTAACTTTCATATTTATTTTGACATAACATATTCGCTGCATGTAAAATAAAATGCAAGAAGTTTTCAAGCTAATTAGGGAAACGCTGATTAATCTTTCGATTGCACAATAGTAAACGAAAAACGAAGCACGAGGTTTCATTATGAGTATAAAAGAAACACAATTGGCCGAACTGGCCGCGCAATTAGAAAAATGCAGTTCCTGTCACCTGCGGCAGGATTGTCAGGCTCCTGTAGGATGGTACGGCTGTCCGGACAGCCCCATTGTTTTTATCGGCGAAGGCCCCGGCGGCGTGGAGGATGATTACGGCTGCCCCCTGATCGGACCTTCCGGCCAGCTGCTTGACAAGGCTTTGTGGTCCGTCCAGATGACACGGGACCGGGTACTGACCAGTAATATTGTCAAATGCAGGCCCAAAGGCAACCGTACGCCGGATTTAGCGGAAGCGGATTTCTGCGCCAAAATCTGGCTGGAACGGGAACTGGCTATTTTACAGCCGAAAGTAATTGTAGCATTAGGCAGTGTAGCCATGCATTATTTAGGCGACCCGGATATGCGCATCACCCGGCAACGGGGCAAATGGTTCAAAACCGCCCAGGGCTACGACTGCATCGCCACGTTCCACCCTTCGTATATTTTGCGCCAGTACGGCCGCGCACAGGTGCAGGCCAAGTGGGATGTATATCATGACCTGCAGCTGGCCCGTGCCAAAGCAGTAGAATGCTGCCCGGATTACCTTCTCTGTTCCGATAAACCGGTGAACCTGTTTGCAGAATTCCGGAAGCGAAACGGATAAAAATTAAACAGCAGCAAGAGAATAAGAATTTTTCTGTCAATCCTCTGCTGCTGTTTTTTTATTTATTTTCCCCTGCTGAAAAATCCATTCCATGGCTGTCTATATGTCGCCAACATGCTGGCAGGCACAACGTTTTCTTACACATCCTGCGCCGGCAAGCGTTTCATATTTTTTTGGTTCGTGCCTTTTGAATCCGGCCCATCCTGCTTTTCTTTCGGCGTTACTTTTATTTTAAAATCTCCGTTGCCTTCGTGGAAAAAATCATTCAAGATTGCATGGATGGCTTCCAGAAACATATAGACCAGAAACATCACCGCAAGCTTTTCAAAGACCTGTTCAAAAAAAGACGAATCATCCTTTGCTTTTGCGCTGCCGGACTTACTCTCTTTCCCCGGATCCAGCCGGGGAATTTCCGTATTGTTCGGCGCTGCTTCCGCCAGTTCATAAACCGCAGGCGCCTGTGGCGTAACTGCAGCATACGCCGACGCAGACATCATAACGGTCGAAGTAAAAAACATAGACAGAGATAACAGGATGGGTAAAAAAATTTGTTTTTTCAGCTTCATCGCAATTTCCTCCGTAAGCAACATTTTATCAATCTGCAACAAAAAACTATAAATCGCCATAACATTATAAAACGAAATAAAATTTTTATTCCTTATATCTTTTATCTTTACTTTTAATCTTACCCTTATTATTTGTTTTTTTCAAGGCAAATTCGAAAACAAAAGCAATAGAAAAATAAAACAGCTGCAGAAACCCTACAGCTGTTAAAAAAATCATTTCAAATGTGAAGCGCTCGCTTCGTCTCCTGACGATTACAGCAGCGCTTCCTTTTTATCCAGGATCGCCTGGCCTGCCGCGCAGGCCGGGCAGAAACAGGTCTTGCCGCCTTCAGCTTTCACTTTCTTCGCCAGCTCTGCCATCTCTGCAGCCTTCTCGGCGCCAAAATAACCTTTGCCTGCATCGGAACTGAAGAATCCCAGTACCGAGTCAATGTCCTGTACATCTTCTTCCAGCTCTGCCACTAAAAATTTTCCTGCTTCTTTTTCCCTGTCTGTATCCAGCGCATCCAGATAATTCCGTGCAGCCTCTTTCAGTTCTGCACAGCAGCTGGGAGCTGCCAGCACTTCTTTCACTTTTTCCACAATAAAATCACGTTCTGCCTTTGCCATTTTCATTTCCTCCTTACACTGCATTCGTAAAATATGATCGGCCAAACCGGATATGCCGCAAAACCGTGTTATTCCATTTTACCATGCAAATTTTATTTAAGTTGTAACGACTATAATTACATCAGAATCATAACACAAAAACGGCACACTGTCAAGAATCGTTTCAAAACATGTAAGGAACCGCTGATTAAGGAAGCGCTCCCTTGCATTCATTTTCATCTACAATTCGAGTACAGACAAAGCAAACCATTCTCTGTTCATGTCGCAGATTTTTTTCTTCTTAACTTTTCACAACTACCTTTATTATGTTATAATAACATATGTAAAGTTGAACAAATGAAACATATATAGAGACTCATTACTAATAAAGAACAGGTGGGTTTTAGAAATGGTAACAGCAAAAACCAAAGCAACCAAAAAACAAAGCAAAACAAAACTTAATTCCACGCTTTTAAACTACAACGCCGCTACGGTAAAAAAAGTACGGGAGCAGATGCTGGAAGAAAAACATCTCAGCACAGTTTCGGATTTTTTTAAAGTACTGGGCGATGAAACGCGCATGAAAATTATCTACGCGTTGTCCCGCGGCGAGCTTTGCGTCACTGATCTGGCCATAGCGTTGGAGATGACACAGTCGGCGGTCAGTCATCAGTTGAAACTCTTACGCATGGCTAACCAGGTAAAATCCCGCAGAGACGGCAAAAGTATTTATTATTCGCTGGACGACCAGCACGTGATTGACATCTTAAATGAAGCCCTCACCCACATCCGCCACAAAATCAGTGAAGAGGACTGACCGCTCGTCCTGTCGGCAATTTTTACTCTTGCCGGTTTTCAAAAAGCATTTGAAATCTGCAAACAACAAAATCACTATTATCAATTTTAATACACCAGATTTGATTCGGAGGGATAACAATATGAAAGCAGATTGCGCGAACTGTCCGACACATGCCTGTTACACCAAAGGTGTAAACTGCACCGGCGTATCGGAAGAAGAAGTAAGACAGGCTTATACAGAAGAAGAACTGCAGATCATGCAGGCCGCCGCCTACGTGGAAGGGACCTTTTACAGCAACATCACCCGCCTGCAGGAAATTGCCGAATTTGCCAAGACCATGGGCTATAAGAAACTGGGCATGGCTTTCTGCATCGGGCTTAATGCGGAAGCCCGTTACATTGCCCGCTATTACACACAACAGGGCTTTGAATTTTACAGCGTCTGCTGCAAAAACTGCAGCTTTGCCAAAAAGGAATTTGACCTGAAGCAGGTAAAACCGGAGTTGGATCACGAAGCCATGTGCAATCCCAAATTCCAGGCCCGTTTCTTAAAGGAAAAAGGCGTGGAACTGT
>Ga0247610_10002379_pt1 | contig 21820 bp, 13 predicted proteins | sample 174DNAGHGhighgp2_FD_193483 | JGI IMG/M metagenome (GOLD analysis project Ga0247610, IMG submission 193483) | Sheep rumen microbial communities from Palmerston North, Manawatu-Wanganui, New Zealand - 1742 DNA GHGhigh gp2 | ecosystem: Host-associated > Mammals > Digestive system > Stomach > Rumen...
ACCAGCACCTGCACCACAGCCTCAACCATCAAGTCCAGCACCACAATCACCAGTAGTAACAACAGCAAAGAAAATATACAACAAGGTATTACCAAGAACTGGTGATACAACGATTCATACAGCAACAAGTATCATTATAATGGTAGTACTATTAAATATGTTAGTAACAGATAGAGTAAATCAAGGGCCAAAATACGAAACTAAAGTGGAAAAAGGCAAAAAGAAAAAAGTAAAAGGTAAGAGATTTAAATAAAAAGATGAAGAGACACTTTTAAGTGTCTCTTTTCTTGTATTATTGGATAAAAAATAATATAATGACGTCGAGATATGATACAGATATAAAAAGGAGATTTATATGAAAGTATTAATAACAGGAGCTTCTTCAGGAATTGGAAGAGATATAGCTAGAGAGTTTGCAAAAAGAAATTATGAAATAGTCTTAGTTGCAAGAAATGTTGATAGACTAGAAGCACTAAAAAAAGAACTTGAAGATGAATATAAAGTAGATGTTAGATATTTAAGTATGGACTTATCAGTAAAAGAAAACTGCTTTAATTTGCATGATAATATAAAAGATGTTGATGTGCTAATTAATAACGCCGGATTTGGTGATTTTGGATTGTTTGATGAAACTGATTTAGATAAAGACTTAAATATGATTAGTACTAATATTACATGTGTTCATATCTTAACAAAACTATATTTAAAAGACATGAAGAAAAAAGATTCTGGAAAAATATTAAATGTTGCGTCAATTGCAGGTTTTTACGCAGGGCCTTTAATGGCTACATATTATGCGACTAAGAACTATGTAGTTACATTAACAGAAGGAATAAGAGAAGAATTAAGACGTGAAAAATCAAATGTTAAAGTAAGTCTACTTTGCCCAGGACCAGTTGATACAAACTTCAATAAAACGGCAAATGTAAGTTTTAGCCTAAAGGGGATGACAAGTAGTGAAGTTGCAAAGTATGCGGTAGAATGTTTAGAAAAGGATAAGTTTTATATTATCCCCGGTTTTGGAGTAAAATGTGGAATCTTTTTCTCTAGAATTACTCCTAGAAAATTATCTAGTAAAGTAATATATAAAATGCAAAAAAAGAAAGAAGGATAAAATGGGATATTTAGACACTTTAAGTGATATGCAAAAAGAATATTTAAGTATTCTAACAAAAGAAATACCAAGTTTTTTAATAGATTATCTTGAAACTAGGCCGATGCAAAGAATTGATACAGTTGGATGTTCATGTGGAACAGACTATGTAAAAATATTTAAGAAATCTTTTTATTATACAAATCTATTTCATAGTTTGGCAGTAGCACTTATTATATGGAACTATACTCACGATAAAGCTGAGACTTTAGCTGGGTTATTTCATGATATTGCAACACCAGCATTTAAACATTGTATTGATTTTATGAATGGGGATTATGAAAAGCAAGAATCTACAGAAGAGCTAACTAGCAAGATGATTGCTGAATCTGAAGAAATCATGAATTTGCTTGAAAGAGACGGAGTTAAACTTGAAGAGGTAGTAGATTTTCATAGTTATCCAATTGCAGATAATGAAACACCTAAAATCTGTGCAGATAGACTAGAGTACACTTTTACTCATGGATATTGTTCAGAGCCAGTATGGGATTTAGTGACTATTAGAAAGATGTATACTGCTATTGTAGTTTTAAAAAATGAGGATGGTATAGATGAACTTGGTTTTAAAACTATTTCGTCAGCTGAAAGATTCATTGAAGGAGCTAGTAATCTTTGGAAAACATGGTTTGATGCTAATGATAGATTAACAATGCAATGTTTTGCAGATATCATAAGAAAACTAAATGAACATGGGGAAATATCTGTAGAAGATTTATATAAATTATCTGAAGCTGAGATAATAAAGAAAATTGAAAATTCAAAAATAGATGGGCTTGCTGAAACTTTTGAAAAGTTTAGAAATCAAGAGCAAGCATATGAGTCAGATGAAGAAGTAAAGGGAAAATATTGCAGAGTTGTAGGCGCAAAAAGAAGATATATTAATCCTCTTGTAATAGATGAAAATGGAAGTGTTAAAAGAGGCAAGGATGTATCAGAATTTATTAAAAATAGAATAGAAGATTATTTAGCGTTCGATACTAAAAAATACCTATATTTTGATTTTGACTTTAATTAGGAGGTAGAAAATGAAAGTATTAATCGGAACAAAAAATCCAGGAAAAATAGAAGCAGCAAAACGTGCTTTTATGAAATATTTCGATGATGTAGAAGTAGAAGGAATAAAGGTATCATCTGATGTACCAGATGAACCATTAAATGAAGATATATTAAAAGGAGCTAAAAATAGAGTTAAAAACCTAAAAGCTTATGCAAAAGAAAACGGTATAGAAGCAGATTATTATGTTTCATCAGAAGCAGGAATAACTAATCTTCTTTGTGATAATTGGATAGATTTTAATTCAGCATGTATAGAATCTAAAGAAGGATACCAAAGTATTGGAGTAAGCCAAGGATTCGTAATTCCTAAAAAGTATGAAGATGAAGTAATTAATACTGATCTTGGAAAAGTAATGGATAAGGTATTTGAAAGTACTGATCTTGGAAAGACAAAAGGAGGAATAAGCCTTCTTACTAAAGATGTTAGATCAAGAATAGATATAGTAGAAGAAGCTTTTATTATGGCACTTATTCAACATATTAATGGAGATTTGTGGAAATAGTTTTGTGCTACGGAAACAATATTTTAACGAAAAAGTGCCCAAAAAGTAACGAAAACTTAATATACATAATATGTAAAAAGACTTTACTTTTTTAAATTTAATATATAAAATTTTGATATAAATGAATAAAGAGGGAAAATGCTAATGAAAAAATTTTATCATATGGCTTCGTTTTCTTCACTAAGATCTATGAGTATGATAGGTCTTAAACCAAATAAGAATCCAGGCCTAATAATAAAAAATTATGACGATGATACAGAATATGGAAGGGTAGTCTTTGCAGAAGGCTTAGCTGGAATTATAGCTCAACAAGCATATTTGAATAAAGGTTACCAAGATATAAAATCTGGAAATACAGAAGGTTATTCTGAAAAAGATGTAAGAGACGTTAATGCAACAGAATCTGTTGAAGAATATTTAGATGAACCAGTTTATGTTGGATTTGACGAATCTTTGGTTGAAAATGAAGGGGATTCTATTCATGGACACACTGAAGAGTCAGTTGAAGCTAAAGATATAAATGTGTGTGTAATTAAAAACAAAAAAACAGATGAAATAAGTTATGACGGAAAAAGTGTAATGGACTTTATGATGTCTATGGTTCCAGTGGAAAGTATTCATGTTTCAGGACAAAATAGAACAGGTTCAGAATTAACTGATGAAGAAGTCCAAGCAACAGTTAGTAAGTTCTATGAAGCTCACAAAGATGGAATGGAAAAATATAAATCTGGTGAATATACACTAGAAGAAATTCCAATTGCTGAATTTTTAAAAACATTCGATGCAAAAGCTCAAAGTACAATAATGGAAAACATAGAAAAAGATTCTATGGTTATTTATAGAGATAGCATGGAGCAAATGATTGGAGTAGAGGATAGATTAAAAGTTCATGAAGCAAGATCAGCAGCTAGAGGAGAACAACAAAGAGGAAGAGAAAGAGGAAGAGAAAGAGGAGCAAGAACTAAACAATAGATAAAACTATTTAGAATAGTGGGGTGATTAAAATACAAAAGAATAGAGCATATACACAAGTATTAGAAATATTAAATAATCTTAAGCTTGAAGATTATAATAAAGTTCCAGAGGATCTAATTACAACATTAGAGGAATACAAGGATGATGATATTAGATTCAAATATGATACTCATAAAGACTATATGGAACAAAATATATCTTCTGAAGCTAAGTTAATCTTGGCCATTTTCTTCAAAAGATATTGGGCATCAGATGAAAAGAAAGAACAAATAAGAGTATATGAAATTAACAAACTAACCGCTATTGAAGAAGCAAAGCAAAAGATTTATCCTAAGAACGTAATATCAGATTCTCTAGCACAAGAGAAAATAGAAGAAAAAAGACAAAAACAATTAGAGCCTAGAGAAGAAAGAAGCGTTCTAAGAAAAATCATTGATAAGATTATCGATAAATTCTTTAAATCAAAACCAATTAAGAATTAAAAAATAAAGAAAAGACGACTTGAAAAAGTCGTCTTTTTTGGTTTAAAAAAACCTGCTTTTCTATTGTAAAATAAACTATTATATTATAAAATGAAATCGAAGATTATACGATTTTATGAGGTGGAAAAGTGTTAATCGAATCAGAAATGAGAAAATTAGCTGAAAACAAAGAATATACGAAGGTCTTCAACTATTTCCATGATGAGTACACAGAGATGCTCAAGAACTTTTTAGAGCGTCACGAAGTAGCAATTAAAGATGAAGATTGTTTGATAGACTATATCGTAAAAACTAGATTCTTTATGCCTAAGTATAAGTCTTATACAATTCCAATAACTAATGCAATGTACAATGAAGATTTACCAGAAGAAATTAAGTATGATTTACTTATGAGTAGTTATAAGGATGTAAGGGATGCGTTTAGCAAATAATAGGAGATAAAGATGGATAGAGTAAAAAGATTTTTAGCACATGGTGGAAAGGCAAGTGTAATTTGTGCAGAAACAACAGAACTTGTAGAAGAAACAAGAAAAATACATGACTTAACACCAACAACCACAGCAGCTATGGGACGATTTGTTACTATATGTGGCATGATGGGATTAACTGATACAAAAGAAGATGATAACAAAATAACAGCTCAAATAGAAGGTAGAGGACCTGTAGGATCTTTAGTATGTAGTGTAAGAAGAGAAGAAAACGTATCTAAAGTTAAGGCATACATAGAAAATCCATATGTAGAACTTCCAATAAGAGAAGATGGAAAATTAGATGTAGGTGGAGCTGTAGGAAACAATGGATACTTAAACGTAGTTAAGAAAAACATCCTAACAGACTCAGATTATAGTGGACTTGTTCCTTTAACTAGCGGAGAGATAGCTGAAGATTTTGCAAGATATTTCGTGGAATCTGAACAAAAGCCAACAGTTTTAGCATTAGGTGTTTTAGTTGATCAAAATGGAACTAAAGCAAGTGGCGGATATATGATAAATCTTATGCCAGATGCAACTGAAGAAGTAATAGTAGCTATCGAGAATGCAATTAAAGGTATTCCTAATATTTCAAACTTAATTGAAGAAGGAAAATCATTAGAAGAGATTGCAAAGATGGTTACAGGAGATGAAAATGCGGAAGAAATAAAAGAAGACATTAGTATTATTTATGAATGTGATTGTTCTAGAGAAAAATTCGAAGCAGGACTTATCTCAATTGGAAAAGAAGAATTAGAAAAAATATATAACACAGATAAAAAGGCAGAAATAGTATGTCATTTCTGCAATAAAAAATATGACTTTACTGAAGAAGACTTAAAGAAGCTAATTGATAGCATATAAAAAGGGAGTAACTAATGAAGAAAAAATTTGAAGAAGTAGCAATGTTTGAGGGAAATCCAAAATGGGAAAATGCTATTTCTAGAGAAGTTGAACTTTATACACCGGTTAATGATGAAGGACCAATGCGTACAGAATTTGATAGAGACTATACTAGAGTTATTAACTGCAATGCGTACAGAAGATTAAAGCATAAAACACAAGTGTTTTTTGCACCAAAGAATGATCATATCTGTACTAGAATTGAGCATGTTAACTTAGTAGAATCAATAAGCAATACTATATCAAACTATCTAGGCTTAAATTCTGAGCTTACTAGAACTATTGCTGTAACGCACGACATTGGCCATAGCCCTTTTGGACATCAAGGAGAGAATATTTTATCATCTATTGCAGAAAAAGAGTTCGAAGGGAAATTCTGGCATGGTAGAAATGGTGTTCATCTAGTAGATAATATAGAACTATTAGAAGATACTAATAATCAAAGAAAGAATCTAGATCTTACATATGCAGTAAGAGATGGAATACTAGGACATTGTGGAGATCCATTAAGAGCTGGGCAGAAACCTAGAGATGAGTTTATTAATTTGGATGATTTTACATATTCAAATAAATATGCACCATATACGTGGGAGGCATGTGTTGTAAAAGTTGCTGATAACATTTCTTATCTTGGAAGAGATATAGAAGATGCTAAAGAAATGAGACTTATTACTGATAGAGATATAAATAATATCGATAAAAAAATAGAGACTATAAGGCTTAATAATTCTAGTATTATAGGTTACTTAACAGCAGATTTATGTAAGAATAGTTCTATTGAAAATGGACTTAAATTCTCAGATGAAGCATTTGAAGTAATGGAGAAAATAAGAAAATTTAATAACGAAAAAATATATAAGAATGAAAAAATACAACCAACAATTAGATATTTTAAAGTTCTTATGTACGAAATATACTATGCACTAAAGCAAGAGTATAGTGGTAAAAACACGATTAAAACATTAAAGAGAATGAAAAGATACTATCCAATTTTATCCGAAGGATTTTCAAATTGGCTTATAAAATATTCTAATTGTGAGGAAAGAGAAAAAGAAGGTTGGATAAATAAAGTAGTATATGATTTAGATAATCCAATAGACTATTATAAAGCTATTATTGATTATCTAGGTGGAATGACAGATCAATATATTGTAAGTATTTATAATGAGATAGTCAGTTTTTAGGAGGAATTATGGAATACAGATATACACCAAAGGGCGTATGTTCAAGAGAAATGATAATAAATGTTGATGACAACGATATCATTACATCAGTTAAAATCGTTGGAGGATGCGATGGTAATACACAAGGTGTATCTAGACTTGCAGAAGGTATGCATATCGATAAAGTAATAAGTTTACTAAAAGGAATTGATTGCAAAGGAAGAGGAACATCTTGCCCAGATCAACTTGCAATTGCTCTTGAAGAAATAAAAAAACAAAAAGGGGAATAGAAATGAAAGCGAATGTAGCAGGATGTTTAGTAGAAAAAGATGGTAAGTATTTACTAATTAAAGAGGCAGAAAAAAAGCATTATGATCAATACAATCTTCCAGGTGGTGCGGTTGAAGAAGGTGAAACCATTCAAGATGCAGCTATAAGAGAAGTAAAAGAAGAGACAGGATATGATGTAGAACTTACTGGAGCACTTCCAATTCAAACAATTTTAAGAGATAACCAAACAATATATAAGTTTTTATTTGTAGCAAGAATTGTTGGCGGTTCAATGGAAGAAAGAGATAATAGAGAAGTATTAGGAGTTGAATGGCTAAGCAAAGAAGACTTAAAGAGTTTAGAAAAAGATTCCTTAAGATCTGGAAATTCAATTTTTAAAGCGATTAAACAATATACAGATAAGAATATATTCCCTTTAGAGTTATATACTCAAGGAGTAATGATAGAGAAGGAAAAAGATAAAGGACTATTTAATATATTTTAAAACGGTATTTATACCGTTTTATTTTTTTACAAATTAGTTAAATTTATTAAGTTTTACTTACATTTAAGCTATTCAAAACTCCTAATGATATAATAGCATTGATATATTATATGTTAAGAGGGAAAAATGGCACAAGTTAAAGTAGAAAATCCTCAATTAAGAAATTTTATAAAACAAAAACTAGGGCTTCCAAGATATGGTAATCAAATGTTTGATTACTTGGTAGAAGAAGCCTTCGTTAGAATGCAATATGTTTTAGATTTAAGCCCAGAAGAATTAATGGAAGATATAAACAATTTAAATGCTGCATTAAATCATATAGGCTTTGTAAAAACCAATGAAAGATGGATGGGATTACAAATACCTTCAAGAAAAGAGATACAGTTTAATTTAGATTATTTTCAAAATTTGATAAATACGCTTCCACCAAATGAATATTGTACTAAGTTCATGGAAACAGTAATTCATGAATTATTGCATGCTATGCAAACAGATAGAAATACTGGAAGAAATCGTGCTCAAGTGTTTAATAGAAAGGTTAATAATAGAGGGCATGCAATATATGAAATATGTACAGAGGGAATTGCAACTAAATGTACTGCAGATAGATCTTATTATGAAATGGAGGAAAATAAAATTCTTGTTGGCGATGGATATTCACAAGAATTATTTGCAATACCTTTACTTGCAGCAACTTTTGGAGTGCCTGAAAAAACTATATTAAAGTATGGTGTTAGAGAAAGAGAAAAACTAATTAATGCTTGTAATCAAAATATTGGAGATTACCAGAAAACAAGCAATCTGTTATTTAGAATAGAAAATGAATTGGAAACTATACATTCGATATATTATCCAGATGATAATCAAAAACAATATAAGAATATGACTAATGAACAAAAGACTATTGAAGCTGGAAATGCATATAGGAATTTAATAAAAACATGTGAAGAAGCAATGGCGGAGAGAATCCAAAACCTACCAGGGGTATATGATAGGGATGCAATCGTACGTTTAAAATATGATCAAAAGAAAATAATGGACACTGTAAGAGATGAAAACAATAGGTACGGAAGTTATTTTGGAAATATGAGACAATCCGAAGAGTCAGCTATGTTCTTATTTGATCATAATTTTTCATATTTTAAAAGTTCCGTTGAAATACTAAAAGAACTTGGAAAACCATACAATAGACACCTAATGGCACATGCTCCAGAAATAATCGCATCTATAAAGGATAAGACATTTAGCGCGTGTTATACTTATGGATTAAAAGAACCAGAGAATATGACAATGAGCGCTGTATATAGTGCGTATGGCTTCTTAAATGACGTTGCTCATGAAGACTATAATGACTTTATGAAATGGGATAATACAGAAGCGTTTGAATCAATTTATAGAGGGAGAAATTTGACAATACCTGAAAGAACAATTAATCCTGATATAGTACAGAATGCTTTTTCTATGCCTAATTGCTCACAAAAAATGAATGATTTAAGAATAGCACTTTTAGCTAATAAAGATAAGTATCATAGTAATTCAAGAAGGGAACTTTCAGAATTGCTTTCATTTAAAAATGGAATTCCTGGTAACTTTTATACACAATTTACTTCTACAGTTCCTAAATATGATACATATGGGGAAAAAATCTCTCCTAGACAACGTTTGCAAAGGAGCTTTGTAAGTCAAGAAGATCAGGTGTTTTTAGCTGATGTAATGGCTACTAGGTTTATAGATAAAGCGTTTAGACAAGATGGTACACCAATATATATGGAAAATGCTGAAGAAAGAGACATACAAGCAATGCTTGCGCAAACGGTTCAGAAATATGAGAGACATCAGGTAATATCAGCATTGAAAGATGTCATGCTAAATGATTCTTATAATAGAATTAGTGGTGAACAAAATAGATTGAGAATGGCTATGCTTGGTAAAAAACAAATTAGCGATGTCGTAATGCAGCCACTTGTAGCAGAACTTTTAAATGAAAGAAGAATTATTCCAGAAAAAAGAAGAGCACTTCAATATGCAGTTGCAGTTACAGAGCAAGGATATCCTAATTCTGGAGCTTGGAGAATAGCAGATACTTTACAAAGATTTAAAGAAAATGGAGATATTCATGCAACAAACTTTACAGGTAACTTAGGTGCTAGAGATTTTTTTTCAAGCAATTTTAGAAATCAAAAAGATATGGAAGATATGATAGGAATTATTTGTGATTCATACTCTAGTCAAAAATACTTAATGCCGGACGAAGGAAATCCACTTCATAGAATGCTAAATGAAGGAGGACCAGATTACTTTAGAGAGAATATTATTAGAGCTAAATGCTATAATGATTATTCAGGAATTTATAGTAATGAACATGCAAACACCATGACTATAACTCCATTCTATGATATGATGCAAGATCTTGCAGCACCTTTCGTTGATGAGGCAAGACAAGCACGTTTCTTTGAAGAATTGGATAGAAGTCAAGAAGGTAGAAGAGTAGTTAGAAGAGACGAGATGAATGAAATGGCAAGAAAACCAGGAATTATTCAGAAAATAAAAGATTGTTGGGAAAAACTTAAAAATATATTCAAAGGAAAATCAAAAGATCAATATTACAATCAAGTTGAATATTATGAAGGTGGTAGATAAAAATGTATGAAAAAGCATTTGTAGAAGTGTTAGAAGTAATAGATCATATGGAAAGTAATATGACAAAACAAATTCCGGCAGAAGTTATAAAAGCTATAATGAGTAATGCAGATAAAGATTATAAATATACTTATGATGAATCTAAAGGTTTATCAGAGCAAAAAATATCAGAAGATGCACAAGTAATTTTGTCTGTTTTGTTTGTTAAGTATATTGCAAATGATAAAGAAAAAAGTGAGATTGAAAACTTAATTACTGAGAACGAAAAGAAACTATATGATGTATTTAAGAAGCCAGAACCTAAAAAGAGTATTCAGGCAGAAGAAATAAAAGTTGAAGAGTTAAACGAAGAGAAGATTATAGAAGAGATTAATGAATCAGTTCAATTAGTCAAGAAATCAGACAAATGGTATACAAAGATAATAGATTTTATAAAAAATATCTTTTCAAAAAAATAAAAAACTAATCTATGAGATTAGTTTTTTTATTTTATTAATTTATCAGTTATATTTGCAAAATCTTGAAGTGACAGCCTTTCAGCACGAACTTTTAAATCGATGTTTAATTCGTTAAGAATTTTTTCTAAAGTATCTTTATCTGAAATACCACTATTAGATAGGGAATTGATAAGTGTTTTTCTTTTTTGTAGGAAAGCACTTTTTATTACTTTAAAAAAGAACTTTTCGTCTTTAACATTTACTTTAGGTTTTTCTAATAAATCTAATTTTATTACTGCAGAATCTACTTTAGGACTAGGAATAAATGATTCTTTTGGAACGTCTATAATTGTTTCTGGATTAGTGTAGTAATTAATGCTATAGGTAATAGATCCAGTATCAGGTCCACCTGGTTCTTCAGTTAATCTTTCAGCAACTTCCTTTTGAACCATTACAGTAATACTTTTTAATTTTAGATTATCTTCTAATAGCTTCATAATTATTGGTGTAGTTATATAGTAGGGTAGATTTGCTACTACCTTTACTGAGCTAAATTTATTATCTTCAATTAGTTTTTTTAAATCAACTTTTAAAATATCATCATTTATTAATTCAAAATTTTCATATAATGAAAATCTATCGTTTAATATCTGAAGCATTTTTTTATCTAACTCTACGGATATAACTTTGCCAGCTTTTTCAACTAAATATTTAGTAAGATTTCCAAGACCAGGACCAATTTCTATTACTAAATCATCTTTATTAACATCCGCTTTCTCAACAATAGATGTCACAACGTTTTCATCAATTAAAAAATTTTGACCATAAGATTTACTAGCTACTATATTATATTTATTCATTAAAAATTTAGTTTCTTGAGCTAAATTCATATTTCCTCCTAAACATAAGCTATATAAGGTATTTTACTACATTTATTGGGAAAGTTCAACTATAGCTGTTTTTTGTTACGGAACAAACAAATAGAGATGATTTTTTAATTAATAAAAACCAATAAAAACCTTGTAATAAGTGAAAATAGAAATATTGAGGCACAATAATTGTAACAATTTTAAACAAAATATAATGAAAAAATAATTATCAATAAACACTTCAAATCCCTATAAAAGTCAATGTTTAGTAACAATCTTGTTATGGTATTCCTATATATATATATGTATATATTAATTATAATTGTTTAATATTTATAATTAATTTTGGGGGAAATTTTTATGAAACACATGGAAGAGAAAGGGAAAAAAGTTTATTTAAAAAAATTATTAAAAGTTTTAGTAGTAACAATTTTGGTAGCTATTTTTGCAGTAACAAGTTATTTAGTACTAAGAAAAAATAGTGTTGAAACAGCAGTATTTAATCAAGATAGCGAACTATTAAGAGCAATGAATTATGAACAATTTTTAGATGGAGATAGCAATGTGGAAGGCACAGATAATGTAAAATTTAGTGCTTTCTTTTTACGTGATTTAAATGGCGATGGATATGCTGAAAAAATTAAAGGTACATGTAAGGAAGTCGGAAAAGAAGATACTCTATACATGGAAGTAATTGTTCAATCAACAGGATATTTGAAAAATGCAAAAATAGAAATCGATGGTAAAAACTTTTATTTACAAACTGCTCTTCCAAAAGATAATGAACTAAAAACTAGTTATGTAGGTACAAATGTAAAAAAGATAGAATTCGAAAATTTACAAAGTGGTACTCAAAAATTAATGACAGGAATCGTGCGTTCAGGTGATTACACATATTCTTCTAGTAAATATAGTGCAATAGGCAATAATATAAATAACTATTCAATAGATGATAATAAAGTAATTTTAACAGGTACATATGTTTCAGAAAGTGGAACAGAGACTGAACTAAGAAAAGAGATAAATCTTGGTGTAGATTGGTATGGCTATACAGGAGCAAATATTGTTTCATACTATAATGGTTTTAATTATAGATCTCAAGAAAATGATATTAATGGAGCTATAGATGAAGAAAATAGTGTTTTCAAAATCAATTTTAAGCTAAAGACTGAAGAAACAAGAAGAGAATTATTATTACAAAAAGTGCATATTGACGGTATAGTACCAGAATTAAATGGATATAAACCTTTATCAGTAAATATAACAGGAATAAATTCAGATTTTAATTATGATGACGAAACTAGAGAATTTAGTGTAGAAAGAAATTCATCTCTTAGTGAAGACGGAATAGTTTCTTCATCAGTTACTAATAATAATTATAATGATTTTGATATTTCTATAGAATATCCATTAGAGGCATACCAAACATTAGGTAGTGATACAGTAGAGTACAAATTCCCTGTTAATGTATTTTATACTGGATATAATAATGACTCAGATGAATTTTCTAATCCTTATCAATCTAATATTGACAAGGATATTATAGTTGTAAACGTTAAAAATCCAACCGGTGATGCTGCAATCTTTAAAACAAAAGTAGGAAAGTATGTTTATTCACCATTTTATAGATATATGATTTCAAAAGAAAAGCCATTGAATTTATATAATGGTTTAAGCGAAAGAGAAAATAATGATTTATATACGGTTACATGGATAGGAACTGTTGGAACAGACTATGATGGTACTAATTTACTAATGAAAGAACGTCGTATAGAGGAATCAGGAATTATTTCTGATAAATTTATTGATTATGCCGGTAATGAGACTAGTATGGATGATATTACTGGAAATATTGCAATCAGCTTCAGTAATCAGGAAAATGTGCTAGGAGAAGATGGCTGGATTAGAATATACGATGATGAAAATAACTATTTGATAGAGACATTTAATAAAAAGAATTGGAATAATTATAGTCAGGAAAATCCTTATTATTTTGAAACACATGTAAAGCATATAAGAGTTGAAACAAGTGCTGCAAATAAAGAAACTACGTTATATGTGCATTGTTTAAAAGAAATTGACGATGAGGCATTGTTAAATAGATATGACAGAAGTACATTTGATAGTTTTAAATATATTAAAACTACACTAGTAGGATATTTAGGTGAAAGCTACATTAATACAGATGTTCATCAAGCAAATTATGAAGAAAAAATGTCAGTTTTAGAAGCTTCTATAAACGAATCAACATTTAGCACAGCTCAAACAAAAGAGAATGTACACATTAATATTTCTCCACGTTGTAATGAAGAGAACAACCAAACAAAGTGGAAAAATGGTATATTTTTATTGAAATTCCCTAGTGAAATAATTGATATAAAAATAAATAGTATTACAAGTACGAAAGATAATATTGAAATATTATCATCAGAAAAATATGAAGAAAATGGAAATATATATGTAAAGATAATTACAACAAATGAAGACGAAGACATTTATAGCTTAGATATGGATGTGGATGTGACACCAGATCCAAGAGTTCCTACTATAACAAGAAGTATTGAAATCTATGGATATAACGAAGTAGCAAGTAATTATCATAATGCAGCCAAAGATACATATGATATTAATGGTAATGGAAATAAAGAAGATACAATTAATAAAGCTAATATAAGTGTTAATCTATTTGCACCAAACTCATTAATCACTTCTCAGACAATTACTGCATATGATGATGAAGGTACAAGTACGATTGCACCAAATATTGCATTAGTAGATATAGATCAAAAAGAAGCAGTAATGGAGGTTAATGTTACTAATAATTATTCAGGTACAATTAGTGATACATTAATACTTGGAAGAATACCATTTGAAGGTAACAAATATCCAATTTCAGAAAAAGATATGGGGTCAACATTTACAACCAAATTACTAGGCTCTATAAATGTTCCGGAAAAAATAAGGAACAGCGTAAAAATTTATTATTCAGAAAACGAAAATGCAAGTAAAGATTTATATAATTCAAGTAATGGATGGAAGGAAAATCCTACTGATTATAGCAATATAAAATCATTCTTAATTGATTTTCAGAGTTATAGATTAAGTAGTGGTGAAAGCTTGACTTTTACTTATAATGTAAGCATTCCAGATAATGTTAATTATAATGATGTTTCATATGGAAACCACGGAATATATTTTAGCTTAGATACTGAAAGTGGAAAGTATAGAACACAAACCGAACCTAATAAAGTTGGATTAATGATTGTTAAACAATATAATTTAAAAATCAATAAGCAAAAGTTTGGGGCTGCTAATAATGTTCAAGGAGCTATATATAGCGTAGAAACTACTAATATGCCAAATGGTGAGAATGTAACTACAGTGACAACTAATGAAGATGGAAATGCTGTATTTAATAAGCTAAATGTGGGAAAAGAATATGTATTAAGAGAAATAAAAAGTCCAGATAATTATGTTTTGTCTAATGAGAGCGTGAAGTTTATAGGAGATATAGACAAAAATGGAAACTTAATTATTAATATTATAGAGGGTAATTTTAGTAATAATATCATAATAGATGGATATTCAGCATCTGCATGTGTTAAAGATAAATCTAAATATGATATGACAGTTAATAAAATTGATGCTAATGGAAATCCAGTAGGAAGAATTAAATTTAGAATTACAGATGAAAGAGGTAAAGAAATAGTTATAAGAACAGGAACTGATGGAGTTGCTGTTGCATCAGGCTTAGAGCCAGATTTACAATATTATTTTGAAGAAATAAAAGCAGATGGTTACTACAAAGATGATACTAGGTATAAGTTTAAAGCATATAGAGATGAAGAAGGATTCAAAATTGAAAGTGATAATGAGATTATTTCTAATGCTTCTATTAATGAAGATAATGAAAAAGAGAATGTATCATTTACTATTACAAATGAGAGAATACCAATGTATTCAATGAGTATTTTAAAAATAGAAAAAGATGACCCAGAAAAGCATGGTTTAGCAAATGCAAAATTTATGTTAGCTTCTGATGATAGTGGAGAATATGAAATCTATAAAACAGACGAAAATGGATATATTAATATAAGTTCTTTATTCGCTTATGTTGAAGGGAAAAATGTATTAGGTACATATACTTTGCAAGAAATATCAGCTCCAAATGGATATGTCAGAAATAAAGATTCTATTAGATTTAAGGTTACTAAAAATGCTGATCAGTTTGATGTGAATATCTTAAACCAAGATGAAATAAATTCATTGGTATCTTATGCATTTGAAAATAATGAACTAAAATTTGAAGTAAGTAACAAGCCTACATTTACATTATCTAAACAGGATAAGGAAAATGGAGCATATCTAAAAGATGCAAAATTTGTTATTTATAGGGTAGATAATAATAATCAAGTATTAGATTATGCGAAAGACTCATTTGGAAATTACCTAGGAGAAAAAGATGAAGATGGAAGATATATAATTACGACAAATGAAGATGGATTAGCCAAACTAGCAATAGCTGGAGGAAAATATAAGGCAATAGAGGTTCAAGCACCAGATGGATATATATTAGAAGAATATGAGTGGAACAGAACTAAATATTTCAGCATTCAAGGACAACAAGGCGATACTGATGTGTTTGAAATTAATTATATTGAGAATTTGGTTGCTTTTTCTAAAAGCGTAAATAATGGAAATTTGTTTGAAGGTAAAAAAATAACACTTTTAAGAAATTTGGATTTTAATGATGATGCATCATATAATAACCCAGCAGATACACAATATGGAGACATCAATGGGGATGGAAAAATTACAGGAATAAAAGATGAATTAACTAATAGAGAAGGTCAAGGTTTTAACCCTATAGGTACCAGTACGTATTACGCTTTAAAAGGTATATTTGACGGAAATAACTATGAATTAAGCAACTTATATATTAAAAGAAATTCACAATATTTGGGTCTATTTGGATGTATAGGTACAAACAGTGTAGTTAAAAATATAACAATTAGTGGATATGTTGAGGGGACAAATACAGGATCTTCCTCATATGTTGGAGGTATTGTTGGATATAATTATGATGGAAGAATTGTAGGATGTAAGAATAAAGCAAAAGTAACAAAAAATTCTACAAGTTCTACTTCATTAAATATAGGTGGAGTTGCCGCATATTCAACTTATATAGAAAAATCAGCTAATGAAGGAATAATAAGTGTGACAGGAAACTATAATTCATCAAACGTTGGTGGTGTAGTAGGTAGTGGAACAACTATAGTATTATCATATAATGTTGGACCAATATATGTTGATGCAACAAAATCAACAGCTGGTGGAATTGCAGGATATTTATCTACAGGATCATTTTTATATAATAGGGGAGATATTAATATTATAACTACTGATACTTCCAAAGTAGCAGGTATTGTAGGTAGTTTAAATGAAAAAATAAATAGCTCATATAATACAGGAAATATCGAAGCAGTGGGAGATTTAATAAGTGCTTCATACATTGCAAATGGTAAAAAAGCTGAGAATTCTTATTATAATTCAACGATTACATTGTCAAATACAGAACTTGAAATAACTGATTCAGGTTTATATGTTGAGGATGAAGAATTGAAACATATGAGCGTAAACTTAAATGGAGCATTCGATATTTGGAGTGAAGATGAAGAAAGTATTAATGATGGTTATCCTATTTTAACTGGAGATATAAGTAATGATTATATAAAAACTATAAATACAATAGAGGATTTAGTAATTTTTTCTAATATAGTAAATGATGGTTTATATGATTATACTGGTGAAATTGTTACTTTGAATCGAACGATTGATTTTAATGATGATAGTTCTTATGTTAATCCAAATAGTACAATATTTGGAGACTTGAATAGAGATGGAACTATAACTGGAATTAAATCAGAATTAACAGATATATCAGGAATAGGTTTTTCACCAATAGGAAAAACGTATTATAGTCGTTTTAATGGTACTTTTAAAGGAAATAATCATGAAATAAAAAATATTTATATTAATTCAAATCAAGATAGAGTTGGACTTTTCGGAACGGCTTTAAATGTAGATGGCGTTGGTGTTAGTGGAAAAATTATTTCTAATAATGAAGGCGAATCTTCAACTTTTGTACAAGTAGGAGGAGTTGCGGGATATTGTACGGGTAGAATAACTAATTGTTATTCTAATACAGAAATAGAGTGTAATAACAATAGAGGCGGATATATAGGCGGAATTGTAGGAGCGGCTAAATTTGTTTCTAATAGCTACAATCTTGGAAGTATAAAAGACTATTCGACTACAACTTATTATAGACAAGTTGCAGGAATTGTTGGAGATATGGATAGTCAAGGAAGAATAGAAAACTGTTTCAATGCAGGAGATATTTTAATTACTCAAAATTCAAATGCATATGCATGTGGAATTGTAGGTGCATATTTTAATCTTATTGAAACGTTTGAAGTAAAGAGTTGCTATAATATTGGTACGATTACAGGAATACAATATGTAGGACAAATATTATATGGAAGTAATACAAATTATAGTGTATCAGATTGTTATTACATAGAAGGCAATGTGTCAGGAAGAAGGATAAGTTCTCCAGGGAAAAGAATGACTCAGGCAGATATGTTATCTAATAATTTTGTTAATATGTTAAATACTGGAACTATGAACTGGAATAAGATAGATGGTATTAACAACGGATATCCGTTACCAAATAATATAGTATCAGAAGAGAATCTGAAGTGTGAAATAAACTATATTGAGGATTTAGTAGATTTTTCAAAGCAAGTTAATTCAGGTTATACATTTAATGGAAAAATAGTAGAATTAAAGAGAGATTTAGATTTCAAAAATGTTAATTCATATAGAAATGCATATGATACAAGTTATGGAGATATTAATGAAGATGGTACAATAAAAACAATCAAAGAAGAACTAACCAATACTACAGCAATCAAAGGTTTCCCTATGATAGGAAATTACTATAATGGTTTTGAAGGTACATTTGAAGGAAATGATTACCTTATAAGTAATATTTACATATATGGTCGAATACAAAGTAATGGCTTCTTTGTAAAAACTAATAATGCAAATATTAAGAACTTATCGATTCAGGGTACTATGAAAACATATTATGCAGATTGGCTAAAGATAGAACAGTCAGGAGGAATAATCGGATCTTCATATGATACTATAATTACTAATTGTACAAGTAGTATAGATATTGAAAAAGTAACATCAAGTCAAGAGAATAATTTTTATATTGGAGGTGTTGTTGGATATGCTAATAATTTAATAATAGACAAATGCAACAATACTGGAACAATAAAAATATCTGATTTTGAAGATGATAAGGAATATTTAGGTGGAATTGTAGGTTATGGGGAAAAAGTTAAAATCTATAATTGTAATAATAGTGGTTCTATTAATTATAAATTAGATAATTATAGTGTTGATGATGTAAGTAGCAGAAATGTAAAAGTCGGCGGTATCATTGGGTATGCTACTGGAAGAAAAGACAATTGGGTATATTATTGTAGTAATACAGGTTTTATAGACGTTAATATTAATGCTAGCGCGACTAGACCAAGTGGATTAAGCTCTTCACATCCTGTACGAGTTGATGTAGGTGGTATATCTGGATCTGGTGTGGATATTAGAAATTGTTATTGTATTTGTGATATAAATAATATATTAAATTATAGATTATCAAGTGATAGTAATACATATGATTCATATAGTCAAATATCAACAGGTGGTATATGTGGAGATGGTTCAAACACTGCCAATACATACTATGTAGGAAATATAAACGCACGAGCTAATATGAGTAATGATAAAGCTAGGGATACTAATAGTAGTGCTTTATATAAGGGACCAGGATATTATTCAAGAAATAATACTTATAATTCATATGCTGCTGATAATAATTATATCGGTGAAGCTAGTCCAAAATATGATAATGAGATGAAAACACAAGACTTTGTGAATCTATTAAATAATGGTGCAGGAAGGGATAATGTATGGCGCTTTGTAGATGGAACATATCCAAAACTAAATGAAATAAATGTTGACTATAATACTGTGGGTGTTGTTGATAATGAAGCGACCGAAATTATTTTCGAAAATGAAATCAATAAATATAAGATTACAACAGATGTTTTAATAGATAGTAAAATAAAAAATAATATTGAACTAGTTGAGAATGATTCAACATATCCTTGGGTTAAAGATTCAGATGGTGTGTGGTCAAGTACAAATCAGAATAAACAAAGTTCTTCAACTACACTAAAATCTGAGGAGTTTAGCATAGAAGCTGGTGATGCTGTTACATTTGATTGGACTGTTTCTTCTGAATCAGCATCTTACGATTACATATACTATACAATCAAAAATGTCGAAACAGATGAGATAATCGGAGGTACAAATACTAAGATAGGTGGTACTTCATATGGAACAGTATATGAAAATCTAAAGTGGAATAATGTTAGTAAAGAACTACCTGAAGGAAGGTATACAATAGAATTTACATACAGGAAGGATGGTTCTGTAGATAGAGGACTAGATCAAGCGTTTGTTAAGAATTTATCTGTTAAAGAAATGATTAAAGGCGGAACTATTTCTGGTGAAGATGAGCAGCCATATGAAACAATAATTTGGAGTAATAATAGTACTAAAGAGATAAAAATGGTTCCTGATGAAGGATATACTATAAAGAATATTTGGATAAATGGAGAAGAATATGATTACATAGAAAATGATGATGGTTCATATACTTTACCTTTATTTGAAAATGTACGAGAAGATAAACATATAGAAGTAATGTATTCAAACAAAATAGGACAAGTTGTTGAAAGACATATGCTAGCTAATAAAAAGGATGATGGTGGATATGAATATACTGAAATAGAATTATCTCCAGCTATAACAAATACAGGAACAAATGGCTTAAATTATAGCATCAAACCTAAAATGGATTATGAAAAGTATGAATTAATAAAAGATGGAAATGGTGACTTTATAATTCCAGATGGAAATAACTTATATTATGAATCTGATGCTGCATCTGGAGTATATGAAGCTAACCAAAAGAAAGTGGTAATTTACTATTATACTCAAAGAAAATGTCCACTTGTAGTAAATCACTTAGTAGAGGGAACTGATGAACCAGTTATTCTTTCTACAGGAGAAGAAGCTTCTCAAGAAATATCAAGTGGAAATGAAGGTGAAACATATACAACAAACCCACTTGAAGCAAGTCAAATTGCAGAAAAATATGAACTTTCTTTACAACTTCCAGATAATGCAGAAGGTATTTATACGGAAAATGAAACTGTTGTAAACTACTATTATAGGATTAAGAAGTTTAATATTACAACAGAAGTTGAAGAATATGAAAAGACTAATATATTGGGAGAAACAGAAATAATTAAAGGAGGTACAATTTCTGGTGAAGGATTACCATCATATGAAAAAGTTGAATATGATGAGAATTCTATAGAAGACATTATTGTTGAACCAGATCCAGGATATGAGATAAAGAGTATCAAAATAAATGATGAACCAATTGATTTTGCAGTTGAGCCAGATGGAAAAGTAACACTATCAAAATTTATAGGTGTTAGAAAAAATATAAATGTATCAGTAAGCTTTGATAAAGAAGTTTCTCAAGTAATAGTTCATCATTATATGGAAGGCACAGAAAATAAGATGCCATCTATATACGGAGGAGAAGTTCAAGATGAAACAAAGAGAGGTTCAAGAGGAGATCCATATGCAACAAAAGCGTCAGATGAAATATCTCCAAGATATGAGCTTGTTTCAGAACCACAAAACAGTTCTGGTAATTTTGATGATGAAACAATAGAAGTTATTTATTACTATAGAGAAGTTCCAGCAAAAGTTATAACAAATCACTTAGTACTAGGAACAACAAATCCAGTACCACTTAGTGATGGAACTAATGCTCAAGCAGTTACCGTCAATGGCTATGTAACAAAACCATATACGACTGTAGCTTTAACAAATATTGATTCTAATTATGTTCTTGTTAAAGATTCAGGAAATACTAAAGGGGAAATGACAAGAGAAGATATAGTAGTAAATTATTATTATGCACCAAAGGCTAAGGCAAAAGTAAATTATATTGCAGTAAATTCAGATGATACAGAAACTGTAATGGAAACAATTGATTATGAAGGATATGACACTGAAGAATACATATCACACTCAAAAGACTTTCCAGGATACACATTGACAGATGTTCCAGAGTATGAAACTGCAGAACTTACAAAGGACGCAACAACAGTATTTAATTATTACTATAGAAAGAATACTGGATTAGTTGAAAAACATGTGGATTTATATACAGGAGA
>Ga0247610_10002381_pt1 | contig 21790 bp, 17 predicted proteins | sample 174DNAGHGhighgp2_FD_193483 | JGI IMG/M metagenome (GOLD analysis project Ga0247610, IMG submission 193483) | Sheep rumen microbial communities from Palmerston North, Manawatu-Wanganui, New Zealand - 1742 DNA GHGhigh gp2 | ecosystem: Host-associated > Mammals > Digestive system > Stomach > Rumen...
TCAGCGTGAATACTTACCATTAATAGCATAGCTAAACTTGTAAAAATAAAACTAAAAATCACTACCTTACTTACTTTTTTCATTAATTTTCGCCTACCTTTTTATAAAATAATTCTATAATTATTTTAATTTATATTTGTGTTTTTTACAATACAAATTGTTGCAAAAATGAAACACTCAGCTATTTTTCAAGTAAAAAAGAGTGTTTTTTTATAGAAAACACCCTTAATTATTACCTTACAATCCAAAAACAATCGACTTTTTCGTTTTCTGGATTCCATATATCGTATATATCTCCTCTTATACTGCAAGTAAGATGATTCTTAATTCTAATAATCAATACATCATCTTTAAAATCATTAGATACTTCTTTTACAGTTTTATCTTTAACCCTGAATTTAGGTAGTTTAAAATCATCTCCTAAAGTTTTGCCATAACAATCCCTAGAAATGATATTACAATGATATTTCTTACTGTTATTGTATAAAATATCCACTACCTCATAATATGGTATTCCTAAACCTAAGCTGATAGCTCTTATTACACAGTCCCCTATTGTCTTACCCTCTGGATTCATATTGTAATAAATATACATTATTCTTCTGCCATAGCAATTTCATACATGTACTTACATACTTTTTCACTTGGCTCGATTTTAATATCTTTATCCTCTAGCCATGATTTAGCCATATTTAAGTACATTCTTGAATCATTAGAAACTGTTGGATAATCACTTAGATGCATTAAATAAATAGCGTAAAATTCTTCTTCATCATAATCTTTAAATTCTACACCCATTTGCTTAGCTACTTGTAATACCTGATCTTTAGGTAAATTGAATCTATCAAATCTTTTTAATTTTTCAATCCATTTTTCTAAATCTTTATGATAGTCTTTATCGTAATCATCATCAGCATAATCTCTCATATCTCTACGATAATCTCTTCTCATGTCATAATCATAGTTCATATCATAATCTCTTCTACGATAGTCATCTCTCATATCATAGCCATAATCTCTTGGATATTCCCTAGATTGTTCATTTGGTCTATCATAATTTTCATTTCTGATGTTATAAGGTCTGTTCTTAGAATCATAGCGATTATCATATTCTGGATAATAATGTCTATCGCCCATTCTAAATTCATTCCCACGTTCTCTTTCTCTATATGCACGTTGTCTTAAATATCTCTCTTTAGGCATATATTACACCACCTTTTCTACATTCATTGTAACACTAATATAAGTTGCATCAATACCAGTATTAACTAATGATAATTCTTTTGCAACTGTTGAATTGCATCCTAATACACAAGCTGTATCAACTAATGGAAAATAATCAATTACTAATGTTCTTAATTCAGTATCAGGAGTTGTAATTGTTTCAGTTGCAAAAGCACTAGGTACAGCGACTCCGTTTTCATATAATGATAGTGTTACATTACCAGCAGTAGCAGCAGATACAACAGCAGTAACAGTAATATGATAAGTACCATTCTGTTGTAATATTACATCTTCCCCAATAAAGTCGAATGTTCTTGTTCCATTAATTCTTTTACAATATCTACGATATACTGAGCCTAATTCAACGTTTCCGTTAGTAACTACATTTTGTGTAGTAACATTTCTTGTTCCAATTAATAGTCCCATAATTTCTTTTCCTTTCTTTAAATAACAAAAAGAGTATAAGGACTAAACCTCATACTCTAAAAATAGATAATTAATCTAATAACAGGATAATTAGTCCTATGAAAAATATTCAAATTTTATTGAATACTTGTGCCGTTACAACCGCATCCATAAGGATTATTTACTACATAAGCTGGTACTGGATTTGGAGTTCTTAAAGCATTGACAATAGTATTTGTCTGTTGTGCTTGTGATAATTCTCCTCTTAAAGCAGTATTTTGAGCTTGTAATGTAGCAATCTTTTCCTGAGTCATGTAATCAATTATACGATTTGCATTATCAGTAGCGTTTTGTCTAGTTGCACATTCCTCAGTAGCAATAGTGTACTTTAAGTCAGCTAACTGTGAGCCTAAAGCATTACCTACATTATTGATTGTTTCTCTAGTTTGGCAGCAACAATTCTGCATATTAAATCCTAGATCATTTAATGCTAAACGATTTTCATAACCATTAGATGTAATAGCATTCATAACATTACCAAAATCAGTATTTAAGTCAGTAGTAATACCATCTAACTTATTAGTAATCTGCATTGTATCTAATGCACTATGTAATGATGATTCAATATCATTTGTTGCTTGGTATGTATGATTTCCGTTTCCGCCAAAACCATTACCACCCCAACCAAATCCACCAAAAATGATTGCTAGTGCTATGATACCCCAGATTCCGCCAAAATCTCCGTTACCCCAACCATTGTTGTTATAACCATAACCGATTGGCATTTCTCCCTCTACATAAGCCATAGTCTTATTCTCCTTTCATATAATTATTTATTTTTATCTTCTTGCAAGTTGATAACTAAAATTTATAACCTCTTTGTCTTAACATATTAAGCATAGGATTTAGATTAATATTATTTTGCATAGCAAGTTGCTGAACATACTGTTGTGGACTCATACCACTTTGCTGCATTTGATTTAAAATAACCTGAGCTTGAGGATTTTGTCGCATGATATTTTGCATGATTTGATTAGGATTCATACCACTCATAAGCATTTGCATAATATTCATATTATTAGATTTTTGAGCTTGATTAAAATTATTCATTCCACCAAAGTTCATATAACCACCTACTTGCTTTCTTCTACTTTAGGATTAGAATTTAGAATTGCATTTATTTGCTTTTTAAATGCTTCAAATTCTTCCTTAGTTGTATACTCAATATTAGGCTTAGAAATCTTTTCTTTACCTATTTCATCTATATTAATTTCAGTTAGCTCATAAGCCTTTAATGTATATCTACCGTAATTGTCTGCACTCTTTTCAAATAATAAATTAGAATTTACATCACTATCTTTTAAGAATACAGTTTGATTAGGAGCAACTATATAAGCCTTAGCACCTACTAAACCACTTGTAAAAGTTAAAGGCATAAATGGTATTGTTTGCTGTGCAGGTTGAGGTTGCATTGGTTGAGGTTGTTGATTATTGTAGTTATTATTAGCATTAAAAGGTTGATAAGGATTACCATAAGGGTAATTACCATAATTGTTATAACTTGGCATAATAAGTACCTCTCTATTCACGTTTATTTCACTTATAGTTTAACGTTTATTCATTATCATAAATTCTTGTTAGTTATCACTATTTCTCATATATTTTCATGCAAAAGAAAAAGGCACTCATTTAGAGTACCTTTCGTAAAACTTATTTACTTTATCAATATATCTGTATAGTGTTGATACACTAATTTTCTTACTACTAGCAAACGTACTAACTGTATATATTTTATTTCTATGATAATAGTCATATACTATTTCAATAATATCGTACGATAACTTATCTTCAAGTTCATGCTTTAATTCATCTAAACTATAATTACATAATAACTTCATTCTTATTTACCTCTTTTGAACTAAGTTTACCAATATTATTATACATTTATGTATAATAAATTAAAGTAGTTTGATACAAAATGAGAATAAATGAGAATATTTTATTCAATTCCTAACAACTTTTTAGCTTCTTGCTTGCACTCTTTACGATATGCTTTCATATCATTACGTTCTTTGATATGTTCAACATTTTCCATATCATCAAGATAGTTGTTGTTGATTGCTTCAACCTTATCTTGAGAATAGCGTTGTCTAAACAAGTCATTTATAACACTACCATAGATGTCTTTAGCATCATTAGTGCCTTTTAAAAATTCAGCAATTTGTCTTAATTTTTCATCACGAATTTCCATTATGCTTTTACCTCCTTGATAAGATTAGTAATTGAGTTAGGCATATCAATAGGCTCGGCTACTACCATTTCGCAAGTAGCGTATTGCTTGTCTAGGTCTGCTTTGTTCCAATCAGGTGTGAAGTATTGTGATACATCAGTTGGCATAGGTGAAGCTAATTCATAGAGTAATATAGTTCCGTTTGTAAGTAATGTATTAGGATTAACACCAATAGGGACAGTAATATAAATATTATTATTATCTATTGACATCAAATTAGACTTATCTTCACTATAAGCATTACCATTTTCAAAACCAACTACTAATAAACTGCTTGTTGCGTTTGGTTTACCACCTAAATTGCTAATTGTTGCAACATATCTATCGCAATTTGTTCCTTGATTTCTATAAGTCCAATTTTCATTACCTGTAAATGTATAATAACCACTTGGGTAGAATTTGTTTTCTAGTAAGTTTAAAATACTAAATCCCATTCCATAAGTTACAAGTGCTAACACTTGACTTGGTATTGCTTTTGTGATAGGTGCAACATAAGGGATAAATGTGCTTGGTGCTGTTGAGCCTTTGACTAACATAATATTAGAAATTGTAGTTGTTCCTATAGTGGCTTTTTGGAAAGAGATTCTAATAAAAGCACAATTAATAGCTGTTGTAAATGTATATTTTCCCGAGCTAACATAATTTAAAGTTGCTCTACTTATCCAATTTTCATTAATATCATACATATCAGCATATACACCATCAGGAGCATCATAAGAAATACAATAATTTGCATCTGGAATTAACTTTATTAAACCACTTGCAACACCCCTATAATTTGAAGAAGTTGTAAATGTAACTCCTGTATCAGTAATTGTTAAAGATGTTGTTTCGTTTGCATAACCAATAACACCATTATCTACTCTACCTTTTACAAAAGTAGTGTTATCTAATAAATTAATAGGCAAGAAATTTACACTTGTAGTAATAGCGTGTTTCAATGAGCCTGTGCTATAAGTGTCAGTGCCATCTAGTTTGTAGCCGTTTGCTTTAAGTAAAGGTATTGCAGTTGCTACATCACTTGGCTCGTTGCCTGCACCATAATTTAATGTTAAATCTACAATAATAACCTTTCTAAAATATACCTCATTATTAGCATCACTACCGTAAGCAAATAAATAAAATCTTGAAGCATTTGATGTTGCAGTTATTATTGAACGAACACTTGCATAAGTTGTTGTTATTGATGTATAACCTGAAGCATCATCACTGCCTAATCTTGCAAAAGTATTAGTTGATGAACTATTACCTTTAATATCATAAAAAACAAAATATTTATGTCCACTTATAATACTAACATCACCACGAGATATATCTAGGTTTTGCTTACCATAACATCTACATTCATTATTCGAAACAACAAAACTATTTCCATAATTCCAAGAAGTCCAACCTGATTGGCTTTCAAAATTACTATCTTTAACCAACTGATTATACTTAACACTCTTGCCACCTATGTAGTCAACCATTGACTTATAGGTATCACTAGGTAATGTCTTAATTCTAGCAACATTGTTATCAGTATCTACATCATAGTTATATGTTCCCATTTGCCATTCAAGGTCATCTATTCTCTTGTCGGTATAGGATTTACTTGAATTTAATGTATCAGTATGTAATGCTTGTGCTTCAGTCTTTGTATAAACCTCACTCTTTGCATACACATCACTTGTATTTGCCTTTGCTGCTAATGCACTTTCTACATCACTAAATGAGTCTAAATTAGTACCATTTTTAATACCTGAAATAGCGTTTGTATTTGCAGTAATTCTACTATCAAAACCACTATATCCTGTTTGTCGAGCTTCTTCATTTGCAATTCTCTGATTTTCATTTAAAATTCTTTGAGCTTCATTAGCTTGAATACCAGTTTCGGCATCATTTAGAGTATCTATATAACCTTTTAACACATAACCCATAGAAGCTGATAATGGTAAGTTATCATTATTAGTTGTAAGATTATGTACTAAAACACTATAACTCATTTTATCAGAAGTGATATTTTCAATTAATGTTTTATTATTCTTGATATATGTAATGATTTCTTGAATAGTATCTAAATCAGTATCATCACTTGCTAATAAAGTATTAATAGCATTAATTTGATCTTGTAAACTTTTACCCATTGCTGCTGATAATGGTTTGTTTGTTGATGTATCATTTAATACATTTATAATATCAGCAATTCTAATATATGTAGTATCAATTCTTCTTCCTAATTGGTCGTTGTATGCTTTACCTACAATAGTAGTACCATTTACGATATTAGAAATTGAAGAATTTACTAATGTTAAGGAAGCAATAGTAGCATAAGTTTCATTAATTATGTTTCCTAAACCATCCTTAGTTGCTTGTACTGCTCTTAATACTGATGTATCACTATTAATATCTTTTAAGTTATCAGTCCACGCCTTTAATGTATTAAAGTTAGTTGTTAAAGTTGATAGATTCTTTTCGATATTATAAATATAATCATCAGTACCATTTTCTTTAATATACTTTAGTACCTTTATTGTACCATTTGTAATATTAATGATTTTTGCATAAGTTGTTTTGATTTCGTTGTTTTCATCATCCCATTTAGCTGATACATTCTTACCATTAATTATTTCATCATATTCAGCATTAATAGAATCAACTATTTCTTGCATATCACTAACTGCTTGATTTAAGTTTTCTCTATTAGCTTTGAATAGATTATATAAGAAGAATAAACCTGCATAATGTTTCTCTTTGATTTGTGCAGCACTCCAACCAGATGATGATGGATCATCTGGAAGTGCCATAGGACTATTTTGTTTTAAATACTCTAATTCCTCTTGTTCAGTCATGTTATTTTACCCCCTTTATAGATTGACTTATTGTATAAATTAAACTTAATTGGTCTAATACAATATTTGATTCCTCAAAATTTTTGAATAAGAAACGTATAAAACCTACGCCTGGTAATACTCTATATCTATTGTAGATATGAGGTAGTTTATCACTTGTAAATTGAATCTTATCAAAACTAAATTTAGAATCATCATAAGAATATGCTCTAGCACCACTTGCCGACTTTATTACTAAAGAATAATCGCCCTGTTTTCTACTTGTTAAATAACCAATATCCATATAGCTTGCTAATTCTGTATCATTTACAATAGCCCATTGCCATACTGTTTTTTCATATAGAATTGTTTGCATATCATAAGGCTTTGTTATATAAAATGCTTTAACATTATCTTGTTTTGTTATTACACCTTTATAACTACCACTATAATTGTTATATGTAATTAAATCTAATATTCTATCGTGGTCGCCTAGTAATTGGAATTTTTTACCAGTACCCTGACTAGATATATTAGTAATTTTAGTTATCTCTAAATCGGATATAATAAATGAAATTCTTAACTCTTTTGTTTGAGATAAATTTGCTCTTTCATTAGTTTTTATATCCACTAGATAATATTTATTATCAAATAACTCATTACTTGCTTTAACTAGCCTATATGGAGTATTAGGTATTGGAGCTTTATTTATAGATACACCATCAATTAAATCTACATAAACATATCTATCTAACAAGAATAAATCATTTGCTTTAGAAGTTTCAACTGCATCATATTCGTTGTTTGAATTATACTTTTTAATTTCGATAGTGTTATTCACATCATCTATCAAACCTGTATAAGTTAAAGGATTGAATGAGCTATCTGTACTTGCTAATCTTTCTCTTTCTCTTGTTTCAATAAATACACCTAAGTTTGCATGTATTAAAGTATCTTGTGTAGCACCCTCTATTAAATGAAATTCACTATTTTCTTGAATATAATCATTGTATTCTTGATTTGTGATAATATAATCGTTTGCTTCATCTATTGATAATAAAGTACCACCAACACCAATAAAGGCTCTTGAATTATCTTTGAATAATTTTTCATCATAAGAGAATTTACATAACTCTCCTGAATCATTCATAAAATATAATTCATCTTCATATTCAAAGAATAAATCAGCATTAATATTATCTAGGAAATACCACTCATACTCATTGTTAGTATTCCTTAATGAATACTCGCCTACATACACACCTCTTTTTGTCTTTAATAAGAGTTTTTCTTTAAATGTATACAAATATGCGTCCTCTAAATTTTCGTTTAAAATACGAGGATTTATATAGGTAGAAACATCATATACTATTTTCTCTTTATTGTATGTTGTATCTTTACTAGATAAAACCTTTAATCCGTTCTTTGTTAAGAATAATGTATCTCCCATAAAATTGATTATGCTTCTATTAGATAATGCACCATCTCCACCATTGAAATTAATATCAAATGACGGATAAGCATCCTCATAGTAACCCTCAATTCTATTGCCCTGACTATCTATTGCAGTAATCATTTTTGCTTCTCTACGATACAATGTAGCTTGTGTTCTTGATGATTCCTTAATAGTTATTAAATCTCCATCTCGGTAAATATCATAACCAATAATTGCTGTATCATCAGTACCATAGAAGCAATAATCTAAATCACTAAAGTATGTATAATCACTTGTACTATCTCCTGTATAGTTCTCAGTTTGTGATACATTGATAGATTCACTATGCCAATCACAATTCTTAAAAGCACTATTACCACTTACAAATAAATGCTTGTTATAGATAATACCAAATCTACATAAATTGATTTTATCTGCTTCTCCTGCTACATAATGAGGGAATTTAACTGTTACATTTCCATCAGCATTAATAGGGTTTGTATAATCATCAAACAATACAACATGAGCATTTTTGATAACATTGCCATATCCATCTTGTAAACCAAAGTCCATATAACCAATACATTTACTACTTGCTTCACTCATTTGATAATTCAATATATTAAAGCCTAAAGTATTTGAGTGTACTACATTTGTATCTATTGATACATCAGCACTCTTAAATAAAGGATAAACTATTTCTCCGTTATCTTTAACACCTAAAGAAATATCAGTATCTCCATGAGTTATTGTAGTAAATAGATTTCCGTTTATATCTCCGATAGCTATTGTATAATCAATAGTATTTACATTATTATCTGAGTAATTTGTATTTACATTAATTGTATATGATTGACTTGTTGTATTTTCAAAAGTAACAATGATATTTACTTTTTGAGAATTTCTTAAAACTGTGCCTATTGCTGGATTAGTTGAGAAATTAACTTTATATTCATTGTTATCTCCATCACGTACCCAAAATTCAACACCCTTAGCGTTATAAATATCGCCTACATTGTAATTTTGATAATCTATGTTATCAGTAAATCTTAACCATGTTTGCTCTATTGTGCTATTACCAATTAATGTAATTTTATAATTAGTATTATCTAAAATGGTATCAGTATTATCATAAGGATTAGTTGCTGTTACAGGTACAAATCTTAAACCATAATCTTTTTTATTAGTTTCTGTATTTGTAGGTATTGCAATAGTAGTATTGTTTGTAAATGCACTTGAATCTACTGTATAATCAGTGCTTTCTAACAATTCCTCATATCCATTTTCAAATAAAGCATAAACTCTTAAACCGCTTGAATCAAAAGTATCTCCATCCTTATATACTGTTACTACATAAGAAGTATTTATTCTTAATGATTTAATCTTTGGATATGCTAAAGCTAAATTTACTTGTGCAGTTTTAGATACACCACCATAAGTGTATGATACAGTTGCTACTCTTCCTAAAGGCTCTATTATTTGAGTTATAGGGTTTGTTGTATCTACTCCTGTAATAACTAGATCATTATAATCAACCAAATCACTTGTATTATTATCGAAATAAGCTCTAACAATTATACCTTTAAGAGTTATTACATCTCCGATAGTAAATGTAGTCTTTTCAGGTTGCTCGATAACTGTTATATTAGATAATGCTTTTGCAGCTACACTAATAGTAGTTATTTTTTTATAAACGCCACCAAACATAACATAAATATCTTTATTGTTATCGTCAGTAGTTAAACGCTTATTAGCGATAAATTCTACATATTCATTATTCACTTTTTCATAGAATGATAAGTTATCAAACAAAATAGATACATTAGCATTATTGTAATTTGCAACAACAGTTAAATCATCTTCTAATTCATTGATTATACTTTGTTCTTCTATGAATGAAGTAGCACCACTATAAGTTATAGTTAAATCTTCTAAAAATACATCTTCAACTTCTATTGATAAAATAGTTGTTTCAGTTTTATTATCGTTTTGATAAGGACTATAAGAAGCAATTAATGTATATGTACCACTTGCAGTTAAAGTATATACAAAATTATTGATAGGCTGATTATTGATTACATAAGATAAATCATCATAAGATAAGTTTTCAGTTCTTCTTAAATTTGAATCATCACTTTCTCCACTTAATAATGCACTATAAGAAGCAACTACATTACTAATAACATTCATATTCAATGTATCATCTACATAGTGAGTATTATCTAAGGTATTCCATGATAAAGATAAACCGACTAGCTGCATACAATATAATGTAAAATTATGCTTTATTGTATCAATGATTTCTCCGTTTACAATCCAATTATAAGGCACATAACATTGAGTTCTATTCTTTAAATATACCTCATTTAAAATAGTTTCATTAGTTGCGTATATATTGCCGATAGTTTCTATACCTGATAGAGTAGTACCATCATTGAATATAGGATATAGGAAATATGTTTCAACTAAATCTCCGATAATAGAATTATAATCTAAAACTACTTTTGTAATTTCTACTGAACTAGCATTGACTATTTTTATTTGCTTTAATGCTCTAATAGTAATATCTTTACTAATTGATACACTCATGCTAGCTTCTGTATATGTACCATCTAATGTAAATTCATTAGTTGTTCTAATATCGCTAAATACCATATCATTGATATTAAACTCATTTGCACCATCTAACCATTCGATAGAAGCTATTTCGCTGCTATTTAATGTTTTAGTTGTAGTATCATCAGAATAAGTAACTACAATACTAGAAATAGACAATGAATCATGAATATTATAATTTGTTTTAGTAAGATTAATAACTGCTGACTTAATACAAATAATTGTAAATTCAATATCAGTATCAATACCACAAATTACTAAAGTCAATTCTTCTGTTTCACTTGTACTTGTTGAAGTATCACTCTTTACGAATGTATGTGTATAAGAAGCAATATCATTTGAATTTATATTTCTTGTATGACCACTTGCGTATGTTATAGTACCATTAATAGTTGTTAAATCTAGTTGTTCTCCTGCTTTATATACTAGCTTTGTAGTTTGATTATCAATAGTAATTGAATCTACATAATCTAGCACAATAGGATATGTAACCTTTAAATCACTAAAAGATAACTCTAAAACATAATCTCCTGTTACATCATTATCATTGAATGTTAAACTAGATTTATCATATTCAACACCACCAACAGTTCTATATAATCTCTTTTCGTAGTTATCACTTGTAATAGTATAATTTACTAAACCACTATTCATTTCACTAATAATTAAGAATAGATTATTTAAACCAATAGTTTCTCCGACAGAATAGAAATACTTGCTATTAATTGCAGTTTTATCTAAACTACCACTTGTTGTAACAGTAGCATTAGCTGCTGGACTATCTTCAATACAATTTACGCTTATTTCAGTATAGATTCCATTTTCTAATGAGGTAAATCTAACAGTATTTTGTCCTAATACATATTCGCTATCTACACTAGGACTAACACTATATTGAGTTCCATATTCTAATTCAGTTCTAGCATTACTAGAAGTATCAACACCATACACTTTTAAATCTGGAGTAATTTGAACAGTATTATTTACACCATAGTAAACTATGCTTCTTGCACCTGATATTTCTAATCTTTCATAATTATATGTTCTAATTAAGAATGTACTTGTTATTAGAATTGTACTCTTTGAAATATTTACCGAATATGTATTATCTCCTGACACAGCTTGTTTGTTTTCAACTGATATTTCATTTGCACTTGCTATCGCATTAGAATCAGTATATGTTCCATCACTACTAAAAGTTCTTGTAGTATAAATCATTCTAATTCTACCTAAGATAGAAGCTAGATCATTATTTATATCATTTAGATAACCATACAAATATGTAGTTCTATAATACTTCTCTGTACCTGGAGTATTTACCAAAGATAAATCAACACTAGCACTAATCATGCCACTAACATAATATGTGTAGCTTGTAGTTAAATTAGTTCCGCTATTTGTTGTATGTAATATAGTTGCAGTTTTAACACCAACTGATGATGTACTAAAAACTGATAATGAATATTTGTTAGATGGTAAAGTATATGAATCAGAATGAGGATAGTTGCTTTGAACTACTATTCCTGTTAAATCAGCACTTTCTCCGCCATTATAAACTTTCTTTGTAGGCTCAGTTGTAATTGAAATAGAAGTTGCTTCTTCTGACCTTACTTGATAAATAGTTGTTAAAATATCTCCTGTTTTAGAAGCTGTACAACCAACTGTGATATTGTAAATAATATCTTTATCAGAAGTTGTATATGTTTCATCTAACACGTAATTATCATCAGTTAAGGTTTTACTTTCAGTTGTTCCATCTCCATAAGTAATATTTACTGTGATAGGAAATAATACGTTAAAACTATCTACATCATTTCTTAAATATTCTCTTTGAGAACTTCCGAATGTATATGATGATACACCATATACTGATATACTATAAGAAGTTTGTCTACCACCAAAATTTACATATACAGTCTTATAACCTACTGTTGACATATCAGGAGATATAACTCCTGGATTGGTAATTGTTTCATAATAACCAACACCAGAATATTGATAATAGTAATAACCTTTAACAACTAAGCCATCATATCTAAACAATTCATTTTTATAAAAACTTGTTTTTCTAGGAGTTGTTGTAATTACTAGATTATTATATTGAGGTGCTACGAAATTAAATGTACCAATAGAGTATTCTTCTCCACCTTTTCCATCCTCAAAATGAAAGTATACTGATATGTCTTGTGCTGCTGCCACACTAGAGTTGACTGTTTTTTGATAAGGAGAAAGGTTAGGTATTGTAAAGCTCTTATCTCCGTTTACCCACCAACTTTCATGATAAGTATATATTGTTGTTCCATTAATTTTTATAAGTACATAATCAATGTTAGCATCATCTGAGCTATGATTAAAACCTACGCTATCATGTAGATTAAAATAAACTGTTATTTCTCCGTTGAATAGTATAGGTGCTATATTTTTATTATTTCCGTCAGCATCAGTATAAATATTAATCTTACCATTTGATATACTTCTTTGAATACCACTTACTGTACCTGGATTACCACTAATGCTAACATTTGAAACATATCTACCCATTATTCCACCTCACTTTCAGTAAGTGAATTTATTGTGATTTTAATATTATTAATATCAGTAATATTTTTTGGATTGACACAAGTATCTAGTTCAAAATCGTTATATTTAGTCTTTTTCAACTCGTTAGAATCATTGATTAAACCTGTTACTAATTTATTTTTACGATATTGAGTAAGTAAGTTTACATCATCTAAGCTAGTTGCATGACTTAAACTACTTTCGTTATCAGACAAGTTGTTTTTAGCAACGATACCAATAGTTGTTGTAGGTATATATGTATCATTATCATCTTCTACTTCTCTTAATATTAGAGAATTATCATTTGTTATTAATACATAATACTTATTTCCACCTAAAATATATAATCTCTTATTTCCATAAAAAGCTTGTGTTTTAATATCTTCTAATTCTTTTGCAACATAAATTAATTCTCCATTTAAGATTTTTTCAGTTGCAATTAATTCTAATTTACAATCTAAAAAGTTATTACCTCTTCCTAAACCGATAACTCTATACATTAATTTACCTATATGTGCTACTACATATATTTCATTATTTGAGCCTACAAAAGACCATATACCATTGAAATTTGTAGTGTTTGTTTTTTGCTCATAAGTTCCATCTATATTTTCTACATAATATGTTGTAGGAGTTGTTTTTAATAACTGTTGCCAACCATGACGTTTCTGATTTACTCTATCTTTAAAGATTATGTTTTGTAAATCTACTGCATGATAATCAGCAACTTGTAATTGAGCAATTCCATAGTCAACACCCATAAACTTATCAACAGTTAAAACTCTTTTCTTTGGCTCATTTAGATCATAATGTTTAAATGTTGTATTTCTAGGCATAGGCATTACTCTCCTACTCTATAAACATTTTTTACATTAGTTTGTGTTAGATTATTCTTATTTGGTTTGATATTAGCAAAATATTGTTCTGCTCTTGTAATGTGCATATTGGCTATCTCAGGACTAATTTGTTCAGTTAATCTACCCATGATATATTCCATTATGTAATTACACATAGAATCAGTAATACCATAATCATTTAATTCTTTATCATATTCTTCTGTTATATCAGTGTCATTCTTTCTATATGAATAATCAGTAGAATCAAAATGTGGTATATCTTCCTTTACCTCAATATAAATTTCTCTAACATTATAACTACCTATAATTAAGATTTTATCTAATCCTAAATTTCTATGAGATATTTTCTCATAACTAGGTAATTTTACTACATTGATAACTTCTTTTATCTTTATACTATTTTCATTTTCAATTTGCTTTAAATCAACAATACCATCAGTAATTTGGTTAACCTTTATTACCTTATATGGTATTCTCTCTAAATCACTTAATCTTGAAATTGCTTCATTTAATGGTAAGTACACATTGTTTATGTTCATAGCATAATCAGGACTTCCGTTAAATAAATCTTTTTTGAAATTATCAAAAGAAAAAGAAGCATCATCATAATAAATAGCATTCTTTATACTTAAATATACTAACTTGCTTAATTTCATAATAATACTTCTCCTTTTCTATATATTTTGTTTTTTAGTCAATTAGTTAGGACTTGCACCCAATTCTTTTTGAACTGAAAGGATGTAGAAGAAAACAAACTGTTTTACATACATAAACTACTAATTGAGATATATAGAAAGGCTGTATTTTTGATATAATACAACCCCTCTATAAATTTATCTATTATTCTCCAACTACAATGTAGTCTTGAATATCGCCAATTTCTTTTGCCAACTTAGCTACCCATTCAGGAACTTCTTGCTGTTGACCGATAGCTACTCTAACAGTAACACCATCCTTTTGGTATGTTCTAAACTGTTCTTTCTTCGCATTCTCCTTATTAGAATCTGGCGAAATGATAATATAAAATTTTTTCATTTTTTTACTCCTTTCAATTTTTAAATTATATTATTCCATTATCTTAGGAAGCTGTTGCAGTACATGTAACATTGAAGCTATAAGCATTGTTTGGTACTTCAACTAAGACTGTATCGTTATTAGCTGCTGTCTTAACAACTGCTAATATCTTTGCAGTCTTTCTATTAGTTGTTGTGCCTGCTGTTGTATCTGCATCAGAATCAGCCTTATCTAAGTAATAAGTTGCACTCCATGAGTTAGCATTAACTGTACCTAATGCCTTTCCAGTTACACCCTTAACTTGTACTGATACAATTGTAGAGCCTGTTGCATAATGCTTAGCTGCTGTTGAATCATATCTTGTACCCTTAACAGTAAATTCTGTATATTGAGTACCTGTTAAGCCTAATTCAATTTCATTACCACTCTTTGATACGAAGCCTGTTCTATCCTCTAATGGTAAGTTGATAGCCTTAATTTCATTTACTGATACTTCACAATTTAATAAGCATAGATCATCACTAACTGCTGAGCCTAAACCATCCATATTGATAGCTACTGAGCCCTGTTGCTTGTTATCATCAGAAGTATAGTTACCATCTTCATCAACTAATACACCTGAGCCTAAACCATTATCAAAAACATCAATATCTGATTCTCCCTCTAACTTTGATACATCAACTGGAGATTGTGAGTCAATATCTCTCTTACCCATTAATACTAATCTTTGAGTTGTATCATTCTTATAAAGTAACTCATTAGCTGTAACTGAGAATACCCAGTCGCCATAAGTACCAACTGCTGTTGCTACTGAATCTAATTCTCTCTTAGTTGGCTCTGATAATGCTACACCCTTAGCTGCAATTTCAGTTCTTAATTGCTTTAACATTTCTGGAGTGATATGTGCTAAATAATGTGTACCATCCCATCTCTTAGCCTTATTCTTTCTAAAAATGATAGCTGCATTCTCTAAAGTATTTAGTAATGAAGTATCATAAGTGATAATAGCTCTTGATGAAATAAAAGCCTTACCCTTAATAAAATCTTTCTTCTGTACTGCAATCTCTTTTAGAGTTGTAGTGATAATATTTACTGTATCATCAAAATGGTACTGTAAATCTTCCTTTGAATAGATTGCCTTATCTCCATAGTTTTCAACAGTCTTTTCGAATGTTGCTACTGCAATCTTTGTAGGTCTTGGTGCAATAAATTCAGCTCTTGGCTTTACATCTTCTGGTCTTACCTTTGGCGCAATAACCTTACGTGATGTAAATGTCTTGTGTCCTCTAGGTACTGTTGAATGATGTGCGAACTTGTCCCAATATTCCTCTGATTTTACAAATAATTCAATTCTTCTCTTAACGTCAGCGATAATTTCATCAGTTAATTCTCTGTACTTTACTGCATTTTCATTTGCTAATGCCATAATAAAAACCCTCTTTTCTTTCTAATATTTTTTAATTTGTGTTGTACTTGTTTTCAAAATAAGCAATAAATTCTTCATCAGTCATTTTGGAAGTATCAACTGTTTGTGGATTTTTACCATGAGTAGTTGTAGGTGTTTTTGTTGACTTCTTTGCCTGTTCCTCAGCCTTAGCATCATCTTCTTTTTCTTGCTTTTCTTTCTTGGATTTCTCTTTCTTATCCATATAGGCTTCATAAATCTCGGTAGTAGTCCACCTCTTTGTTTTGCCCTCAGCGAATTTTAGATATTCTTCATCTTTAGCAAGTTCTTTTAAATCAACATCAGGATAGTTAGCTTTGAACTCGGCAATGTCTTTAGCAAAATACTCTTTTTCTTCTGCTTCTTTCTTTGCCTTTTCTTTTTCCTCTGCTCTTCTCTTTCTTGCTAATTCTGCTGAACGCTTAGGATAATCTTCAATTGGATTTAAACCCTCTTCTTCTAACTGCTTCATAGTCTTGTAGACCTCTAGATCATCTTCATCAACTATTGGCTCGTCAGTATAAGGGTTTTTCTTGTAGATTCCTAACTCAACTTCTCTTTTGGTTTTAACCCTAATTTCTTCCTCACGCTTTTTACGCTCGGCTTCTTCCTGCTCTCTACGCTTTTTAGCATATTCAGCATTCTTCTTTTTTTGTTCTTCGGCTTTCTTAGCTGCTTCATCTTCTTTTTCTTTAGAAGAATCATCATCCTTTTTGTCCTTAGAATCATCTTCGTTTGAGTCTTTATCAGTCTTGGTCTTTTCTTTTTCTTCCTTACCTGATTCTTCCTCAAAATCTTCTGGATTTAATAAATCATCTTTATTTTCCATGCTACCTCGAATTTTTTACGCTATTTCAAGCGAATAGATTTTTACGCTATTCTCTGCGAATTTGATATTTTTACGCTATTATCATGCGTTATAAACTGTTGGAGTTGCTAACTTTTTTACAACCATACATTTATTTAGTAGTTAGCTTATGGATTTATGAGTAAAGAAAACTATTTATTGGATATTTTCTTGTGGTATTGATGTAGTACCACTTATCCCCCTAGCATTATTAGACTTAACCTCGCCTTTTGATTTAGGCTCTTTCATGTTCATTAAATCTTTTTGTTGTGCTTGAATGATCTTGTTAGCACCATTTATCTTATTACTGAACTCGGCTGTTAAATTCTTTAAATAATTTGACTGGAATCCATTTTGAGCTTCTAATTGCTTTGCATAAGCCATTACTTGTTCTAAGTATTGTGCTACTTGCTGTAACTGATTCTTTAATTGAGTATTTTCTTCTTTCTTTAATTTCTCTAGTACATTCTTTAATGCTACCTTTGTACGCTCTGATACATTAGGACTTGCTTGTAAATATAAAGCCAACATATCAGGAGAAATATTTTGAATTGTTCCGTTGATAAACAAGTTATCCCAGAACTGTTGTTCAATTAATTTAGAATCACTTAAACCCTGCATTGCATCAATAGCTATATCAAAATTCTTACCAAATATATCTTCATTTTTGAAATCCCTAATTTGTGTTTTATGAGTAGGATTCTTGAAATCTTCTGCCTTTGCATTTGGCATAGTTTCCATTTTCTTACCCTTTAACAAGCTATTGTAAATAATCTTTCTTGACTGCTCTTCTAATTCATACTCACTATCATCTAGCTCATAAGTATATTTAGCTTTATCTACATAATGCTTATAATACATTAATCTAATTGCAGCCTTTTCTACGTTATATAACCAGAATAACTGTTGCTGTTGCTCTAATGGAGTATTAGCTTGCTTAATCATTTGCTGTAACATGTAACCTGACATATCCTGGTTAGTTATTGAGCCGTCCATTACATCATTAAAACCATATACAACTCTTGTCATAGCAAGTAATCTATCAGTAAAATCTAACAATCCGTTTGGCATAGGTTGACTTTCCGCCATTTTAATACCCCAACCATTAGTAAATCCTGAATAATCATAGATTATTTGTGATGGCTCGTTAGTTATTGTTTGTCCCTCTAAAGCATCAGGTTTAGCAAATATTTTATTGTATGCGTTATTCTCAGCACACTTTAACATCATTGATACCATGAAATTAATACCCTTTTGAATTGGTATTAAACTCTTAATATCGCTTCTTCCATAGAATGATCCATTTTGATTAAATGGTGCAAATCTAGCAAACGGATATAAACTAAACTTTTCTTTTATATTCTCATATTCTCTTTCAGTAATTGTTTTATTAGAGTATGAATTTAAGAATATATCTTCATAGTCAATATCATAATCAGTTACCTTATCTAATGTATTATCCATATCATCAGTTGGATTATTCATCTTCTTACGATATTCTTCTAAAGCTGCTTTTGCGATATTGGTTGACAACTTTCTTGATAACGGATGCGGATATTCAAATACATCAACTGTTTCAGTTTGACACATAAAGAATACCTCGCCTTTGAATCTAAAGAATCTTGTAAATAATCTTACTAGAGCATGATTTACGTGCTCTTTATTCTTTTGTTCATCTCCATATATTGCTCCACATTCAGCCTTTAATATCTCTTTCTTCTTAGCTTTGGCTTCCTTACTACCCTCTAGTAAGTCAACAATTGCTCTATATGGTACTTCATCCCAAAACATTACCCATTGTTGATTTTGAATGTCTTGTACATAAGGATTAGCAACTGCAAAATTTCTTAATTCTAAGTGTTCCTCACATAAACCACCCTTATAAATTCCTTTATAAGTTGTATCATCATCATCCCATCTTAAATAAGTAACTTCTGTACCATTAGAAAAACCATTTAATGCAGCTTGGAAGTTATTTTCTTTTAAGTGCATTTTATTGCAATTGTATTCATCAAATCTTCTTAATGCTGAACAATCAGTTTTATTATCATCAGCGGTATATGTTAAGTAAATTGGTGTTGAACACAACTTTGAAGCCTTAATAGTGGCAGAAAATGAACAAATATTTAATGATACTCGTATCATATTATTCGCATTTCCCTGCGGATATTGATTACCATTATAGAAGTTTTGAGCTTCTTCAATATACTTATTCAAATTTGTATCATTTTTATAATTTCTATCTTGCTCATAAAGCTCAAAATTAATTGTTATTTGCTTTTGGTTTTCCATAAGGGTAGAACTCCTCACTTTCTCCACCAAACTGACTTATAAATTCTTCTGGTGTCATTTTCTTTTCATTTTCTTTAAACTTTTTCTTCATATCATCAGTAGGCTCGATTTTTTCTTTCTTTACCTCTTGATTCTTTGATAATTGTTTCACAATTGATAGAGCTTCATGCAAATATGCTAGATCACTTATTTCAATCCCAAATTCTTCTTTTAAAATTTCTAATAGCAGCATTTTCTTTTCAAATTTCTTAAATGCTTTTCTCTTTTCAGAATTAATTAATCCCATACTTGATATACACTCCTCTTTTGATTCTCTCTATTTCTTCTTCTATTTCTTTCATCTATAATGCCCTCTAATTCTTCTAATGTTTTAGCTTTTGTTGCAACATCAGTTTTTGGATATGCTCTCATTTGTCCTCTACACAAGAAGAATCCGCAAGCACTCATTACTAAGTCATCATGTGCTCCACCACTAGCTTCCGCTTTTTCTTTTCCGTTAGCGTGCATTACTACTTGGAATGCTTCCATTTCACATAATGTTTCGTAATCATATATAATTCTTGGATTATCTCTAAAAGCAATTCTAAACAAATCAATCATATACTGTCTATTATTTTGTTTTGTCTTATAACCATACTTATTGATGTATCTAGTACCTAGCTCCTCAACATCTTGGTCTTGATAGATATTTTTATATCCCATCCTATGACACATTTCTAATAGATAGCTTGTTGTATTTGTTTCTCCTGTTATCATTACATCCTTATCTCCGCCATAATATTTACTCAAACAATACATTTGATATGCTGCTTCATCTGCATCCACTTTATTTTGATGATATACAGCACATTGCTTTCCAGTATAGTTATCAAATACATGCGTAGCGTAGAAATCTTCTCCACCCATTGCAGGATCATTTACAGTGATATACGGATGTCCTGGTATTACCTCTACATAGATTTTAACTGCACCATTTCTTTGTTCAGTCCATCTAATATTTTCAACACTTATTCTTTTACCATCTTCTGAGAACTTCAATTCATAAGTGAATCTACCTCTCTTTAATGGCTTCAATTTGATAACTTCTTCTTTTCTTTCTCTTAATAGCTCAACATTGAATACTGAGTTACCAGTTGTTATAAACGCTTCAATAGGATTACTAGGATATTCTTGTCTTAGTAAGTCTAAGTCCTGGTCGAACTGCAACCACTTCTCGTAGTACCATAAACATTGTCCCTCGTCTAAATGCTCTTTCTCTTGCAAGTCTTTCAACCAATTCGGTTTTTCATAATCGTATAATTTATCATTTCGATATACGTTATACCATGCAAAGAATAAAGCCTTAAACGGATGTCTATCATTTCCACCACTATCTTTATCCCATTTCTCCTTATACTCATTTACTCCGTTTGCAGTAGTTTCTAAAAATATCATTGAATCTAAATTGTTATCACTAACAGTTTGTAATAAAGCTGCTAACGTACTCTTTAAATCTTTCCAGAAAGCACATTCTGATAAATGTACATACTGATATGTTCCAGAACGTCCTGCTCCCTCGCCTGTAACTGTGATTCTAATACTTGACTTTTGATGATTACTATGCTCAACAACCAACTCTTTAGCATTACTCTTAATCTTTGGTATTGACTGTTTTATTGAATCATCTAAATTGTCATAGAACGTATTATACTTATCAAACAAGTTAGAAGCATGCTCTGCTATATCCGCTATAATAATCGCACTCTGTCCTGACTTGAACAATGTCTTTAAAAATATTACTGCTGCTATAAATGTTGAAAATCCAATTTGTCTCGCTTTTAAAATATTTATTCTTATAGGTCTTTTTTCAAGTTTCATAAGACACATTTCCTTATACAACTCTACTTGATCCTCATTCAGAATAAACCTTATTAACTCACCCTCTTTTGTCTTAATCCACAAAAATTTCTCTATCATTCTATACAACGGTACTTCTCCAACTACGGTTGTTATCGTTA
>Ga0247610_10002383_pt1 | contig 21781 bp, 1 predicted proteins | sample 174DNAGHGhighgp2_FD_193483 | JGI IMG/M metagenome (GOLD analysis project Ga0247610, IMG submission 193483) | Sheep rumen microbial communities from Palmerston North, Manawatu-Wanganui, New Zealand - 1742 DNA GHGhigh gp2 | ecosystem: Host-associated > Mammals > Digestive system > Stomach > Rumen ...
TTGGGGATTGGGGATTGGGGATTGGGGATTGGGCCCAATCCCCAATCCCCAATCCCCAATCCCCAATCCCCAATCCCCAATCCCCATTTGATAAGTTAATTAATATTTATAAAATAATAATTTATTTATAAATATTAATTATTTTTAAAAAATAAATAATAAAATGAATAATAAATAAAAAAATAATTTAATTTTTTAAGTTTTTAATAAATAACTCGTTATAATTAAAATATAAATAATTACTTAAATAAGGTCAAAAACACTAATTTTTTATTTATTTCTTTATTAAGACATTTCCTTTAATACCTTTAGTTTTCTTGAAGTAATTAATAACAATAGACAAATATTTAATCCATCTGTCAACATCTTTTTCATTTTCGCATTCTACATTAAGTGCTTTTGTTCCTTCAACATCAGTAGGACCAATAATTGAGAAGCAATTTTCAGGTTTAGGAATACTTCTAAAGAGTCCCTTACTCTTTTTGAATGCATCAGTACCATGTCCTTTCAATATTTTTTTAATGGTTAGAGTATCAATAATATATTTTGGTTTTGGAGGTAAGTTACTCTTTAGTTTTTTAGCTGAGACTTTCATTAAATCTTGAGTGAAAATAAGTTGCATTGGTTTAACATCTCCGTTATTATTAATTATTTTGACTTGTTTTCCACTAGTTAAATAATTTTTGACTTCTGGTGGAATTGGTTCAACAATTTTGATTTCATCTACATGGATTTTATTTGGATCTTCTAATTCAACTTTGCAGAGATTTGTTACGAATAATAATTGTCTTCCTTCATATTCAAGTTTTTTGTCATAAGGTCCTAATTTTTTGATAATTTTGTTAACTAAATCTGGAAGACCTTTTTCTTGTAACATTCTCTTATATTCATCGCTGGCATTGGCAACTTTTTTGAGCATTTGTAATAAGTTCAAAGCAAATTCAGGTTTGAGATCGTCATTCTTTAATAATTTAATACAAGCATCAATACCGTCATATTGAATAAATGGAGGAACACATTGATTATTATCTAATAAAGTATTGAGCAACATTACTATTTCTTTTACATTATCAGGTTCATTATCTTTGATTTCAGAAATTAATTGACCCATTAATTCATCAGCTATTCTTGGTGCATTTCCTTGATCTTGTGAAATATTAGCCAATAATTTATAAACTTCGGCTTTAATAGGTTTGCTTTCTTTCATCATATCACTAAACAAGGCATTTTCTAAAGTTTGATGAATAGCTGGAAGAATTCCATTATTTATGAGTGAAGCAGCATATACTTTATTTTTGGCAAATTGAGACAATATATTATATCCAAGTTTTTGAATTTCTGGGTTGTCTTTATATAATTTCATTAAACTAAGCACAACTGGGACAGTTTCGTCATAGACTTCATCAATTAAGTAAGGTTTTTTGGCTAAACCGTCACTCATTAATTTCATTGATAATAAAACTAAGTCAGGATTATGATCTTGACATTTAGTACTTTCTGGGATAAGAGAATAGAATTGATTTGTATATTGTTTTCCTTGAGCATCATCTTTTAGATTTTTAATTAAGGAACCAGCTATATAGTTAACTTGAGTAAGAATTTCAGGGTTGGCATAGTATTTAGATTGTAATTCATGTAATAAATTATAAGTTTTAGCTAGATCTAATTTTGAATAATTTGGTCCGCTTTCGTTGAAAAGATAATTACCTAATGCGTGTAAAGCTGTTAATAAGTAATCATTATCGTTATTATCATTTTCAAGAGTTTTGCTTATGGTGTCACCGAATGTAGTTCTTTTAGCAAGGAATTCATTTGAGGTTGGAGCAACTGTAATTTGATCTAATGTTCCAATGGAATATTTCATAATATCTCTTACCATTTCTTTTGGTTGTTTTTCATTTGCATCTTCGTTATCATCTGGAACTATTGTGTCTGAATCCATTGATGATGAAAGGGTTGTATCAGCTCCTTCATCTGGTTTATCAACAACATAGTAATTTAATGGAATATTTCCATTGATTAATTTTGTTAAATCATTTGGTCCTTGAGTAATAACTTCTGGTTCATCATTACTCCAAGTTAATCCTGAAGTATATATTTGTTGTAATATTTCTTCTGGATTAGTATCTCCTGATACTTTGAATAACATTGTTCCATCATCTTTTCCTCCTTTCTTGCAATTCTGTAATAAAGGTTGCATCTGAGTATCTCCAGGAACTTTTTCCAATTTATATTCTGGTTTTTTACCAGTACCTCCAACAAGTTTAGTATAATAATATGCAGGATTAGCAATATCATCTCCATCATCATCAGTTCCATCTTCTTTTTTAAATACTTTTCCTACAGTAAATTGTTTACCATAATTGTCAGGAGCAGAAACAGTAACTGATTCAATGCTACCAGGTTTTCCATCTCCGGCTTTTTTTCCAGTAGATCCCATAACTTCAGTTGTATAATATGATGATGTTGGTTCATCACTTTTATCATCATCGGCTGGATTGTTAAATAATTCACCTGCTTCCTTAACATGTTCTAATAAATTCTTATTATCTACATCTCCACAAACCTTATATAATTGAATACAATCATTCTTTTCTAAAGGTCCTAATTTTTTAACTTCATTATAGACATCATCTAATTTATTTTTACCATTTGCTGGATAAATTTGAACATCTTCAGGTTTAGTAGTGACTCCTCCCTTGAGTTTAGCGAAGAAATATTTTGGTTCTCCTAAGTCATTACCTTTGTCTTCTTCATCTTCACCTTCTTTGAATACAGTTTCAATATCTTTTCCTCTATGGGCATCATTATTTGGATCTCTCTTAATTGTAACTGAATCAACTTTTCCTTTTCTTTCTGGTTCACCTGATTTACTTCCGCTACTTCCGACAACTTGAGTCTTATAATAATATGTAGGAGGAACTGTTCCATCAGGTTGAACTGCATTCTTTCTTGCATCATTAAGATGTTTATCAATATCTTGTGGAGTAACATTTCCAGTAGTTCTAACTAATTGATATCCTTCTCCTGGTCTGTCTAATTTAGCTCCATTTTGTTTAAGTTGATAGAATACATCATCCATTTTTGAATCTTTGTCGCATGGTTTCAAATTGATATCTCCTTTGACAGTCATTGAATATGGAGTAAAGAAGTAGTCGGCTTTTTGATCTCCAAATGATTTACCAGTGAATAATTGTTCAACATTTGCTCCTTTGTTAAGATTATTATTACCATCACATAAGATAGATACAGATTGTATCAAAGTTGGACCATCTTCAGGACGTTTTCCTACAGCTTTAGAAGTATAGAAGTATGATTTAGGAGTAGTGTCATTGTCTTGGTCTTTTGGTTTATCTAAGTTTTTGTCTTGGAAGTATTGAGCAACATCTGAAGGATTTGCAGTTTCGAAAGGTTTTCCATCTTTACCTAATGGGGCATCAGTTTTTTGTAATTGTTGTAAAACATCATTTAAATCAGTATCAATTGGAGTCTTTAGGTATTTATCAGGTTTTCCACCTCCTGAAATTTTAATATATTGAATTCCATCTTGTGGATTTTCTTTTCCTTTAGGATATAACATTACAGATTGTACTTGAATTTGTTCAGGGGCTGTTTTCTTATATAAAGCTTCTGAATCTTTGATATGTTTCATCATATCATCAGGGTCTTGAGGTCCTGTGACTTTGAATAATTGAACACCTTCTCCTGGCTTGTTAGACATAGCACCTGATTGTTTCAATTGTTGATATAAGTTATCTAAGCTTTGGGTACCTGGAACATTCTTGCAGTCATAATCAGTTGGTTTTGTTGGATTTGAAATTGTTCTATATAAGTATGTGACTGGACCTTTTGGTTTTTCTCCTCTGAATAAGTCTTTTAATGCACCTGGTTTGTTATATTTTACAATTTCATCACCACCGATTATTATATATTGTAGAGGACCTTTTCCTTTTAAAGTTTTTGGACCATCGGTTATAGTCATTGGTTTGCCTGATTTGGTTCTTACAGGTTTATCTTCAAAGACATCTTCTGGTCTTTTATCTAAAAATCCTGATAATTTAGCTTGATAGAGTATATCATCAATATCAGTATTACCTGGAGCTTTTACTAATAAAGCACCATTTGGTTTTCCTACTTCATTATATATTTGTTTCATTCTAGTATCTCCTCTTATTTTATTTAATTTATTATCATTGTCTTGTGGTCTTGTTTTTCTAGTTGGTTCCATTGCTCCTGTTGATTGTATTTTGTTCAAAGCATCTTTAACATTTTTATCTCCTTTTAATTTAATTAAAAAGACAAATTCATCATCATCTGGTCTGTTTGACATTTCACCTTTAACTTTACGATAAATTTCACCCATATCAGTTTCTCTTGTAACTTGAGATGGTTGGAGATTATTAATATCGTCTCTTCTCATGTTACCTCCTACTGCTTTAGTAACATAATATTTATGATTATCTTTAGCCATTCTTTCATTGGCTTCTTCGGCCTTTCTGAATACTTGATAAAGTTGATTCTTTTTATTTAATCTATTGGTAGGATCAGCTAATATAGTTACAGAATTAATTTTACCTTCTTTTCCAACTTCACTAGAATAATAATAAGTCTTTGGATCATTGAGAGTTCCTTCAAAGGCTTTTTGAGCTTCGGCTATTTCATCTCCTTCAACCAAAATATAATCAACTCCATTGGTTCCACTTGGTTTGCCATTTACTTGGACTTCTTCTAAAAGTTTTCTTAAGTTTGCTCCTTCTGGAACTTTATAGAATGTGACTTGGTTTTGTCCTGGTCTCTTCTCGGGTAAAACAGCTTTAATATAATTTATAGTTTCTTTCTTACCATTTTTATTCTTTGTAACTTTAACATTTTGAACAGTAGTACCTGAGGAAATTCCATCTTTGTCTTTTCTATCATATATTTTTTTGGCCTCAACAGCATGTTTATTTTTTTCTTTAGGATCAACATCTCCGATAACTTTCATTAATTGAACTCCTTCTTGTGGAGTTTTGAATTCTCCTGTTTCTTGTTTTAATTTATTATATAAATCTTCAACTTTTGTATCAACAGGCACTAAAGTGAATTCGGCAGTTTCTGGATGATCTAATCCTTCGCCATAAACTCTTCTATAGTAGCATTCAACCTTAGAGTGGGCTTCGTCAGCTTCTTTGAACATATGTCTTACTTTTTTCAAATCTTCAGGTTTAAGACCTGGGTTACCATATTTTTCTAATTCAGCCTTTCTTACTTTAATTACTAAACAACCATCATCTCCAGTATCAATTTTTTCTATATCTGCTGGTGGTTTTTTATTTGCTTCGCCTAATAATTTAATATAATAATATTGAGGATTTGGTATATCTTGAGTCTTTTTAGCATTGTCTGGAGCAGAGAATAATTCACCTGTGGTGTATTGTTTCTGAGTAACATTATTTGGATCAGCTAGATTTTCTAATTGCTTTCCGTTGACTCTAATGAATTGAATTTGTGAACCTGGTCCTTTCTTTGGTAATTTAGACATACGATCTCCTACTAATTTATTAGTTTTAGTATCAGGTTTACCAGATTTTAATAAGTGGGCTTTTCTTTCATCTTCTGCGGCTTTTTCTTCAGGGGTTAATGGCTCCATTTTATCGTTGAAAGTATCTAATATTTGAACAGTGTTTTCAGTAACTCCCATTTGGTTATATTTGTCAACATTGTCCATATCATTTTTAACTAAACTGTTATATAATTTGGCTAAATTGAAGCATGTTTTAAGATATCCATTGGGATCTTCATCTTCTTTGTCTTTATTATTTGCATATTTTTCAGGACCATCTTTAAGAACTTTGGAAACTTCATCATTTAATGTTTTGAATAACCCACAATTAATAGCTTCTTGGCCATTATATGGATTATCTTTGGTCATCAAACTCAAACAATTAAGAGCTGAATTCAAATATTGATGATCATTTTTGAATCTTGGAAGATCATTATTGATTGATCTGAGTAAATTAAGACCTTCAACTCTTGGTTTTAAGGTATCACATGTGTATAAATTGGAACAAACATCTAAAACTTTTGACATTAATGGGGCATTTCTATCTTTCAATTTGATACATTTATCCAAAATTTGGAATGTGGTATCAAGGACTTCTGGTGGGATCTTTTCTTTTTCAGGGGTGTTTTTAACATAATTTTTAAGCATGTTCATGCATGCATCTAATAAATTGACATTTCCAGTTTTTTTACCTAAGTTCAATAATTTATCAAGACCAATTTTATTAAATATATTATCGAAAGCTTTTTTATCTTTGCACAAATTGGAGAAAATGACATTATCATATAAGAATATTTTTTGTACATCTCCATTAGCAGCAATTAATTCAGGTTTGTTATACAAATTCAAAACTTCACCAATGGTGGAGTCAAACACGGGTGATTCTGCTATAATTGGAATAGCATTGTCGCTATTTGAGCAAGCTTGTAAAACATTTTTACTGCTGACATCGAATCCTAAGTTCTTATTATTTACATCTGGAGTTCCATCGTCTTTGAATAATTTATAATCTTTATCTAATTTTTCTAAGAAGTTCATGAATCCTCCTTCTAAGATTGGTTTGTGGTTATCAGGAGCCAAAGACATTTTCTTTAAACAAGTGAGACATTTTTGGACATTATCTGCTCTCTTAATATTCATATCAATGTCATCTGAATTTTTCATATCATTATAATTCTTTCTTAATAATGATAATATTTGAGCAAGATCATTGGTCATTTCTGGATTTTGTTTTGTGCTTAAAGATGATTGGATTTTAGCGTTGTTATCTTGGTTGAATAATAAAGTACCAGAAACGAAAGATAATTTTCTTGTTAATAATGAAGAATTATTTTTAAGTAATTCATTATTCTTTAGACTTGCTCTTAAATTAGAAGTTCTTCTTTGAAGTGGTTTATCTTCTTGATCAGTAGGATCATTTGAAATTGTGGCTAAATTACTCAAATATTGAGCATAAGCTTCTTGGTTACCGGCTCCAGGAGGCTTTTTACCATCTTTATTTATGCTAGCAAAGTTCATTAAAGCTTTACGATGGTTGTCAAAGCATTTTCCAACTCTATCTGAAATAGCTTTAATTTTATTTTCATCATCTTGAACAACATCTTTTTCTTTTTTGGATTTTTCTCCTTCTTTAATTTTGGCAATTATTGGTCTTAATGGTTCTCCTATCTTTGGATCTAAATTTTTATATAAAGTTTCTAATTTATCCATATTTGGTTTTGTTAAAATATCTCCTTTAACTAATGCATTGTAATTATTATCATCTTTTAATAAATTGCATAAGGTTTCAACTTCGTTTTCTGCAACGTCTCTTCCTCCATCATCCAAAGATTTAACTGGGTCATTAATGATTTTGTCTAAAATATTTTTGATACCTTGGGCATCATCATTAATCATAGATTCAACATTATAATTTGATTTAAGAGCATTTTTGATTAATTGAGATAAATAAACTCTATTTTTAACAGGAAGATTAGGTTTAAGATATTCTCCCTTAATTCTATTCCAAACATCTGGATCTTTTGTGATTTGTTTAGCAAATCCAGGGAAGTCAGATAAATTGCACAAAGTTTGACTATCTAAATCTTCGATTTCTGGGTCATCTCCATGTTTCTTCAAATCATTCAAAGTGAAATCAAGTATATCTTGACCTACGTCATCTTCATTCTTTAATTTTTTGGATAAATCTCTTGGAATTGCTCTTAATTTAGGTTGTTGAATATCTGGGTCATTAATTGCATCATCAACTTTTTTAATTAGGTTTCTAACATTATGAGTATTTTCAGGCTCCATAATTTGACCTTTATCATCATTTTTAACTGCATGTCCAACTAAGTTCCATAATTGTTTGACTCTGTCTTTTACTTTAGGAATTCTGCTGGGATCTAATTTACCTGGAATAGGTCTTTCTCTGTTATCACCTTGAGGTTTATATTTGTATTTGTCCATATCTAAACGACCTGGTTTTGAGAAGTCATCAATTAAATTCATGCAAGCATCACACATTTTTTTGCTGTTGTTACTTTTAACTTCGGGATCTTCATCAGTTTTGTAATATAAATCTGAAGCTACTAATACTCTATCAAGATTTTCGTCTTTTTCTTTTTGAATTTCTGGGAATTCTCCTTCGGGAGTATTTTGCATATCTTTATGTAAATCATTCAAGAATGGAACTACCTTTGTATATAAGTTGTTCAAATGTGATAAATAATTATCAGAGACTTCAACTTTATCATCTTTAGGATCAGGTTCTTTTTCAAATTTACCTAATTTATTCATGATTTTATCCATTTCATTTTCGAATTCTTTTACAAAGATATAATTTTCAGGTTTATAAATAGGATCAGCCATAACTTCTAAATTATTGACATATTCATTATTCTTTGGATCATCAGGTTTAATAGCACCAGGACTTAATTTACCTTGTACTCTTTTCATTATTTCTTCTTCGCTTTCATCATCTGGCTTCTTTTTACCACCTGGTCTTTGTCCAGCTGGTTTTTCATCTGGTTTTTTGACTCTTTCTCCTTTAAGTTTAAGAGCACCATAAACAACATCTTTTGGTATTTCATTTGTTGCTTCTGCAGGACGTTCATATCCGTCACCTCCGACTGAAGTTGGTAAGCTATCATCTCCTTCTGGGCCAGGTTGACCTCCTTGTCTTGTAAGCATATTTCCGAAAACTTTAATTTTATGTAAAACATCTTCAATATTTTTATCAGATGGAACTTTAACTAAAAATACATCATCATTTTCATCTCCAGGCTTGTTTGTCAAACTTGGCTTTAATTTGTTATAGATATCTTTCATATTAGTATCTCCAGTAATCTTTGCATATTGAGGTTCTTTTGATTTGTTATCTTTATTCAATAAATCACCTAATGATTTAGTATAATAATATTGATATTTATCATTATCTTTTTCTTTCTTTTCATTGGCTTCGTCGGCCTTTCTAAATACATCTTTAACTTGATTGTTTTTATTTGTTTTATTTGTTGGGTCTGATAAAATTGTAACTGATTGAACTTTACCATCTCCATATGGTTCACCATTTTTATCATAGGTTCCTCCCACAACAGGACTAGTGTAATAGAATGTTTGTGGGGTGTCTGCACCACCTTGGAATAATTTTTGAACTTCAGGTAATTCATCATTTTTAATTTTGATATAATCATCTCCATCTTTTCCATCTGGCTTACCATTAGCTTGAATTTGGTCTAAAATATCTCTGACATCTTTATCTCCAACGAGTTTATAATAAGAAATTGGCTCTTCTCCTGCCTTTGGTTTGCTTCTTTTAGCTTTAATATATTGTACAGGTTCTTTTTTACCATTTTTATCTGGACGAGTAATTTTAATGCATTGAACTGAAGTTCCACTATCTTTACCTCCTTTTTGATCTTCATATAATTGTTTGGTATCATTCATATGTTTATTAATTTCATTAGGATCAACATTACCAACGACTTTAACTAATTGAATACCTTCATCAGGTTTATTAATTCCTCCTCCAATAGTTTTGATTTGATTATATAATTCTTCCATATCTTTAGTTGGTTCAACTTTAATCAATTGGACACTATCAGGTCTGTCAACTCCATCTCCTAATACTTTTCTATAATAATAATTAACACCATTATTATCTTCATCAGCTTCTTTAAATACTTGTCTGACTTTATTAGGCAAATCTTTATTATCTGGTTTGCTATAATTATTTAATTGACTTCCAGTGACTTTAACGCAGTGGAATCTATCATCTCCGACATCAACTTTTTCAAATCCTGGTCTGTTATCAATAACATCAGGTGCTCCATCTTTTCCGGATGGTTTTGGTTCACCTGATTTTTCAGTTGGTTTAGGAGTGGGTCTTGCTGATCTTAGTTGTCCTGGTCTATTTATGATATTTCCAGCAGTTTTTACATTGTCTAAAACATCATTTAAGGATTTATCTCCTTTGACTTTGATCAATAAAACTCCATTGTTATCATCTTCTGGTCTGCTTGAAGATCCTCCTTTAACTTTATTGTAAATGTCTTTCATTGGAGTTTCTCCTGGAACATTGTTAACTTGAGGATTCTTTGCTAAATCTTTATTTCCTTTAACTCCTAATAATTTAGTATAATAATATTTAGCTGGATCTTTCTGTTTTTGGTTGGCTTCTTCTGCTTTTCTGAATACGTCTTTAACTTGATTGTTTTTATTTGTATTATTATTGTGATCTGATAAAATTGTAACTGATTGAACATTACCATCTCCATATGGTTTTCCATCTTTCTTTGTTCCATTTCCTTTCACTTTAGAAGTGTAATAATAAGTCTTAGGCATATTTTCTCCTCCATCAAATAGTTTTCTGACATCAGGTAATTCGTCTTCTTTTACTTTGAAATAATCAACTCCATCAGTTCCGTCTGGTTTTCCTTTAGTTTGAATTTGGTCTAATATATCTCTGACATCAGTGTTTCCTTTAACTCTATAATAAGAAATTGGTTCTTCTCCTGGCTTTGTTTTTCCTCTTGTGGCTTTGATATATTGAACTGGTTCTTTTACTCCATCTTTGTTTGGACGAGAAACTTTAACACATTGGACAGTGGTTCCTCTATTACCATCACCACCTTGATCTTCATATAAACCTTTGGCATCATTCATATGACCAGTGATATCATTAGGATTGATATCTCCAATAACTTTTACTAATTGAATACCTTCTTCTGGGCTTGTTAATCCATCTCCGATTGATTTAATTTGATCATATAATTCATTCATATCTTTTGTAGGTTCAACTTGGATTAATTGAATGTTATCAGGTTTGTCAATTCCTTTTCCTAATACTTTTCTATAATAATATTTAACACCAGATTCTTTTTCATCTTCATCTTTGAAAATATTTTTAACATTGTGAACTTGGTCTACATTATATTCAGGTTTAGTATAATTTTCTAATTTATCACCTGAAACTTTAATAACAATTACATCATCATCTCCAGTGTCAATTTTTTCTAATTCAGGACCATTATATCTGCTATCCTTATTTCTTGGTAAATTAGTTTTTGGTCCATGAGTAGGCATAGTATCACCTCCTAATTTGATTGAACCATAGTCATCTAAGGTTGGTTTTCCTGCAGGGCTTCCTCCGACATTGGCTGGTCTTCCAGTTTTTGAAGTTGGTTTATCTCCCACTGGTTTAGATGCTGGAGTTGTTCCACTTACTCCTTTCTTATTTCCGTCTTTATTAATTCTATCTCCATATATTTTATATTCCCCAGAATCAACAACTTGTTCAGGTTGTTTTCCGTCTTTTCCAGCAGTTGGTCTATTTAATTTACCAGGTGTTTTATCTCCTTTTGATTTTAATTTTCCATGATCTCCAGGTGCTTTACGTTTATTACCGGCTTTATTGATATGGTCAATAATATCTTTATTGTCAGCATCTCCCACAACTTTGAATATTACAACTCCATCATTATCTTCTGGTCTTTGCATTAATCCTCCTTTGAGTTTTAATTGATTATAAATATCATCAATGCTTGTATCTGGACTTGCTTGTTGGATATCTAATTGTTCAGGTCTTATATTATCATCATTTAAAACTTTTGTATAGTAATAATAAGCTGGGGATTCGGATTCTCCTTCTGGGTCGGCTTCTTTGAATAATGTTTGTACATTAACAGCTTTATTTAGTTCATTATTTGGATCTTTTTTGATTGTTATAGATTTAATTGAACCTTTAACGTTGGCATTATTGTCACCACCCATTCCATCTCCTAAAACTTTAGTTACATAGAAGCAAGTAGATGGAGTAACATCTTTTTCTACTCCTTCAGGAGCATTTCGTCTTGATTCTTGTAAATGTTCAGTGATTTTTTCAGTTGGAATATCTCCAGTAATTTTGAATACTTGGATACCATCTTTTTCTCCTGGATTTTCTGACATTCCGAGATTAGTTTTGACATAGTTGTAAATATCATCTACACCAGTATTTTCAGTACAATTTATTAATTGGACAGTTGATACGTCTGGATTTCTGAATGATTTTCCATCAACTTTGCAAGCATAATATACTGGAGTAACTCCTGGCTGATCGGTTTCTTCTGAGTTGAAAACTTGTTCAACGTTTTTATTTTGATTCAATTCATTATTGGGATCTCTTTTGATTACAACTGATTGGATCATATTCTCTTCTCCTGGTTTAGCTCCAGCAGCTCCCATAACTTCAGTGGTATAATATGATGTTGTTGGTTCTGTATTTTTCTTGTCATCTTCTGGATTGTTATATAATTCTCCTGCTTCTTTGACATGAAGTAATAAATTATTAGTGTCAACATCACCACAGACTTTGTATACTTGAAGACAGTCATTTGGTTCCAAAGGTCCTAGTTTTTTAATTTCATTATATAAATCATCCAATTTATTTTTACCATTTGCTTGATATAATTGAACTTCTTCTGGTTTAGGATTAACTCCTCCCTTCAGTTTAGTGAAATAATATATTGGCTCTCCTAAATCATTTCCTTTGTCTTCTTCATCTTCACCTTCTTTAAATACAGTTTCAATATCTTTTCCTTTATGGGTATCATTATTTGGATCTCTCTTAATTGTAATTGAATCAACTTTTCCTTTTCTGACTTGTTCACCTGGTTTTCCTTCGCTCTTTCCCATAACTTTATTTTCGAAGAAGTATGATTCTGGTTTAGAGCTTGGTTTCACTTTGTTCAAAGTGTTTTCAGATTGTTGCAAGTGTTTACCAATTTCACTTGGATCAACATCTCCGTATACTTTTATTAATTGAATGCCTTCGTCATCATTTGGATTACTAGATACTCCTCCAATGGTCTTATAAAGATCATTCATATTAGTTTCACCAGTTGCGGGATTTAATTGCATGCTTTCGGGTTTGTTTTTACCTGCAGCTAAAACTTTAGTATAATAATATTTAGGAGTTCCTTTGTTTCTAGTATTTTTGAAAAATTGACCAATTTGTTTTCCTTTATTTAAGTTATTAGCAGAGTCTCCTTTGACAATAACTGATCTTATTTTACCTCCATTTCCGCCACTGCTTGCATCTTTGTTACCACCTAAAACTTTAGTATTAAAGAAATATTCAGTTGGACCATTTTCGTCTCCTCCTTTGTTATTGAAATAATCTTTGACATCGTTGGCTTCATTGGCTGATAATTTAACATATTTATTTTTGTTATCAGGTTGAATCCAATTTGATCCTTTGTTTCTAAGTTGGTCAACGACTTGGTTGACATCTCCGTCACCTACGACTTTGAAATATTGTTCATCTTCGGTTCCTTTTGTGGGTCTGTTTAATAATCCTCCAGTGACTTTGATATATTGATCTGGTTGTTTTGTTGAATTAGGTTTATTCATATCATCTCCACCTACTTTGACATATTGAACTGAAGTTACTGGTTGGTCTGATGGTTTGGCATCTTTATTTCCTGCTCTATTGATTATGTTACCCATTACTTTTATTTGATCTAATAAATCATTTAGATTCTTATCTCCTTTGGCTTTAATTAAGAATAAGTCATCGTTTTCATCTCCTGGTCTATTGGTCATTTCTCCTTTAACTTTGTTGTATATTTCTTTCATTTCAGTATCTCCTGGAACTTTTATGACTTGAGGAGATTTGAGATCTTCTTTCTTTAAGAGACTTCCTAATGTTTTTGTGTAATAATAGATGTGGTCATCTTTTGGCTTTTGTTGTTTCTCATTTTGTTCTTCGGCTTTTCTGAATACTTCGTGAACTTTGAAGGTTTTATTTGTTCTGTTGTCATGATCTGATAATACTGTAACTGAATGGACTTTACCGTCTCCATATGGTTTTCCATCTTTTTTAGTTCCACTTCCTTTAACATTGCTTGTATAGAAGTATGTTTTTGGCATATCTTCATTTCCACTAAATAATTTTTGAACTCCTGGAAGTTCATCATCTTTAATTTTGAAGTAATCTACTCCGTCAGTTCCATCTGGTTTTCCTTTTGATTGAATTTGGTCTAATATACTTCTGACATCAGCATCTCCTTTGACTCTATAATAAGAAATTGGTTCTTCTCCTGGGCTTTTTTTTCCTCTTTTAGCTTTAATATATTGTACAGGTTCTTTTACTCCATCTTTATTTGGACGAGAAGTTTTAATACATTGAACTGTAGTTCCTTGATTTCCATCATCATCTCCGTCTTTTTTCTCATATAAAGTTTTAGCACTACCCATATGACCAGTAATTTCATCAGGATTGATATCTCCTACAACTTTTACTAATTGAATACCTTCTTCAGGAGATTTGAAGTTTCCTTCTTTATTTTTAATTTGATTATAAAGATCTTCAATATCAGTATCTCCAGTTACTTTAATTAATTGGTCATTTACAGGTTTATCTAATCCACTTCCAAATACTTTTCTATAATAGTAATTAATACCAGCTTTATCATCATCTGCTTCTTTGAATAAGCTTCTGATTTTGTGAGGATCTTCTGAAGGTTGTCCATAACTCTTTAATTGATCTCCAGAAACTTTAATGCATTCTAAATCTTGGTCATCATTATCAATTCTTTCAACACCATTATTTAAGACTTTGGTTGTGACACAATCTGAATCCATCTCTGGGACATAGTCACTGGCTGGTTCATTGGGGTTAACTGGCACTGGGGAGATATCAGTTGGTCTCATTGCACCTCTATCTTTATCATCGAAGAATCTTTTAGCATCTTCTAATTCTTCTCCAGTTACTTTATCAAATTTATCTCCTGATACTGGTCTGCTAAATAAGTCTTTTCCATCTTTAAGTTGATCTAATGCTTCATTTATGTCTTTATCTCCGGAAACTTTGAAATAAAGTTCAGGAACTGATTCACCTGGTTTTTTTCCTTTATTATCTCTTGTAATTTTGATATAATAAATTGGTTCGCCTGGTTTAGACCATTTTGATCCAGATACTTTAATATATTGAATAGTAGCAGGCACATCTTTTCTGCATGAATCTAATATAAATTTAATTATATCTTTTTTGTCTGGTTTACCTAAAGTTTTAATTAAATGAACTCCGTCATTATTTGGTGATTTGGTTGATTTACCTCTTAACTTATTTACAACGTCTTTTTCGACATCATTCATTCCTTTATCAGGTTCAACTTTAACTAAATCAATGTCTCCTTCTTTCAAATTATCAATTTTATCTCCGACTAATTGTGTATAATAATAAGTTGGAGTTTTATCTCCTTTTATTTTATCTTCATCATTATCTACTTCAGAAGCATCAACTAATTTTCCTACTTTATAATTAGTTACAGGGTCTTCATATCTATAAAGTTCATCTCCTAATATCTTAATTCCTCCAATGACATAATTACCATCTTTGTTTGATCCTAATACTTTATTATAGTCATAAGCTGGATAATTGACACCAGTTGGTCTTCCTCCTGCTGGTCTTTGTGGGGCAGATTTAAGTTTAGCATCTTGTGCTGGTTTAGTTAATGGAGCTTCTTTTTGAGCTTTTTCAATTTGTTTTTCTTCTTCTGGTTTAAATGCAACTAAACTATTTGATTTGATTTGATCTAATATATCTTTTAAGTCAACATCTCCTGTGACTTTTAATACTAAGACACCATCATCTTTTCCATCTGTTGGTTTCTTTGATCCAGAACCTGATGGCTTCATTTTGTTATATATTTCTTTCATATCAGTATCTTTTGGAACTTTAGTTAATTTAATATCATCAGGTTTTTTATTTTTAGAACCGACAAGTTTGGTATAATAATAAGTGGCTTTATCTTTTGGTTTTGGCTTTCTTTTTCCTTGGGATTCTTCGACTTTTCTGAAGACTTCTTTAACATTTCTATTTTTGTTTGTATTATTATTGTGATCAGTTAAAATAGTAACAGAATGGACTTTTCCATCTCCATATGGCTTTTCTCCTTTAGGATTGGTAGAATAGAAGTAAGTTTTAGGCATATCTTCTTCATTACCGAATAATTTTATAGCTTCGGGCAATTCGTCTCCTTTTACATGGACATAATCAACTCCATCAGTTCCATCTGGTTTTCCTTTAGTTTGAATTTGATCTAATATATCTCTGACATCAGCATCTCCTTTAATTCTATAATAAGAAACTGGCTCTTCTCCTGGATTTTTTTTTCCTCTAGTGGCTTTGACATATTGTACTGGTTCTTTTACTCCGTTTTTATTTGGTCTATTTACTTTGACACATTGAACAGTTGTTCCTTGAGCATTACCATCACCGTCTTTTCTTTCATATAAGCCTTTGGCTTCTTTAATATGATGATCAACATCTTTGGGATTTATGTTTCCTATAACTTTTACTAATTGAATACCTTCATCAGGAGATTTGAAGTCCCCTGATTTAGTTTTTACTTGTCCATAGACGTCATCCATTTTAGTATCTCCAGAGACTTTTCCTAATTGTTCTTGTCCTGGCTTATCAATATTTTGTCCCAAAACTTTTCTATAGAAGTAATTTATAGCACCATCTTGTTCATCTTGATCTTCTAAATCATCTTCCAAATTTCTATCTCCGAATAATTGTCCAACTTTAGTTCTTTGTTCAGGTTGAGCATATCTAGTTAATTTATCTCCATTGATTTTAATGAATTGGAATCCTACCTTTGGTTTTTCGGCTTCAGGCTCTTGTGGTTGACTTGAAGGGGCTGGTTTTTGAGCTGGGGCCTCTTTTTTTTTACTTGCGAGATTGGTAGCATTTTTGTTTAATATATCAAGAGTGTTATCTCCTTTTAAGTATTTGGCTTGATCTAATAAATAGTTATATAATTTGGCTAAAGCAATAACAACTCCTTCATCATATCTTTCTCCATCAGTTAAATCATTTAAGTTGAAAGGTTCAATTTCTGGTTCTTTTTCATTTTCTTTTTTATCACCTTGAAGAGCATTTTTAGCAGTTAACATGGCTAAATCTTTAACTTTATTATCTTTATCGTTTAATATTTTGTCAATGACTGGTTTATAGTTTTCAACCATATGGTTGAAGAAAGTTCCTATTTCAGGACGTAAATCTCCGAATACTTTTTGGAATTCTTCTGGTTCAGTGGCAAGAGATAAATATGTCAATAATTTATTTTTATCTGGTAATTCTTCATCTCCAACAACTTTACCAATTTGAGTTTTCAATAGACCAATAAATCCTGGTTTTTGCTCTGGTTTCGGCTTTGGGAATCCCTTTTTAATAATAGTAGTTCTGAATCCATTTGTATATTCTGGTTTATCCATTAACATTCCGGCGATTTTGTCTTCAATAGCCTTTACTTTGTCTGCGACATTGTTATCTTTGAAATATTGAGCTTGATTTGATAATCCCAATTTCATTAAATCTTTAAGGTCATCAACAGCGTCAGGATTTAATTTGACATCTTTATTTGATAAAATTGTGGCTACTTCATTGAATAAGTGTTTATCTGGGAAATTAAGTGTGGCTAAATTGGTCAAATTTTGTACAGTTTTATCATCAACGAATTCATTTTTGCCGTTGTCTAAACCTTTGTTAATAATTTTGAGACATTGGACTAAATAGCTGTCTGAATCATCAGTTGTTGGTGCTGCATTTGGTCCATTTTTTTCTTTATTTTCCAAATCTTGTAAAATTTCATCTCTTTTTTTGTCTCCTTCTTCTTTGGTTAGACCAATATTGGCAAAGGAATTAATTCCTAATTTTTCTTCTTCTTTTAATTGTTCAGGAGTTTTTGTACATATTGTACCTTTAGTGAAATATTTTGCATAAGGAGTATCATCATCTAAGTTAGGTTTATTTTTTGCAATGTTATCTACATCATTTTTAATGATTTTATTTATCAAATCAACACCATCAGATTTTAAGAATTCATCCAAATTCTTAGGATTATTTAATAATGAATTAAGCATTTTTAATCCGTTTAATTTCAAAACATTGCTTGCTGGATCATTCAAATTAGCTACGGCTTTAAGCTCTTGTATTAAATTGGCGAGACCTCCTCTCTTTATGATAGATTCAGCTAATCTTGGATTTCTCATAGCCAAATAGCATAATAAATTATTTATTTCTTTAGTAACATTTGGGTTATCAAGGTAATCATCTTGAATTTCGAATAATTTTCCGACGAAACCATCATCGATTTTGTCATTCAAATGTTTTCTGTATAATTCGTCATCTTTGACATAGTCACCTAAGCATTTACAAGCCAATAATAAAGGTTCTTCATAATTTGATTTGTCGAGTAATATTTTGATGGTATCTTTTGCAACGTCATCGTGTCTTTTGTCATCTTTTGATGGTAAATTATCTTTGATTTTTCTGAGAATACCCATATCATTTGTAAGTAAACCATCAATAGTATTTGAAACTTCTGGGTCTTTTGTGACTAAATCAACTGCTTTATTTAAATCATTTATAAATGGTTGTTCTAAAATGGGTTCACATGTTTTGCTATTTGTAGTGAAAGAGTTTATAACTTCTTCATTTCCAAGTATTTTGTTTTTAACTTCATTATCTTTGAAGTCTTTTTGAACATTAGTATGGAATTCTTTAATAGCATCTCTAATGACACCTTCAGCAATTTTTTCTTGACCAGGTAATCTCATTAATTCATTTGCTATTTCATCAGCTGGTTTTGTAATAGTTTCCACACTGGCAAATTTAGATCTAATTTGTAATAAATTCATTAAAATATTTTGATTACCAATGACTTCTGCATTTTCTTTGCTTGATAAGGTAATCATTTTTAATAAATTCATACAGTCAACAACAAGTGGACGACTTTGGGTACTGTCCATAATTTGCAAAAGTAATCTTGGGCATCCTGATTTGACTAAATTGTTGCAAACTGGTGGTCTTTTATTTGCAAAGGCAATTAAGGTCTTAACAACAGAATCACATAAATCTTCATCATTAAGAGCTTTTCTTAATAATCCCATTAAGTTAGTGATATAAGTATCAGATGCAGTTTTTGTTGGGTCAGTTGATAAATCTTTTTCATGATCTCTAATAAAAGCAACATTATTTCTTAATTGATCTAAATGTTCTATAAGGTTAGGACTATCAGATGATTTATTAATAACTTCTGAATTTAAGTTTGTGATATTTTGTAATAAAGTTTTATAATCGTCTTGTTTTGTTTTGTTGAATTTGTCTATACCTTGATCTTCTAATCTTCTCAAAGTACCTAATTGCATATGGAGTCTTTTGTTAGAAGCATCGCAAATTTCTTTATATTTTGGATTGTTTTCATTTGCTTTGAGTCTTTTGAATCCTTCAATGAATGAGATTTCTTTTTTGATCAAATCTTTTAAGGTATTGAAATCATCATTCATTCCTGCCTTGAAAAATTCGTCAACAGTTAAAGCACAATTTTGATATATTAAATTATTTTCTAATCTCAAAGTATCTTCAACCTTGTTTGCTTCTGGGACATATGAATTTGCATTCTTTTTAAAGTCTTTGACTTCTCTTAAGAAAGCTTCCATTGGAATTAATCTCTTTAATAACATACTTCCTTTAACTAATATTTTTCTTTCAGTTTCTTCATTCTTGGGCTCCTTGGTGTCATCGACTCCTTCTTTGTCATCATCATAATCTGCCTCTTTAAGTACTGTAGAACTTGGATATTGTGGTTTGACCATTATTGAGTCAACTGCACTTACATAATTTAAGTTATAATTTTCGTTTTGTTTTGGGTTGTATTTACTGGCAATCATATTATGGACAAATTCAGGTTTGAGATATTCATCTAAAATATTCAAAGTGATGAGATTTGGATATCTGAATTTATATTTTTGATCCATGAAATTAACGACTGTTGGAATAATTTTCTTTTTAAGATCACTATCTGGCTTTTCTTTTTTGAGTGTACTTGAAATAACATCTAAGTCATTTGTTAAAGTTTTCCAGTAATCACTGAAACCTATGACATTTTTCATGTATGGGAAGCATTTTTTTAAGTTATTTGGTAATTCACCACATTCTTCTGGGAAGTTTTGGCATGTAGTATCTGCAATTTTGAGTATGTTGGATGCTGCATAGTTTGGTTTTTCATCAGTTCCGAAATATTTATCACCTTTGAAAATGATATCTCCTACAAGATAATTTAATAATTCTATCCATGATGGATCCTTCTTTTTTTCATTAGATCTTTTATCATAGCTTTGTTTTACTATATTATCATATGAAGAGAAATAACTTTTAAAGGCATTTTTAAGAGGTTCAGCTTCTGGTGATTTCTCAGCTTCTAATTTGTCTACATTTTTTTTGGTTGTATCCCAATTTTTCTTGACACCATCTTCTATGACATCTTTTAAAATAGTAAATCCACAATCTGGATCATCTTCGTCTTCTATTTCAAAAACTTCAGGCATATTGTCAAATGCTCTCTTTAATAATGTTAAGAAATGCTTATTAGTCAATAAATAATCTTTTATATATTCAGGATTTTTATTGGATAAATCTATATTTCTTACTTTCTTAAAAAGTTTTTTTAACATATCGAAATTTTCAGGTAAAGTGACTGTCTTTGCAAGCTCATCAACAAGCATAAGATTTGAGACTAAACCTACTGAATCTCTAATTTCATCAACAATTGGCTTATCATCACTGCTATCTAATTTTTTTGAGCATTCTTTTAATTTAGCCAATTCTTTTTCAAGGTCATCTTTAGTCATTATTTTTGCTAAAATCTTAGCAGATTTATTGATAATTTTATCATTTTCACTAAAGTTTTCAACAACATCGCATAAAATAAGTGGAGCGTTAGCATCCTTTACTTCTTTTTTACCATCATCATTTCTGCAAAGGTTATCAACAACAATAAGTCCATTATGGACAGCTGCTGGTTCTCCTGATTCTGAGCATTTTTGAACATTTTTAAGGATACTTGGGACAATACCTTTTTTAATGAGGAATTCTCTACCTGTTTTTTGATTACTTACTTTTTTCATTGTATCAAGATTTGTTGAAATAACTTGAATGTCATCATTATATAAGTCATTTACCAATTTAATAGACTCTGCAAGACCAGCATCCAAAAGTTTATTAATTAATTGAGGAACTTGACATAAATTATTCAAAGTTTTAATTAAAGGAACAGAGCCCTCACCTTTATCTTTTGAAAGAAGTAGTTCAATGACTGCTTCATGTCCTTTGGCTTCAACGAATTTTAAAGCTAATTCTTGATCTACTCCTTCAGCCATAGAAGTAAGCTTGACAATGATATTTGCAATTTGTCTACAAATATCTTCATTGTGGACATTTTTAAGGGCTATTTGACGTAAAACATCAATACCTCCTTCCTCCATTATAAGCTTGGCGTTAAGTCTACAATCACTCTGAGGAGGAGTAATCATTTTATCAAGGGAAGTGAAAGAGTATGATAACAATTTAGCAAATTTTGGATTGTTTTTGGCACTTGTTAAAACATCCCTGATTGCTTTTCTTTTAGAGTTAAGTTGGGCTTCTTTCTCTTTCTTTACTTGCTCATATGATTTAACTCTCATTTTTGTATTCATTTTTTTAAATTATAGATGAATAAAAATACTTTTTTTATATTATTTTTAATAATTATTATTTTTTAATTTATTATTATTTTTATTAATAATTCTAGAAATTATTATTTTATTTTCTATATATTTATTATTATTTAATCATTTATAAATTTATTAAATTGTTTATTGGGGATTGGGGATTGGGGATTGGGGATTGGGGATTGGGGATTGGGGATTGGGCCCAATCCCCAATCCCCA
>Ga0247610_10002384_pt1 | contig 21775 bp, 11 predicted proteins | sample 174DNAGHGhighgp2_FD_193483 | JGI IMG/M metagenome (GOLD analysis project Ga0247610, IMG submission 193483) | Sheep rumen microbial communities from Palmerston North, Manawatu-Wanganui, New Zealand - 1742 DNA GHGhigh gp2 | ecosystem: Host-associated > Mammals > Digestive system > Stomach > Rumen...
AAAGATAAACAAAATTGTTGAATTACGATTTTGTTGCGTGCCCCCGGCAAAGTTAAGATGCCGTGCGTCCCGCACGCGGAAGAGGGAATTGAAAAAATTATCAAACAATGTTTGGATATTAAAAAAAGTGTACCTTTGCCGCCAATATGACCTCCCACGCTTCCCGTCCGTCCAGCGCACCAGGGGGGTCTTCGAGTTTTTATAAAGAACCTTGAATTATGAAGTACACAAAGAAACCACTCACCATTGAGGAACAAATTGACCGGCTCAAACAACGAGGCTTGAATTTTGCTGACAGAGAACAAGCGAAGAACTATTTGAAGAATATCAGCTATTACCGTCTCCGAGCGTTCACTTACCCTTTTCAGAATAACACAGACTCCTCTGCTGACCATGTGTTTCTCCGAGATGACATTGACTTTAGCGACATTGTCGATTTGTATGTTTTTGATCGTCGCTTGAGAAATCTGGTTTTCAATGAATTAGAGAAGATAGAAATAGCTGTTCGCACACAGTTGTCGCTGGTTTACTCCGTTCAGAGTCAAGATCCGTTTTGGTATTTAGATGGAGTTTGGTTCGTCCAATCAAATCCAAACACTTTTCCACACCTCGTAAACGATGTGTCAGACGATGTGAACCGTAGCAATGAGGATTTTATTAAACATTACAAAACCAAATACGACACTCCTGCAATGCCACCATCGTGGATGTCGTTGGAGGTGCTTTCGTTTGGAACATTGAGCAGGATGTATAAATCGCTTGACAAATCTCCCATGAAGAGACAAATTGCGAGGGAATTTGGCATTGGTGACGAGGATGTGCTTGCTAACTGGCTGCATGCATTCTCCAACTTACGAAACTGTTGTGCACACCATAGTCGGATTTGGAACAGGCGATTTGTCGTTCATCTGAAATTACCCTATAACACTTCTAACCCATTTCTTACCCGAAGCAGCCTGAAAACAATCAAACAAAACAAGATTTTTGCAATGCTTTCGGCAATCAAATATATCGTTGACATCATCAGTCCGGGAAATTCTTTCAAAAACCAATTGGAAGGATTGCTGATGGAGAATCAGAAACTTCTAACAATCAAGGAAATGGGATTCCCGGTCAATTGGAAGGAGTTGCCTGTTTGGAAGTTGTAAAAAAAGGCCCCCGTTCCCGAGAGCCCTTAACTACTAACTGCTAACTACTAACTGCTAACTAAACTAGATTTCCCACGTGTCCCCGCTGTTCAGCAAATCGTCCACGCATTTGTACTTGCCGTTGGCCATCTGCTCTTCCATTTGGTCTTCGTAAAGTTGCGTGTAGGAGGTCTTCTTCACGTTGCGGATCACGCCGAGAGCGACGGGAAGGTCGCCCTTCATGCGGGCTAACATCATGTGGATGCCGGTGTCCTCGGTGTCCTCGTGGTGGATCATGATGTCGTCCATCGTGATGCCGTTTTCGCCGATGGTGACAGCCTCCAGGCAACGTCCGTTGAAACGAAGGCCCTTGTTCTTCTCCTTGCCGAAGATCATGGGTTTGTTGTGTTCCAGGACAATGGTGCGGTCGTCGCGCACGGCGCGGTCGGTGATGGCGGCGTGCGCCTTGTCGTTGAAAATCACGCAGTTCTGCAGCACCTCCACCACGCTGGTGCCGTCGTGCTTGGCGGCGCGGGTCATGATGTCGGTGGTGAGTTGCGGCAGGCAGTCCAACGCACGAGCGTAGAACGTACCTTGTGCACCCATCACCAGCTCACCCGGGTTGAACGGGTAGTCGATGGTGCCGTAAGGAGAGGTTTTGGTCACCTGTCCGAACTTGGTGGTCGGGCTGTACTGACCTTTGGTCAGGCCGTAGATCTCGTTGTTGAAGATGGTGATGTTGAAGTCTTGGTTACGGCGCACCGCATGAATCAGGTGGTTGCCGCCGATGGCCATGGAGTCGCCGTCTCCCATGCTCACCCACACGGAGAGAGCCGGGTTGGCTAATTTCACACCGGTAGCAATAGCGCAGGCACGTCCGTGAACACTGTGGAAACCGTATGTATCGACATAGTAGGGGATACGCGATGAGCATCCGATACCGGACACCATGCAGATGTTCTCCTTCTTGTGGTTGGTCTTCGGGAAGGTGTTCAACAATGCGGCGAGGATGGCATGGTCACCGCAACCGGGACACCATTTCACCATTTGATCGCTGGTAAAGTCAGCTTTTGTATATTCGCGGTCCGCTCTGGGGACAAAATGTTTATCTGCCATAATTCTTTTCTTTTTGTCAATTGTGAACTGTGAATTGTGAATTGAATTGCGAACATGTGGCGCCAAAGCATTCCACTCTATTCACTTTTCACCATTCACTATTCACTTAATAATTTATTGAAATGTTCTTTTAGCTCGCCCACCTCGAACGGGAGACCCATGATCTTGTTGTATTGGGTCATCGGGCATTCGGGGAATTGGGTGCGGAGGTATCCGGCAAACTGACCGTTGTTAAGTTCGCAGACGACGATCTTCTTGTATTTTTTGAGGATGTCGCCAGTGTTCTTCGGAAGCGGGCAAATATAGTTGAAGTGGGTGTATGCCACTTTTTTGCCTTCTTTGTTCATCTCTTCCACAGCGAGAGTGAGGGCGCCGGAGGTGCCGCCCCAACCTACCACGAGGAGTTCGGAGTCCGGATCGCCGGTCACTTCCTGGTCGGGGATGTAGTTGGCCACGCGGTTCACCTTCTCCTGACGGTTAGCCACCATCAGGGCGTGGTTTTCGGGGTCGGTGCTGAGTGGTCCGTCGGGGCATTTCTCCAAACCGCCCACACGGTGTCTCAAACCTTCCATGCCAGGCAGAGCCCATTCGCGAGCGAAGGTTACGGGATCGCGGCGGAAAGGTCTGTAATTGGGATCGTTAGGCGTAGCCAAACGCGGTTTGATGTCGGGCATGTCGGCCATCTTGGGGATGCGGAATAGTTGGGAACCGTTTCCGAGATAACCGTCGGTGAGCAGGATGACGGGGGTCATGTGCTCCAAGGCGACCTTGGCGGCGTTGTAAGCCCAGTAGAAGCAGTTGGCGCTGGAGGAGGCTGCCATCACCACGAGGGGAGCCTCGCCGTTACGGCCGTACAAAGCCTGGTTCAGGTCGCTCTGCTCGGTCTTGGTGGGCAGGCCCGTGGAGGGGCCGCCGCGCTGCACGTCAACGACTACGAGAGGAAGTTCCACCATCACGGCCAAACCGAGGGCTTCGCTCTTCAGCGAGAGACCGGGACCGGAAGTGGAGGTGCAAGCCAGAGCGCCAGCATAGGAAGCGCCGATAGCGGAGCAAACGCCGGCGATTTCGTCTTCCGCTTGGAAGACGCGAGCACCTAAAGACTTATGTTTAGCTAACTCTACCATCACGTCCGTGGCGGGGGTGATAGGGTAGGAGCCGAGGAACAGTCTGCGACCGGATTTCTCGGCTGCTGCCAAAAGACCCCAAGCGGTGGCGACATTACCGGTGATGTTGCGGTAACGGCCCTTGGGCATGTTGTCAGCTTGTGCAATTTCGAAGATATGGGAGTGCATGACCTCCAATTTGTCAGCGTATTCGTAACCTTCGGTCAAAACCGCCTTGTTCAAAGCGACCACTTCGGGCTTTTTGGCGAACTTGCGCTCCAGATAGGCGTAGGTTTGGTCGAGTTTTTTATGGGTGGCGTAGAAGATAATGCCTAATGCGAACATGTTACGGCAGCGGTCGGCGGTCTTCTTGTCAGCACCTTGCTCGTTGCCAATACGTTGTGTGAAAGAGGTGACCGGAGCCTTGATGATGGTGTAGGCACGCTCCATCTCATCGGTGAACGGGTGGTCGTTCTCGGTGTAGCCCGCTTTCTCAAGAGCCTCGTCGGTGAATGTGTCGATATCCACGATGATGGTGGCCCCTTTCTTGGCCCACTTGAGGTTCGATTTGAGCGAGGCCGGGTTCATCGCGACAAGGATGTCGCATTTGTCGCCGGAACTGTAGATGTGATTGCCCACGTGCACCTGATAGCCAGACACACCAGCGATGGTGTTGTGAGGGGCGCGGATTTCGGCTGGATAATCGGGGAAAGTGGCGATGTCGTTGCCAGTAAGGGCAGAAGCGTCCGAGAACAGGGTTCCTGAAAGCTGCATACCGTCGCCAGAGTCACCCGCAAAACGAACGACGATGTCGTCAATTTTTGTGATTTGCTCTGTTGCCATAAATTTCTTTATTTTATTGCTAAATACATTTAGTTGACTTAATTTGATTCTTCCGCAATAAAGCACAACGAAAAATCAAGTAACTATTTGAAATATAATAACTTAATTGCCCGTAGTCTTTATTTTTACTCGGGGGCAAAATTATCAAAATAAATGGAATAACAAACAGTATTTTGAGAAAAAAAACATCACTTTTCTTTTCGTTTTTTTCTGCATGACCGTTCAATATGAAATGTTATCTTTGCACTTTTAATGATAATGTGTATATTTAGGTGTCATTTATTTGATTATGAGATATATAAAAGTGTTAAAATGCTTTCGTCTTTCGGCGTTATGTGTAGTATTGATGCTGATTTCTGTTACAAAGGCGATGGCTCAAAACGATTCCGTAAAGCCGAAAAAGATGTGGCTGCGCAACTGGAAACTTAGCGACTACCTGCAGATTCACGGCTTTGTCGATGCGCAATACGACTATACGCGCCAGCTCGAAAATGACGGTATCCTGACGCAGCACAGCGTTATCATGCTGCGGCGCGCCCGCGTAGATTTCTCCGGCAATCTGCATCCGATGCTCGACTTCCGCCTGCAGGCTGATTTTGCATTCACTCCAAAATTGTTAGATGCCTGGCTGCGCGTGAAGTTTTGCAAGTATGCGCAACTGCAGATCGGTCAAATCAAGACCCCCTTCACGATGGATAACTTTCTGTCACCGTTGGATTTAGAGTTCATGGAGCTGTCGCAGTCTGTGGCAGCTTTGGCCGGTTTTGTCGATATCTCCGGTGTCCCCGAATATGCTAACGGTCTGGAAATCGGCGCGATGCTGTCGGGCACGCTGGTGGATTACATGAAGGACGGCGAGCGCATCCCTATCCTCAACTACTACGCCGGCATCTTCGGCGGTTCGGGCATCAACATCAAGAAGGATAACCTGAGCAAGGACTTCTCCGCCCGCCTTGATTTCTATCCTTTCGTGAGGAATTTCAGACTTTCGGGATCCGTCTATTTCGGCAATTATCCGCTTTTCAAGGACCGCAACGCTCCTCGCAACCGCTGGTCCGCGGGTGCCGAGTACCTGGGCAAGCATTGGACAGCCCGTGCAGAGTATTTGCAGGGCACGACAGGTGTTGAAAACCAGAGTCTTACCTTCCCTGAAGATTCTGTCTATTTGGTGAAAACGCGTGGACTTTACGCCTTTGTGGGCTATTGGTTCTATATGGGCTGGGGCAAGAAGAGTTCGGCTGTTCAGCGCCTGCGTCCGCTTTTCCGCTACGATTACTGCGTCCGCGACAAAAACGATCCCTCCACTACAACCAACTATTTCTCTTTCGACCTCGAATGGTGGCCTGACCCGCACGTGCGCGTGCTCTTGGATTACACACTCCGTCAGCGGAATAACCATCGGAATTTAGGCCACACAATGGCAGCGAAGGTTTCCGTCTGTTTTTAGAACATAATGGTGGATTTTGGATTATTTTATATTTTTGCGCTTTATTAGTTAATAATGACAAAATTCTTCTTGCGGATATATGACTTACTGGAACGGCGGCGTTGGCTGGCCATAAGTTTGGCCGTCGTGTTGACTGGCCTATTTGCTTTTTTCGCCACGCGGGTACACTATGAGGAGGACATCGCTCGGTTCCTGCCCTCTGGAGATGAGAGTCAAAAATACCAGGAAGTTTATCAACAGTTTGCCGCACAGAACCGTATCGTTGTGGTTTTCTCCTCTAAAGGAGAGAGAGTTGACAATGAGAGTATTGAGTCTGCGATTGAATTGTTCGGAGGGAAATTGGAGGGCAGTGAGATGGTCGAGAATCTGAATGTTACCGTGGATGAAACTCAGGTTTTTGAGCTGATGGATGCAGTTTATGCCCATCTTCCTTGTCTTTTGGAAGAATCTGATTACCAGTATGTTGACTCGTTGCTAAAAACGCCTGATTTCGTCCATGACCGCCTCGCGCAAGACAAGCAGTTGCTGATGTTCCCCGTAGCCGGCACGGTGATGCATACCTTGCCGGTGGATCCGTTGCAGCTTTTTACACCAGTGTTGCGCCGACTTAACTCCCTGAAGCTGAACGATGCTTTCCAAGTGATTGACGGATACCTGTTTACTGCCGATGGTAAGCATGGAATGCTTACCTTTGACAGTCCTTTCGGAGCGAACGAGAGTTACAACAACAGTCGTTTGGCGGAGTGGTTGGAGCAGATGGCTTCTGAGGTGAAGAACCAGTGCCCCGGGGTGGAAATCGCCGCTGTGGGCGCGCCGTTGATTGCCGCCACTAATGCCACGCAGATCAAGAGCGACTCGGTGACGGCTGTTATAATCGCTATTGTGTTGATTCTCTTGATTTTACTGCTGCATTACCGCCGTCTTTCCGACATCCTTTGGGTAGGCGCATCCATCTTGTTCGGGGCTTTGTTTTCCTTGGCGGGGATTGCGATCTTCAGAGGTGGTATCTCCATCATCGTGCTGGGACTTGGCTCCGTGATTGTGGGTATTGTGGCGAACTATCCGCTGCATTTTTTGGACGAATACAAGGAGGTGGGCAATCGTCGCGAAGCGTTGCGTGAGATGGTGTTGCCGCTCTTCATCGGCAATCTCACTACTGTTGCCGCCTTCTTATGCCTTCTTTGGCTCGATGCACGCGCCATGCAAGACCTCGGCCTCTTCGCCTCGCTAATGCTTGTCGGTACGATTCTGTTCGTGCTCATCTTCCTGCCGCAGTTCATGCGCAAACGCCCTTCCCCATCCGAACATCTGCTTTTCGGAAAGTGGACCGGACTGCACCTTTCCCGCAGTAAAGCGCGTCCGTGGATTCTACTTGTCGGCCTGATAATCACTGTTATACTGGGATACTATTCGACAAAGACCTCTTTTGACAGCGACCTGTCGAACATCAATTACATGACTCCTGCGCAACGCGAGAATCTGGAGATTCTCTCTCAGGTGCAGTCGTCCGACATGATGTATGCAGTGGCAGAGGCCTCGACGTTGCAAGAAGCGGTGAACCGCAACGATTCTTTGCTGAGTGTGTTGCAGAGGTGCCCCGCGGTGGCAGCCGTTAGTGGAGTAGGCGAGATGCTACCTTCCCAATCGAGACAAAAGGTGGCTGCCGACCGTTGGAACGCTTTTTGGAGTGACCATTCCCGACAGGAATTGCTGAGGAATTTCGAACGCGAGGCATTGGCGCAAGGTTTCTCCATAGAGGCTTTCGAACCTTTCATGAATCTTATTTCTGAAAATGCTAAAATATCTAATATTGAGGATTTTACGGATGTTATCGAACCTTTTACCCTAAAGTATATTTATCCTTTTGAAAACGGTTATAGGATTGTCAATTACGTGAAGACGGAGCAGCCCGAAGTAGTGCACTCGTTGCTTGACGGAAATCAGTCCGCTTTTGTCTTCTCCGGCAGCGATGTGGGGCACCAGTTGGTTGAGATGTTGCGCGATTCCTTTAACTACATCGGTCTGGTTTGCAGTTTGGTGGTCTTCGTTTTCCTATTGATCTCCTTCCGTAGAATTGAGCTTGCCCTGCTGGCCTTCCTCCCTTTGGCGGTCAGCTGGATTTGGATTCTTGGATTGATGCATCTTACTGGTATTCAGTTTAATATCGTCAATATTGTACTCGCTACGTTCATCTTCGGACAAGGCGATGACTACACGATTTTCATTACTGAAGGGTTGCTGTATGAGCACACGACAGGTAAACCGCGACTGGCCTCCTACAAGCACAGTGTCGTGATTTCCGCCCTTATCATGTTTGCAGGCATCGGCTGTCTGATTGTGGCCAAACACCCCGCTTTGAGGTCGTTGGCCTTGGTGACGATTGTCGGAATGGCTACGGTGGTTTTCATGGCCTCCTTCTTGCCGCCGCTCATTTTCGACTGGTTGACGAAGGAAAATGGTCAGCAAAGAGAGGCTCCCATTACCCTTAAACGTCTGATAAATAGTGCTTTGTATTATGTCGGTTTTCTGTTCCTTTTTGTTATACTGACTCCTTACACGCTCATCTATTTTATGTTTGGGAAGAATAACGAGGAGAAGAAACTGAGGTATCATAAACAGTTGCAAGCGATGGCTGCCTTCTTTGTGCATTGCGTTCCCGGTGTGAAGTTCCGTATGAACAAGATTCAGGCGGATGCTTTTGAGAAACCGGCAGTCGTGATTTCTAACCATCAGAGTGTCTTGGATATACTTTGCATGTTGTCCCTTACACCGAAGCTGGTTTTCCTCACTAACGACTGGGTTTGGCGGAACCTGTTTTTCGGGGTTGTGATTCGCAAGGCGGAATTCTATCCGGTGCACGACGGAATGGAGATGAACCTGTCGCGACTGCGTGACCTTTACGAACGGGGTTACTCCATTTGCATATTCCCCGAGGGCACGCGATCGCCAAATTGCGACATTTTGCGATTCCACAAAGGGGCGTTTGCTTTATCCCGAGAATTGGGCGCCGACATACAACCCGTTTTCCTTCACGGGGTGGGGCATGTTTTGCCTAAGAATGGAATTGTTTTGAGTGAAGGGGAATTTTACATGGAAGTGGCTGAGCGCCAGAGACCTTACGATTCCGTGGATTGTGATACGGAGATTGAGTGTGATCGCATAGTTACCAAGCGGATGCATCAATACTATCAGGAACACTACAAAGAACTCTGCGAAAAATTGGAAACGCCTGAGTATTGGAGGTTTGTGAGGAATTATAAGGATAGGTATAAGGTTTAAGGGTTAAGGTTTAAGGGTTAAGGTTTAAGGGTTAAGGGTTTAAGGGTTTAAGAGTTTAAGGGTTAAAAGGTTAGAATTTGTTGATACCAGTTTCATCGTATCATCGTATCATCGTATCATCGCATCATCATAAAATAATGAAAAAATACATACATATAATTGGCGGCGGAATCGGAGGTTTGTTCACGGCTGCGCTGTTGGCGAAGGAGGATTATCCGGTGACCGTTCTGGAGCGCAGTGCGCATGTGGGCGGTGGCCTGCAGTCGTTCACCCGCAACGGGGTCGCGTTTGATGCGGGTATGCACGTTGTGGGCGGTTTGCAGCCCGGAGGTTCGCTCAACCGCATCTGCCGCCACCTCGGCATCCTCGATCAGCTGCATTACCGTTTGGTGGATGCCGATTGCGGCGACGAAGTGTTTTGTTTCGAAGATGGCAAAACCTATCGTATTCCGCAGGGAAGGGCGGCTTTCACCGCCTATTTTCAAGAGAACTTCCCTGAAGAGCGGGAGAATATCCAACGGTATGTGGATCATCTCTTTGCATTGGCGGATCAGGTCGATTTCTTCTTCCTGCGTCCTGGCAGCGATGCGACCTCAGGCGACGAGACTTTCTATCAGCCTTCGGTGCAGTTCATTGCCGATCATGTGCAGAATCCGAAACTGCGCCATCTGCTGGCCTACCTCAGTCCCTTGGCGGGTGGTGAGGCCGGATACACACCCGCGTACATCTTCGCGTTGATTAACTACCTCTATATCAGCGGACATTCGCGTTTCGAAGGTCCTGCGGAACAGTTGGCGGAGGCGTTGGTGGCGAAGATCCAGGAGTTGGGTGGAGAGGTGCTGCCGTGTGCCGAAGTGACCTCCATGCAGATGACGAACGGTTGGGTGCAGTCGTTGACCACCTCCGACGGTCGAACGTTTGCCACCGATTGTGTGGTCTCCTCCATTCATCCTCAATCTTTGTTGAATATTGCTGACAACCAGTTGTTTACCAAGGCGGCGCGCAACCGTTTGGCAAGTGCCCCGAACAACTATTCTGCCTACTGTGTCTATGTCGTGCTCAAGGAAGGGACGTTCCCGTACCTCAATCATCCGTGCTATTGTTGGGACAGCTACGACAAAGTGTGGCAGTTCGGGAAGTATAAGGAGGAGAATTGGCCGCAGAATCTCGTCTATTTCACCCCATGCGAGCGGAACCAGGGAACGTATGCCCGTGCATTGCAGGTTATCGTTTTTTCGCCCTTCTCCATGTGCGAGCGGTGGGCTTACACGACATTAGGAAACCGAAGTGAGGATTATGAAGCGTGGAAAAAGCGACATACAGAGCTGATAATAAATAAGTTGGAGAAGAAGATGCCTGGTTTCCGCGATTGCGTGGAAGCAATCTATGAAGCCACACCATTGACCATCCGTGACTATTTTAACGAGCCGGAGGGGGCGTTGTACGGACTGCTCAAGGACAGTCGCAACCCGTTTGCCGGCTACCTCCCCATACGTACCAAAGCCGAAAACCTATTCCTGACCGGCCAAAACGTTTATCTCCACGGCTGTTGCGGTGTCCCCCTCACCGCAGTGATGACCGCCGAGGCTGTGATTGGGGAGAAAGATGTGATTGTGAGGAGGTTATGAGAGGGAAGAAGTAAGAGGTAAGAGGGAAGAAGGTAAGAGGGAAGAAGGTAAGAGGGAAGAAGTAAGAAGGAAGAGGGAAGAAGTAAGAGGGAAGAGGTAAGAGGTAAGAGGGAAGAAGGAAGAGGTAAGAGGGATGAAGTAGGAAGGAACGATTGACGAACTATAATATTAAACATTTTCCAAAAGGGCTGCAAGCCCGACACGTATCAGCTCAGGGCGAGCGAAGCGAGCCCTGGGGTAATGAAAAATGACGAATGACGTGCGACGAATGACGTATGATATTTGAATGATATAATGATGAATAGAATTCGTACGATATTGATTGCCGTTTTTTGTGCGATGATGTTGGTTTCCAATGTTTTTGCCCAAAAATTGACTGAATTTTTACCGGAAAATGGGAATGCCGACACCGCCGTGGTGGTCTGTCCCGGCGGCAGCTATTACTGGCTGGCGAAGAAATCCGAGGGAAGGGAAGTGGCACAGTGGCTGAACCAGAACGGCTACGCCGCCTACGTGCTCGAATACCCTGTCTCCGGCTGGTGGTCGTGGTTCACCCACATCCGCCGGAGTTGCTGCACGCAATATCCGGGTCAGCTCGAAGCGCTGGAAGGAGCGTTGAAAACCGTTAAATCGAAGGGATACAAGACCGTCGGGGCGATGGGCTTCTCCGCTGGCGGCCATCTGGTGTTGAGCGGTGCGGAGTTGTTGCCCGACGGTGTCGCGCCCGATTTCGTGGCTCCCATCTATCCAGTGGTCACCATGCGCGAACCGTACGTGCACAAGCGCTCCCGCCGTGGTCTCATGGGCGAACGTCGCCAACACCATCCTGCGATGTGGGATTCCCTTTCGATGGAACTGCACGCCGACAAGGTGCGCTGTCCCGTCTTCCTGCTCAGCTGCGACGACGACCCCACCGTTAAATGGCAAAACGCCCAAATGATGGCCGATTCGCTGGCGGCCAAAGGAAAACCTTACCACCTCGTCCGTCCCAAAACCGGCGGGCACGGCTTCGGGGTGAATCCCGCGAAGATGGACGGAAAGGAATGCTCCGTTTGGCCTGAAGAATTCCTGAAATGGTTGCGAGGTTCGCTGTAGAGAAGTGAGATGTTGCATCTATATTGCGTATCCATGCTGCTTTGCCTCCCAAAATCAGCCTCTACGTCGGAACGAGTTCTCCCCAAACGACCTTTTTCGCCATTGTTAATCCGCTTGTTTACAGGAATATACATTTTATTAAAATAAAATGCAAATTCGGAAAAAAAATGTTATTTTTGCATTCTATAAGTAATAGTAGATAATGGTTGGATGTTCCTATAATGTAAGTTCGAAGCCGCCTGGCTGTAGCAGCGGAACGTATTTCGTTGCGCATTATTCTGGAGGCGGTGGTGCTCTTTTAATTTGGAATTTGATTTTTATATAAAGCGACAGGAGTCAATGCTTGAGAAAGCGACTTCTGCCGCTTTTTTTATAGTTGAGATGTTATAGGGACGGTGATGCTCGATTGGAATGGGGAATTGTAGAGAAATGTGAGACGATTAAAAATTAAAATTAAATATGAAAAGAACGATTACAGTTTTGATGCTTCTGCTGATGGCAGGCGCGGCGATGTCGCAGGGAACGTTTACCTGCGGCGAACAAGTTACCGACGGTGACGGGAACAGCTACGAAACCGTCAAAATAGGGGGACTCTGCTGGACGAAGTCGAACATGAAGAGTAAGACCTATTCTGACGGCACCCCTGTATCCAAGGCTATGGTTTACAGTTCGTCGATGTATCCTGACACCAACGCCAACCTTGCCACCTACGGCAGGTTATACACTTGGTTTTCGGCGGTTAACGTGCCAGAGGGCGGCAATATTAAGCCCACGAGAAACGCTGACGGCTTCGTGCAAGGTATATGTCCCGAAGGATGGCACATCCCCACGGTTGGAGATATGGATAGGTTGAATGCAAATTCCGCCGAATCATTGCGCAGCGTTGAATTGTGGTTGCAGCCCAATAACAACACGAATAGTACGGGCTTTAGCTCCTTGCCAGCCGGTTATTACACTCTTGCATCTAACCGTTTTGAGGCTTTGTTAGGTTACACCTATTACTGGAGCGACTCCTCCACAACGCCAGCATTTGCCATAGCGTGTGATGTGAACTATTTCTGTGATGTTGCGGAGAATAAGCAGAAAACTACCGGCGACGGCGTGAGCGTACGCTGTGTGAAGGATTGTTCCCTGCCCACGGTGAGCACAGCGGCGGTGAGCAATATTACGGACGCCACGGCGGACTGCGGCGGCGAGGTCATTGACGACGGCGGCACCACCGTTACCGCCCGCGGCGTGTGCTGGAGCACCTCTCCGAACCCCACCATTGACAGCGCACACACCACCGACGGCAGCGGCACGGGCAGCTTCGGCAGCAACATCACCGGACTGACCGCCGGCACCACCTACTATGTGCGGGCCTATGCCATCAACAGCGTTGACACGGCCTACGGCAACGAGGTGAGCTTCACCACCATCGTGATCGACGAGAAATCCTGTCCCGAAGCTCAAACGGTGACCGACATAGAAAGCAACGTGTATGCCACGGTGAAGATCGGCAACCAGTGCTGGATGCGCGACAACCTTCGCACCACCATGTACGCCGACAGTACTGCCATAGCTGCAGGAAACGACACGAGCTCTACAGTCCCGTATTATTACGATTACAATGAATCAGGAATTAAATGGAAAGATCGTGGTTATCTATACAACTGGGCAGCGGTGATGAACGGTGCAGACACCAGCAACGCTGTTCCCAGCGGCGTGCAGGGCATCTGTCCGGAGGGTTGGCATGTGCCGAGCGATGCGGAGTGGACGATCCTGGAGCAGACGCAGACTAACATGGATGTGACAGGAACAGGCTGGCGCGGCGACCATGCGGGCAAGCTGGCTGGTGAGGGCTGGAGCTCCTCAACAACAACAGCAGGTGCGCCCGGCAACGCGTTCGACACCGCTCACAACACTTCGGGCTTTTCCGCCGTTCCGGCAGGCAACTTCAACGGTTCGTCGTTCGACTACGCGGGCAACTACGCCTTCTTCTGGTCTTCTACGCAGTGCAACAGCAACAGTGCGTGGCACCGCAGCCTGTACTACGGCTACGCCATCGTGTGCAGGTACGACTACGTCAAGAACTACGGATTTTCTGTCCGCTGCCTGAAAGATGAGGATGTAGTGATTGACGAGAAATCCTGTCCTGAAGCTAAAACGGTGACCGACATAGAGGAAAACGTGTATGCCACGGTGAAGATCGGCAACCAGTGCTGGATGCGCGACAACCTTCGCACCACTATGTACGCCGACAGTACTGTCATTGCCGCAGGCGGGAGCATCACGAGCGAAACATACCCGTATTATTACGATTACAATGAGTCTGGAATTGATTTGAAAGTTCGTGGTTATCTTTACAACTGGGCAGCGGTGATGAACGGTGCAGACACCAGCAACGCTGTTCCCAGCGGCGTGCAGGGCATCTGTCCGAAGGGTTGGCATGTGCCGAGCGAGGCTGAGTGGACGCAACTCACAGACTATGTGAGAAGCATACCCGAATACAACTGCGACAACAATCCCACCAATATTGCCAAGGCATTGGCTGATTCCAGAGGTTGGAATAGCAGTGAAAACCCATGTGCGGTGGGTGACGATCAAGGCACAAACAACGCGACGGGCTTTTCCGCCGTTCCGGCAGGCTGGATGTCTCCCAATTCGTTGTATGATCTAGGGGGCAGCTGTGCCTATTTCTGGTCCACTGCTACTACGTCGCTCAGCGAAGATGTGCGGTGCCGCGAGGTGTGCTGCTTTTTTACGAACATGAACAGGAACTTTACCAGCAAGGACTGCGGTTATTCTGTCCGTTGCCTGAAAGATGAGGATGTAGTGATTGACGAGAAATCCTGTCCTGAAGCTAAAACGGTGACCGACCACGAGGGCAACCTGTATGCCACGGTGAAGATCGGCAACCAGTGCTGGATGCGCGACAACCTGCGCACCACCACCTCGCCGAGCACGGGAGCCTACCTCATCCCGGCTGTGGGTACAAACTCAACATTCACGGGCAAGCAGGCCCGTTGGTATAAAGACTCGGTCACGTATGCGCCGAAGAACTACGGTTTGCTCTACAACTGGAACGCGGCGGTGGATACGTTCAACACGTCATTCGAGGAATTGAGCGTGAATGGCAACAGCGAAGATGCTGTGGATGTGACCTTCATAGGCTACCGCCGGGGCATCTGTCCTGAAGGGTGGCACCTGCCGAGCGATTCGGAGTGGACGCAACTCACAGCCTATGTCAGTAGCCAGAGCGAATACATCTGCGGCGGCAGCAGCAGCAGCGAAAACATCGCCAAGGTGTTGGCTGATTCCACAGGTTGGGACAGTTACATCGGGGAGTGTACTCCTGGAGACCAGAGTGTTACGGCGAACAACGCGACGGGTTTTTCCGCCGTTCCGGCAGGCGCCCGCGGTCCGTCGTTCGGCGGCGCGGGTCGCTACGCCGATTTCTGGTCCTCTACGCAACGCTACATCGGCAACGCAAGGGGCCACAGACTGGACTACAACCGTGCCCACGTGGGCCGGATGATTGCCACCAAGAACTCCGGATTTTCCATCCGCTGCCTCCGCGATGAGGATGTAGTGATCGACGAGAAATCCTGCTCCGAAGCCAAAACCGTCACCGACCACGAGGGCAACGTGTATGCCACGGTGAAGATCGGCAACCAGTGCTGGACGCGCGACAACCTGCGCACCACCACCTCGCCGAGCACAGGAACTTACCTTGTCACGACTAATAATACCTTAACATACACTGGCAAGCAGGCCCGCTGGTATGGCAACGACTCGGCCCGGTATGCGCCGCTGAACTACGGTCTGCTCTACAACTGGAACGCGGCTGTTGATACGTTCAACACAGCACAACAATTCGGGGAAACGAGCGTGAACGGCGCTGAAGAAAATGCCGTGTCGGTGACATTCACCGGCCACCGCAGGGGCATCTGCCCTGAGGGTTGGCACCTGCCCAGCCATGCGGAATGGGATACACTGACGAATTATGTAAGCAGCAAGGACGAGTACATCTGCGGCGGCAACAGCGACTTCATCGCCAAGGCGTTGGCTGATTCCACAGGGTGGCAAAACTATACTGGTTTAGCCCCATGTGTGGTGGGCAATGACCGAACAGATAATAACAAAACGGGCTTTTCCGCCGTTCCAGCGGGTTGTCGCGACGGTTTTACGTTCTACAGCGCATGCGAAAGCGCCTACTTCTGGTCTTCTACGCAGTACAACAGCAACCGTGTGTGGTACCGAGAATTGATCTACGATTATGCGTCCGTGAGCAGGAGCAACATTGCCAACAAAAGCTGCGGTTTTTCGGTTCGTTGTGTGAAGGATAATGATGCAGTGATAGACGAGAAATCCTGCCGCGAAGCCAAAACCGTCACCGATGTTGACAACAACGCGTATGCCACGGTGAAGATCGGCAACCAGTGTTGGATGCGCCAGAACCTGCGCACCACAAAATACGCCGACGGCACAGCCATTCCCGCAGGCGAAGGCAACTTTCCAAGCAATACAGAACCATATTATTACAATTACACTTCCTCTGATATAGATTTGAATAAGCGTGGTTATCTTTACAACTGGCCAGCGGTCACGAAAAAAACATCTTCCAACAGTGATCTCAGCGGCGTGCTGGGTATCTGTCCCAAAGGCTGGCACGTGCCCAGCGATGCGGAATGGGATACATTGAAGAATTATGTGGGCAGCCAGAGCAACTACACCTGCAACGACAGCAGCTACAACATCGCCAAGGCCTTAGCCGATACCACAGGATGGCAAAACTATACTGGTTCTGACCCATGTGCGGTGGGCAATACCCAATCAGATAATAACAAAACGGGCTTTTCCGCCGTTCCAGCAGGCCGCTACTTCGCTTCTTTTTCGTTCAGCTACGCAGGCGACTGCGCCTACTTCTGGTCTTCTACGCGGCACCCTGGCAACTATGGGTGGTGTCAGTACCTGGACCACAGTCGCGCGAAAATGTTCAGGTCCAACATCTACTTCAAGAGCTACGGTTTTTCGGTCCGTTGTGTAAAGGATAAAGAAAGAACCCTGCCCACGGTAACCACAGCGGCGGTGAGCAATGTCACGGTCATTGGTGCAACCTTGGGTGGCGAGGTCACCGACGACGGCGGAGCCAATGTAACCGTCCGCGGCGTGTGCTGGAGCACCTCGCAGAACCCCACCATTGCCGACAGCCACACCACCGACGGCAGCGGCATGGGCGGCTTCACCGTCAGCATTATGGGACTTGTGGAAAGCACAACCTACTATGTGCGGGCGTATGCCATCAACAGTGTTGACACAGCCTACGGCAACGAGGTGAGCTTCACCACGCCATACTTCATCTGTGGCATCTCACAAGTTACCGATGTTGACAAAAACTTTTATAATACCGTTATGATTGACAAACAATGCTGGATGAAGGAGAACCTGCGCACCACGAAGTACGCTAATGGCACAGCCATTCCCGCAGGCGTGGACACCAGCAAAACAAAACCGTATTATTATGATTACACAGGAACTGATATTCCGTTGGAGCAGCGTGGTTATCTTTACAACTGGCCTGCGGTGATGAACGGTGCTCCTTCCAGCAACGAAGTTCCCAGCAAAGTGCAGGGCATTTGCCCCGATGGTTGGCATCTGCCCAGCGATGCAGAGTGGATTAAGATGGAGAAATTCGTAAGCGGTCCAGACACTATGAACGTCAATTTTAATGTTGAGACCTGGGAATGGCGTGGTACTCATGCAGGCAAACTTGCAGGAGGAGACAAATGGAAGACTACGACAAACATTAACGCTCCAGGAAATATGAACTATACCGAACGAAACGCATCAGGCTTTTCCGCCGTTGCGGCAGGCGGCTACAAAAGCAGTTCGTTGTTCGAAGGGGCGGGCGTCAACGCCTTTTTCTGGTCTTCTACGAAGTTTAAATTAGGTGGTGTTTATAAAAGAACCTTGCACTACGAAACCCAGCAAGTGGCACAAATTATCGAAGAAGCGATTCACATGGGTTATTCTGTTCGTTGTGTCCGCAATGGGGACGAGAAATCCTGTCCTGGCACACCTACGGTTACCGACATAGACGGCAACGTGTATGCCACGGTGCAAATCGGCGACCAGTGCTGGATGCGGGAGAACCTCCGCACCACGAAATACCCCGATGGTAGCTCTGTTACCCAGGGCGGAAACAACTCGAGCGGTACAGAAGGGTTTTATTACGACTATACTATTCCAATAGCTTTGAAGCATCGAGGTTATTATTATAACTGGACTGCGGCCAATAACGTCTGTCCCAATGGTTGGCATCTGCCCAGCGATGAAGAGTGGAATACGATGGAGAAAGCCGTGAGCGGTTCAGACTGGCAAGACAGTTATGCAAACACTACTGACTATCGTGGTACTCATGCAGGCAAACTTGCACATGAAGCCGGGTGGGAAAATTCAGATGTAGCTAATGCCCCAGGAAATGTAAACTATACCGAACGAAACGCATCAGGCTTTTCCGCCGTTGCGGCAGGCGGTGCCTACGGTGAACTCTTTCCACAGAGTAACAAAGCCTATTTCTGGTCTTCTACGCCTGGTTCCAACAATGAAGGTGCGTCTTGTCGAGTTTTGTACGGCGATAAGGCGGGCGTAGAAAGGTCCTACTACGGCAAATTCAACGGATATTCTGTCCGTTGTGTGAAAGATTAACCGATTCGGAACTCAGAGTTGATATAGGGCGCGCCAGAAAGGTCGCGCCCGTTTTCACAGGGCTTACGCATCAACTCTTCCAAACACCCAAGTGTCAGGGCATTGAGCCGCATCATATTATGGCGTTAGCCGTTTTTTTGCCTTTTAGCTGCATTCGAAACCTTTGTTTCGCAAAAAAAGCACGCAGAATCAGCACTTGCTGATTCTCAAGCGGTTACTGGCGACAAGAAACAGTCGTGGGTGAGGCGGATGCGGACAATGGTGGGAAGGCCGGATCGCGAGGTTCGCGGCGCGGGGAAAGTTTGCGGGCGAGGGGATGGGATGGTTCGCCGCGAAACGCGATGATGTTGCGGACGGGCGTGCGAGAGGGATTGAAGTGGAAATGTTTTTGGCCCATTTTCGGCATTAAAACATTGTCGAACAACGGATTGTAGGGGCGAATCATTATTCGCCCCTACGGGAACGGATGGTCAAAAACATTGTAACGGAAAGCCCGACGGCGCGGCGGGAGGGGATAACGTTACGCAATGTTGGTCCGTGAATGTGTGTTTGCGACGCTTGGAAGCGCCGGCTCGTAATCCGCGCCGGCTCGCCCAAATAAAAAAGTTGATGCGTAAGCCCTGGGGAAGCGTCGGCTCCGAAAATTCGTAACCAACAATTTTGTATTTTTGCGGCTGCAATTTTACGAATGTTTTATACGAAATTGAATGATAAGGTAATGAAAACCAATAAGAACGATATAGAATTCGCCTCCCCTGAGGAAATCAAACAGTTCCAAGAGGGGGAAATGCACGATGCACTGCATTATTTGCAACAGCATTCGCGCTTCTACCAGCGCATGTTTGAGCGCTACGGCATCAAAGTGGAGAAAATCCGCACCATAGAGGACCTCGTGAACATCCCGTTCACCGAAAAGAAGGACCTCCAACTTTTTAACGAGGATTTCCTCTGCGTGCCCAAGGAGAAGGTCATCGACTACATCACCACCAGCGGCACGCTGAGTGACCCCGTGACCTTCTGCTGTACCGAAAAGGACTTGCAACGCTTGGCCTATAATGAGAAGAAGAGCTTCGAATGCGCTGGTTTACAACCTGGTAACATTCTCCAGCTGATGGTTACCCTCGACAAACGGTTTATGGCTGGATTGGCTTACTTCCTCGGTTTGAGGGAGCTTGGTGCCTCCGTCATCCGCGTGGGCAACGGCATCCCCGAACTGCAGTGGGACACTATCCAGCGCATTAAGCCCGACAGCATCATGTGCGTGCCGTCGTTTATTCCAAGATTGATTCAATACGCTGAGGATCATGGTATTGACTATCAGAACTCCAGTGTCCGAAAGATTATCGGCATCGGCGAGAGTTTGCGGAATCAGGATTTTTCGCTCAACCTTTTGGGCGAGCAGATCAAGTCGAAATGGGATGTGGAACTCTACGCCACCTACTCCTCCACCGAGATGGGCGCGACTTTCAGCGAATGTGAGTACGGCATTGGCGGTCACGTGCATCCTGAGCTCATCATCGTGGAGATTATCGGTGAGGACAACCTGCCGGTGGCCGACGGCGAGACCGGCGAGGTGGTAGTGACGACCCTCGGGGTGGAGGGCATGCCGCTGTTGCGCTTTCGCACGGGCGACATGTGCGCGAAGATTACCGAGCAATGTCGCTGTGGCCGTAACAGTTACCGACTCACCCCATTAGTGGGTCGCAAGAACAACATGATCAAACTGAAGGGCACTACCCTCTATCCGCCCGCGCTCATGGACGTGTTGAACAACACACCGTTCGTGCAGAATTACGTCATCTACGTGCAAGATTCGCAGCAGGGCACCGACGAGGTGGTCGTGAAGGTAGGTTTGAACGCCGAAGCTGTCGAGGAGAGCGCGCGGTTCAAGAACCATCCCGAGGAGATCGTCAACGAGCTGAAGAATCGTTTCCGTGCGCATGTCCGCGTCGCCCCGACGGTCGTCATCAGTTCTGTTGAAGAGGTCCAGCGCATCAACTACCCGCCAAGTGCCCGGAAGCCCGTGAAATTCATTGATTTGAGGGCGTAATGATATAGAGGGACTGCTCGACAATAGTTTTGCCATGCCAAAATACTTGACGATGAAAGCATTGATTCAAATATGCAAAAATGCGGATAAGACAAAAGTTTACAAAGGACGAAAAATTAAATAAATGAGAACCAAATCACTGATTATCACACTTTTTGGCGTATGCTTGCTGCTTGTGTCTTGCCGACACAAGGAAAAAGCGCAGACGCTTCAAATGGCAATAGAACACCAGATGGACATCTATCCGGAGTCACGATTACAGGATATCTACAAGAGCTTCTATCAGGACTATTTCGGACCGGGACATCTGATTACGGACACCGCGATGGTGCGCCATTATCTATATTCGGAATTGTCTGAGAATGATGTCTCCTCGCCGTTTTATTTCGAACCCACGGGTAGAGAAGGTCGTTTTGTGCGCGTGTTTCTCTCCGCCGTCGCCGACAGTTTGGTTTCCGCCGAAGAATTGTTAGACGCTTTTATCAGAAGTGCGAACGAGTTTCAAGAGCCTAAGACAAAGTGGGTTGCGGAGTGGGCTGATATCGTTCGCACCATTCGCGACAATGAGATTCCCGTTGAGGGTTTTGATGAGGACGAGCCCGTGTTGACCGAAGCCGCCCATAATAATCAGGCTATGCATCACAGTCTCCCGTACAACGACACTTACCACCCTCATTACCGCATTGTGAGACGCGATATCTTCGAAAAAGAGATAAAGCCGAAGTTGAAGAAGAAAAGGAAGAGGAGATAGTCACAGCTTTTGATACGCCAATCGCTCGTCCCCGGACAGCAAATAGATAATCCCGCAACAGGTGAACCCGTGCTTGGCGAGGTTGTGTTGCATGATGACGTTGTCGCGGTGCGTGTCGATGCGGATGTTGCGGTCGCGCGCGAATGCAAATTCCATCACGTTGCTGAAGATGCCGTGCGTGCCGTGTTTGCCGCCTATGCGGTGGATTACGTGGTAGGGGAGGGTGTCGTTGAGCCACTGACCGTCGAAAATCTCCTTGTAGGTGGGTTCCGGCGACGGCAGAAAAGCGAAATATCCCACGATTTGCCCGTCGTCTTCAATCACGAAACCGCCCTGCTGTTCGATGTCGTGCACCACGACCTCCACCGACGGGTATCCGTTGATCCATTGTTTCCAGTTGCCCGCAGCCTGCATTTTCTGCCGTGCCTCGTCAAAGACCGGCATGATGTCGGGGATGTCCGCATTGGTGGCGGGACGAATGATTCGGGAAGAAGTGTCTTGCATTGATCGGCAGTATTGGTTTCTTGTTTCGGATGGGTCTTCTGGATTTTACGTCACTACTGACGTGCCACTTTCGCTGTTTCGACCCCTCTTTTGGTGCGAATCTGGCACGTATTATTATTTTAATTTTTTGTTATAAAATACA